>Ga0209628_10000111_pt1 | contig 43514 bp, 42 predicted proteins | sample TergutCu122P4_FD_187285 | JGI IMG/M metagenome (GOLD analysis project Ga0209628, IMG submission 187285) | Cubitermes ugandensis P4 segment gut microbial communities from Kakamega Forest, Kenya - Cu122 P4 (SPAdes) (version 2) | ecosystem: Host-associated > Arthropoda: Insects > Digestive system... | reverse complement strand
CAGTGCTTCTTCCCGCAAAGGAAAAAACGCTGCCGAATATGGGCGTTAGCTTACTCGAAAATGATTTAAAAATGGCTCGTAACTCGCTGTAAAATAAGGAGTTACCCCCCCCCACGATATACAGCTCCTACGCAGGGTTCCAGGGCCGGAACCGAGTCGAACAGAAAATCGCGTGCTGTTCTACCGGATAAGTCCAATCTGTTTTTTTGTATTTTCATCTATTAAATTATGCTACAAAAACTGTGCCAAAGTGATTGCGCTTGTAATTTTTTCGATGCAAAGATAGTATAAAATTTCCTAATTATACACAAACGAATAAAAATTACATTCAAAATTTATAGAGGAAAGGTAAGAAAAATAATAGTAACAAACCTTAATTAACCAAAAATAACCCTCGAAATAATCAAATAATTTATAATATATTTTATATAATAATTTATTTATATTATCTTTGTGCCAAAATTAATTTACTAATTAAAAAACGAGTACAAATATGAAAAAAAACGAAAAAATGATGTGTGTATATCTCAAAGCAAAAAAAGATGTGTCGATGGGACATTACATCTGCTTCATTATTCTGGCATTGTGTAGCCTTACGTTCCTGTTTTCTTCTTGCGATGCAAAAGAAATTCCTTCGGGCGGAAAAGTTATTGTAAACTTTTCGTTGAGCAACATTTCTTACAATGGAAATGAAATAATTACCCGCAGTTTCGGCGATGCGGAGCCGGAAACGGTTGTGGTTCACATTGAAGAAGATTTGTATATGTACGCAAGCTTAGAGGCTGCTCCGATTTCCCCAACACGCGATAGCGCTACCAATCATAATCCGGGTAAATTACGCATAGTGGCTTATTTGAACGACGGCATTAGTTATCGTACTCATGCCGATTATGCAGTTACCAACACCGGCGAACTTTCTCCAATTGATGCACCTCTACAGGTAGAGCCGGGCAACTATAAATTTGCGGCTTATTCGTATAACAATGAACAGACTTCATTGCCAAGTCCTTTCACACATGAAATATTGAACATTAATCCCGAAAACGATTTGTTGTGGGGAAGTGCATCGGCATCAATTGTTTCTTCTAACAGCAACGTGGTCATTAAGATGGAACATAAACTTTCTCAACTTAAAATTGAAGCCACAACCACAGCCGGTACCATTACCAATATCAGTGATGTATTTGCAGTTCCCGGCTATGAGATTGGCAAGTTTACAGTACATTCCGGACAAATCACTAAGGGCAACAGTTGTCAGCAGTTGTTTCCTTCATGGTCAACGCTAAATCAGGTTACAGTTACAAGTGAAGCCCGCACAGTATATCCGCATGGCGAATCTATTACCGCCATACACATTGGGACAATAACAATCAACGGAAAAACTCATCAGAACCTTAACGTAGGTTTTGCTAAATCATTGCAGCCCAAGATATCTTACACGCTCAAAATAAACTTCAAAAAGGATGATGCTCCTGCGGGATCGTTTGCAGGGTCGAATATTTACTGGGATGGCAGTAAATTAACTTTTGATCCGGCCGTAGTAAAAGACAGGGAAAACTTACAGGGCGTTTTCTTTAAATGGGGCTCTTTGGTAGGCTTGTCACCCAAACAAGAATTATTGACCACCCTTACAGTTTACATTCCCAATTATGATTCTGCCAACCCCGGAGCTTCTGCCTGGACTGTAACTAATTTCAAGTCGGCTTATGGAAATCAGTGGAAAGATCATACCGACTGGTTGGAAGTATCGGTCTTACCCGACGATGTCAGAAACACATACCTGATAGATATGGAACGCAACACAGACGCCTATTATACTGCCCGAACAGGTGATATATGCCAGTATCTCGGCAAAATAGGTGCCGCTCCTCGTGGATATCGCATGCCTACTGCTCGGGAGTTTGCCGATGTGGATATCGCAAATCCGGAAGTTGCAGCTAAGTGGTATCCCCACACGGCCGATGTGGATGTGTTAGATGGTTGGAGATACAAAGGACCGGTGTATTCGTGGGTGGATGTTACCACTTCATCTTTGGCTAACGGTCAGTACAAGGGCATTTTTGGCGCCGGAATGTACAAAGGAAAAACTGAATTTCCTGCTTCAGGCCATCGCCATCACCTTTATGGTGATGTAGAAAAAGTAGGATTGGCCGGCCAGTATTGGAGCGCTTCCGGGCATGGATCTCCGAGTTATTCCCGTATGCTGGATTTCGATGTTACGAACGGCATACGTCCTCATGGCCATGTAGCAAGTACGATGGGAGCCACTATACGATGTATCAAAAAATAAACGATATTTCTATCTATTTTACTATTTGTTTTACTGTTTGTTTAACTTTTTAACCATTTAACTATTTATGAGTGAAGGCGTATCATGTTTGATGCGCCTTCAGTTTATTGTAGTTTCTACAAAAAAACGTATCTTTGTTGCGAATATTGAATTGAATCAAAAAGAATATATGGCACAACAAGAAGAAATTTTTAAAAAATTAATCTCCCATTGTAAAGAATACGGGTTTGTATTCCCTTCATCTGAAATTTACGACGGCTTAGGCGCTGTTTACGACTATGGACAAAATGGTGTAGAACTCAAAAACAATATCAAAAAATACTGGTGGGACAGCATGACTTTGTTAAACGAGAATGTGGTGGGCATCGATTCCGCCATTTTCATGCACCCCACGATCTGGAAAGCTTCCGGACATGTGGATGCTTTCAACGACCCTCTCATCGACAACAAGGATTCCAAGAAACGTTATCGCGCCGATGTTTTGATCGAAGAACAAATAGCCAAATACGACGATAAAATCGACAAGGAAATTGAAAAAGCCGCCAAACGTTTTGGCGAGGCTTTCGACGAACAGAAATTCCGCGAAACCAATCCGCGGGTGCTCGAAAACGCGGCGAAACAGGATGCTTTGCATGCCCGTTTTGCTAAAGCTTTGAACGATAATAATCTCGACGAGCTGCGGCAAATCATCATCGACGAAGAAATCGTGTGCCCGGTTTCGGGAACGCGCAACTGGACGGAAGTCCGGCAGTTCAACCTTATGTTTTCGACCGAAATGGGTTCTACAGCCGACGGAGCCATGAAAATTTACCTTCGTCCCGAAACCGCACAAGGAATTTTTGTCAATTTTCTGAATGTACAGAAAAGCGGCCGGATGAAGATTCCTTTTGGAATTGCACAAATCGGAAAAGCCTTCCGAAACGAAATAGTCGCCCGTCAGTTTGTGTTCCGGATGCGTGAGTTTGAGCAAATGGAAATGCAATTTTTTGTCCGTCCGGGCGAAGAACTGCAATGGTTCGACCAATGGAAACAAATCCGGATGGCTTGGCACAAAGCTTTGGGCTTGGGCGACCGAAAATACCGTTTCCACGACCACGACAAATTAGCGCATTACGCCAACGCTGCCACCGACATCGAATTTGAAATGCCTTTCGGTTTCAAAGAAGTAGAAGGCATTCATTCGCGTACCGATTTCGATTTGAGCAGTCACGAAAAATATTCCGGCAAACGGATGCAATATTTCGACCCGGAAATGAATCAATCCTACACGCCTTTTGTGATAGAAACTTCCATCGGAGTCGATCGGATGTTCCTCAGCATCCTCGCCGGTTCGTATTGCGAGGAACAATTGGAAGACGGCGAAACACGGGTGGTTTTGAAACTGCCGCCTGCTTTGGCGCCGGTAAAGTTAGCCGTTCTGCCTTTGGTAAAGAAAGACGGATTGCCCGAAAAAGCGCGGGAAATCATGGATAATCTCAAATTTGATTTCCAATGTCAGTACGACGAGAAAGATTCGATTGGGAAACGTTATCGCCGGCAAGATGCTATCGGCACGCCCTACTGCGTTACGGTTGACCATGATACGCTAACGGACAACCAAGTAACGATTCGATATCGCGATACCATGCTGCAAGAGCGAGTTCCTGTGGTTGATTTGAGTAAAATTATTGCTGAAAAAGTAAGTTTGAAAAATTTATTACATAAAATATGAATAACAATAAAAACATCCTTCTCTGGTGCACCGTTTTTGCACTTTTTGCACTCGTGTCTTGCAAACCTGTCGATGACTCTCTTGAGGAATGGCGATTAGAAAATGAGGCGGCTTACAACGCTATAAAAGACGATCCTGAATGGACATTGCTTGATACGGGCGACGGTCCGTCCGGAATCTATTTTCGGGATTTAACGGAGCCGGAAACAGTAATCGGGGACGAATATCCCTTAGAAACATCTTCCGTAACAGTCAATTACACGGGGAAATTTCATAATGGACAAATTTTCGACAAAGGTTCAAAAAACACTTTCGCCGTAAATGGCACAGTAAGGGGATTTGGCGCAGCATTGCAACAAATGCGAGTCGGTCAAAAATGGGAAATATGTATTCCGTATTATTTGGGATACGGAGTTATCGGCAAGGGATCTATCCAGCCTTATACCACGTTGTTTTTTGAAATCGAATTGCTTCAAATCAATCGATATCCCTGATAAATAACACACCTCTTATCGAAGTACCCCCTAAATGTTTTTGTCTAACTTTTAGGGGGCGTTTCGTATCCGTTGATATTTTTACGGGATGTGCTATTCCTCAAGTTTTCGCAATTCTTCGGCGGCTTTATGAAACTCTTGCATTGCCTGTTTCATTTCGTCGCTTCCAAACACTTCCTGCAACTCGTCGGCGACTACCGAAAGCGAATCGGTAAGGGTGTATAATGCCGCTTCACTTGCTACGGTTGCACAACGCAGTACAGCGGCAGAAATTTTGAGTTTTTTTAATGTACTTACCTGGTCGCTTTCGAGAGCCTCATTCAATATTTTGACGGGTGCTTCGAGTTCATCACTCAATGCCTGCCAATCGGCTTCCGTCATTGAGGCTTTGTTTTTTTCGACCTTGTCCATTGCTTTTTCAATTTGCGACAAAGCTGCATCAATCGACGAGCCTTTATTGCCACACGAAACGACTGCAAACGCGATGATTATCGCTGCAATAATGATTTTAAAATTTGTTTTCATCTGTTATACAATTTATTCAATTAAACATTATGTCTTCTTCCGAATCAACAGGCACAAACCCACAAAAGTAAAGAGGGCGTTAAATATCAATCGCTCGTGGCTGAATTGATAACCCCCAAACCAAGCCTGTGAATTGATATCTAAAATGTAACATAAAACCGGCGACAGGATGGCTACCAACGGCACCCAGCGGTCTTTTACCGCTTTTTTAGTAAATATGCCGAAAATAAACATACCGAGCAAAGGACCGTATGTGTAACTGGCTACTTTGTAAACCGTCTGAATTACCGATTCGTTGTTTAGCAGATTGATAACGAAAATAACCACCGCCATAACCACCGCCATACCGATATGTACTTTGTGCCGGATTACTGTTACCTGACTTTCTGTTTTTGTTTTAGGACTTTCCAAAACATCTACCGTAAACGAAGTGGTAAGTGCCGTTAATGCCGAACCGGCTGTTGCATAAGCAGCGGCAATCAATCCAACAACAAACAACACACCTACTACCGGCGAAAATACCTTAGTGGCTAAAAACGGAAATACACCATCGGCTTTGATGCCCTCTATTTGTAATTTGAGATCCGGAGTAGTGGCGACATAAGCGTAAAGCAATACGCCTAAGGTCAGGAAAAGGAGATTGACAAATATCTGTAAAATGCCCCCCGTAATCATATTTTTGCGCGCATCACTGAAATTTTTGCAACTCAATGTCCGCTGCATCATGTCCTGATCCAACCCTGTAATGGCAATCGTAGTAAATACTCCGGCTAAAAACTGCTTCCAGAAAAAACGTTTATCGTTGATATTATCGAAGAAAAAAGTTTTAGACATTTCGGAATCGCTAATGAGCGACCACATACTGCCTGCGGTCAAGCCCAAATTTCTACCGATGTAGTAAATGGTTAATCCCACCGAAACAATCAAACAAAATGTTTTGAGCGAATCGGTCCAAATGACCGATTTTACTCCGCCGCGGAAGGTGGAAAGCCAAACAATTCCAACGGTAAAAAATACGTTGAGGATGAACGGTAAATGCAACGGATCGAAAACCAATAATTGAAGCACTACGCAAACGACAAACAACCGGACGGAAGCCCCCAACATTTTGGAAACAAAGAAAAACCACGCCCCTGTTTTGTAAGAAGACAAGCCGAACCTGTTTTCCAAATATCCGTAAATGGAAACCAAATTCATTTTGTAATACAGCGGAATCAACACAAAGGCAATGATTAACTGCCCGACAGCGAACCCGAGCACCATTTGCAGGTAGGAGAACCCGCTTACTGCCACCATGCCCGGAACGGAAACAAAAGTAACGCCCGATATGGCGGCGCCAATGGTGCCAAAAGCCACTAAATACCAGGGCGATTTCCGATTACCGGAAAAGAAACCGGCATTGTCGGCTTTTCGGCCGGTAATATAAGAGATGGAATACAAGACAGCGAAATAGGCTGCGATGGTAATTAGGACTGAAATTGGGGACATTTGAGTTGAAAATTGAAAGTTGAAAATTGAAAGTTATTCATCATACAGTAAGTACGGCTTACGCTGTTCTTTAAACTTGATTACATCATCTCGCCACACAGCCTTAATCTCTTCTGCCGTTTTCCCTTGCATAATCATTCGGCGAACGTAATCGACACCTACAAGATTTTCAAAAGCCGAACGGAAGAAATGATTATCTATCTTTAACTGATTGTACGCATCAATAACATAATTCAGATTGATGCCCTGTTTCCAGGCTTCTTCTTCCGACATTGTACTGAGATTTACCCCGTAGCACAAACGATCTTGTTGGGGCGGATGGCTTGCCGACTGCATGCTTCGCGGAGTAAAACTAAAATCGCCTTTCATGTGCGGATGTCCGTAAACCAGAAAAGGGAGGTCGGTACCTCGTCCCAAACTGACCGGAGTAGCCTCAAAATAGCAAATTGAAGGATACAAATACACCGACAGCATGTTTTGCAGATTAGGCGATGGCGGTACAGGCAAACGATACATTGTCCTGTGCGTATAATTCAAACAGGGAATGACCGTCAAATCGCATGTACGATCTTCGGGCAGCCAATTTTCGCCGTTTACCATTTGTGCCAATTCGCCCAATGTCATGCCGTGTACTGTCGTAATGGGTAACCAACCCACGCCCGATTTGAATTTCATATCGAGTATTGGTCCATCCACATAATGTCCGTTGGGATTGGGACGGTCGAAAATCACTACTTTTTTGTTATGCTCAGCACAAGCGTCCATCAACTTGACCATGGTAACGTAATAGGTATAATATCGCAACCCTACATCTTGAATATCTACAACAAGAACATCGAATTTTTGCATCGATTCGTCGCTGGGTTTGTTCAGACCACTTTCGTAAAGAGAGAGAATAGGAATGCCCGTTTTTGGATCAACGGAACTGCCTACTTTATCACCTGCTCCGGCATCGCCACGGAAACCGTGTTCTGGCGAAAAGATAGCCGCGACGCTTATGCCGTTTTCAATCAATACGTCGAGCGTGTGTTTATCACCTACTAAGCCGGTATGATTAGAAAATAAGGCAATCCGTTTGCCCTCCAGTAATGGAAGATAATCAGAGCTTCGCTCTGCTCCGACGATAACGGAAGGTTGCGCCCCGAGAGTGGAGGCGCAACACAACCAAAAAGCCATAAGCAATAATTGTTTCATTAATTTATGAATTACCTTTATTTCTTAATCACTTTTACCGGAATGTTATTCACAAGGAGAATATAATTCCCCGAATTAACACCGGACATATCAATCGTTTTCTGTTTTTCATTTACCGAAATGTTCATAACGGTGCGGCCTGTCAAATCAAACAGTTTGATGGTTTTAATTTCAAAACCACATTCTATACGTACAACATTTTCTACCGGATTGGGATATACCCGTACTTCCGATTGAGGTTGCGGCACATTTATTCCTGTCCCCTTAACCGTTGTAAATTGAGCAAATCCCTGATTTTCGGCTAATATGGAAAGAATAATGTCCTTGTTATCTACTACTCCGTAAGCGGTCATATAAGGAGCGGCAGCAGTTCCAAGTCCGGCTTCCGGCAGTTTTTCCGATAATTTTACGGCTTGATCCAATCCGTCGGTAATATCAAACAGAACCACTCCGGCTTTAACACGTCCTGCATCTGCCGTAGGAGCCGCCATATAACTTCTGCCCGCGTAGCGGAAGTAGTTGGCGCCATTGGTTTTGAATAAATTATAGCCGCTTGCCTCTTCAAAAACGCCTATTCTTGTTATAGCAATATCAGTAGAATTATTTCCATCGGTACCACCAGGGAAAGGCGCATTGGCATAATCCTTATTAAGTTGCAATTCGGTAGGAGGTATTTCACTGCTGGTAACAATAAAATAATCGTCGGCACGCGGCGATATCATAATTTGAAAGTCGCTACCCAATTTTTCTACCATGTAAAGAGTACTTTTATCAGTGGGAGCCTTACCATAATAACTTGCAATAGGAGCGACATCGGTTTCTTTCTCTATCGTTACGAAACGTATCACGTTCCAACTGCCTGTACCCTCAATATTTCTTGAAATTACAGGAAGATAAAAGGTTGATTTCCAACTCGGCCCGCTTACCGCCATCGTTTCTCCAATAAGCCCCTGTATAAAATTGGCGCTGGTATTGCCCGCCATTTCAAAATATATTGCAGGAACAGATTCGTCATTATCCCATATATATGTCTTAAACGTACGTCCTTGAGTTTCCGGCGTTGCGATTAACTGCTTGTTACAAGCCAGCAATTTGTCATCGGAAGTAAAGGCGATGTCGCTGATTGCTGCCTGACCGCCGGAAACACCGGTTAAATCCATTTCCTTAATAACATCCAGTGTAGCAGGGTCTGCTATGAAAATTTTCGGCGAGGCATCTTTGGTCAACACATATAACTTACCGTTTCGATGGATTGCACGTTTAATGTTGCCTTCGTTTAACCACGGAGCATCCGAAACATCTCCCTCTGGATAAAATTTATAAAAGTCCTTAGCCTCTGTGTCGGGATCCTGAATCGGGTCGGGGTAATTGGCGGGGGCTTGCAGGAATGTTCTGTATTTTACAAGTTTATTTCCGGCCAAGAGATAGAGACAAATATTGGCATTATCCACTACGCTGACACATGTTGTATATTTTTTCGTAGCCTCTCCGGTAATAACCGCATCGGTTTCCCCGATCAGTTTGGCATTGTTCATTCCTCCGGTTATGTCGAAAAGGCGAGAATTATAGGAATGCGTCTGTTGGCTTTCAACTATCGGAGCGCTCATATAGGTTTTTCCTGCATAGCGGAAATAAGTAGCGCCCGATGAACCGGTCGGAACATTTCCTGAAAAATCAGAGTATGTCGGTTCATCTGCCACTACCCAATTGAATAGTATTTCGGTCGGTTTTATCAGACTTCCATCCAGAACAAAACGATCGTCGCCAAGAGGAGATAAATTGATTCGCAAACTTTCGCAATCAGTATTACCCGTTGCATATTTTGTTGCGTTACGTTGACTTGCTACACGCACTCCATCTTTCACTCGCCACCCGATATACAGGATGCTGAAATTACCTATTGAAGTATCCCATTTATTGCCCGGAAGTGAATTGAAAAAGAGTTTAAAGTCGTTGCTGCAACCGCTGACTGCAATCGTGTTTCCTACAAAGTTGGAATTATTATTTCCCACCGGAGCTAAACTTGTGCCGTCATTGGTCGGAAGTTTTATTACCACTTGAGGCGTTGCATCTTCCAAAGCAGTTGCTCCTTTGGCTTCCCATTTATACACATAGAAATCGCCCGTTTGATATGCATTTCCAACATTGCCCACTACGGTAGAATTGGTTCCTATCAGCACTCCGTCGGCTGTAAATGCAATATCGGAAAGATTGTAGGCATGCGATTTCCCGTTGTATCCTGTTGTGCTTATTCCGGCAGTACTCATTTCTTTTATCAGTGCACCGGTTTCCGGATTTATTGCCAATAATTTCGGGTTCTTAGAGGCATCAACTGCCAAGACATAGCATTTCCCGTCGCGAAGAAGCGCACGGCGTACCGTAAGACCGTTCAACTCATCTATGGCCGTTACTTCCCCTTCCTGCTCAAACTCATAAGAATCTGCCGCTCTTACGTATGCATCCTGTTCCGGATCTTTGTAATCGATGCAAGCCGGATCCGGAATAAATTCATCTCCCATAAGCTGATTGATGAATGCTGTTTCATTGGCAACTACTGTTATTTCGGTGGTTTTTTCATCAAAACCGTCGGCATTAAAAACCAATGTGTATTTTCCGGGAGTCAAACCGGTAAACACAAATATTCCGTTGTATTCTTTATCGGTTGTGTAATCCGCTACTTTCTGTCCACCGGCATCTTTAAGAGTAACTTTTGCGCCATTTAAGGGGTAATATATATCGTATCCCTGGGGACTTTGATACCATGTATGTATCAACGCTTTACTCTTGTCTTTCACGGTTCCCATGATATCGCCTTTTGTTTCGGTATTATCGCCAAACCATGCTCGGATAGCACGCGACATCCTCACAGCTTCCTGTCGGCAATAGTCTCTGTTCAAAAGACGATGCCGGTCGGGATGATAGGTGTGAAAACTGCCTTCGCTGAGATAGCCATTGCAACCATGTTTTAATACGCCCAGATAACCGTAATATCCCAAAGCTCCTTCCGATCCTGATCCGTAAAAATTAACATCTCCTCTCACATTCGCATTTGTGGCGGAGTAAGCGGAATAGTAAGTTACGCCATTTTTTTGGATGTATTTCCATGCGTCTGTCGCCATTTGCTTAGCCTGTGTCAATCCATTTCCGTTAGCAGCATCGGTTCCGCGATACAGCAACAAGGGAAAATTCGCCGAGGTGCCATCCGTAGATGCATTACTATGGATAGAGAGAAAATAGTCCATGTTGTTTGTTTCAACATCCTGGCAGATTACCGACAGAGTTATAATCTGTCTAACTCCATCCACAACAGTGCCTTCAGGTATTTCCGGATATTTGGAATTCGGATTTGAATTTGGCCATGTCTCAGTTGGAGCATAAACACCGTTTACCGTTTTGGACATACGGACGGTGGCACCGGCTTTTTCCAATATTTCCCGTAAATGCAATCCTTTCCATAAATTTGCTTTAGACTCGAAAAAACTCATCGAATCCAAAGCCGCGTAATTAATGGTAGCCAATGGGCGGTCGTTCGACCCCCAACCTTCATGTCCGGGATTGATATAGACCCGTGCTCCGGGCAATGTGTTTTGCGCTTGCAGACCAAGTGATGCCATGCAGAATGCCAGCAGGCATGAGAGTATTATTTTATATGATTTCATAATTGTTAATTATTTACTGATTTCGATGTTCATTAAATATACTTTCCCGTCGCCCGTGTTATACAGTATCTTGGATGCATCGGCAGCCGGGGTCGGATAGGTTGCGATTACCGAACTGTCGGTCAAATCCGTGCGAACTTTGCCGTTGGCGGTCGCCGCAACAATTTTCGATGAGGTAATAACATGTCCGTCATCATAATCCACCATGCCTACTACCCAATCGTTGCCCATCCATTTTGCCGCTCTTAATGTGCCCAAAGAAACAGGATTGCTTCCGTCGATGTTGCTCACGTAGGCTTTGCCATGTTCTATCACATAAAAAAGCAGTTTTGTCCCATCGGGTGAAACGGAGTTCCAAAGATAGCCCTTGTCTTCGCCCAAAGGACAAACCAAACGAGTGGAATTGCCTTTCGTTACATAAAGTTGACTGTTTTTAATACTGCTTACGGGAGGAGTTGCGGCGAGGGACTTACCTGCAACTTTTTGAGATTTGAGCGCTCCGTTATCCACAGCAAAAACAGTACCATCTTTTACTACCACACCTTCGAGGTTGCGAGTCTGTTCGATTAACACCGTTTCTTCACCTGTTTTTAGATTAAGACTTTTCAACGAAGCATAACGCAAACGGTCTTTGTATTCTGTGGTACGATACACGACAGCGCTTCCGTCGGAAGTAATCTGCGCATCAAATCCTGCGCTGGCTCCGGAAGTAATCGGCGTAAGCTTTTTCGTGGCAAAATCGTACTTCTGAAGACCTTGAAGATCGGCAGATGTAACGAGCATAAAATCCCCTGTGGGACTGAGAACAGGATTGAAATATCCGTCCGAATTAAGAATGGATACTTCTTCATTACTTAAAACTTTAATGCCCTGCGAGAAGGCAATTTGGCATATTAATACGGATGCCAGGAGGAAAATGTTTTTCATACATTCAAACTTTTTTTGTTAGAGAATAAATATTAAATAAATATATTGTCAATTATGCACCGCAACTTTTTGTACATTACGGCCGTTTTCTGTCACAATTTCAACGATATAAATGCCCTTGTCCGGCGCAGTCAGTGTCGAACCGACTTGTTTGGATTTAATCGTTCTTCCCTGCAAATCAAACAATTTTGCGGATAGAATCGGACTGTTGGAAATAATTGTAATTTGGTTCCCGAGGCAAACGACACCAATTTTCTCAACAGCAGGAACGTTGATTGATGTGCCGGAAAATACTATCTTTTGAGATGCGGGAGCTGATGTGGCAGAGGTGTTTTCGCCGGTAGAGGCAGATCCACTACCTTTGGGAGCAGGGAAACAGTAAAATTGCTCTATCGGAGCAGAAACAGCATAGATGTTGTCGGCAATATCAAATGCAATACCATCAATATGATTCAAAGTGCCTGATTCGGCCTTCAACGTCAATGAAGGAGTTTCTCCCGTATAAGTAACCGAATATAATTTTACTTTTGCGTCACTTCCAACAGCCAATAACGTACCGGCCTTATTAGTCGCCATTGCCCCTCTTCGGGACGCAGCGGCGATGCCGGAAAAGAGATTTTGGTCGGTAGAGCGATAATTACACGTGTTGCCTCCTGCTGGAATGTGCATAAGAGCAGGCACTTCAGCGTTATCAGCAACAGTTCGTGTTTGGTAAATCCACCAGCCTCCGCGTCTGTCGGAAGCAAGCGTCAGTTGTGCAGTAGCTATTTTGTCGCCGGTATAATTATTACTATATATCACCGTTGGCGTTCCGGCATACGGAACTGTCTCGCCTATCTCGTATTTAAAAAGCATGCCGCTTGTCATATATTGATTGTTGGGATGACCACTCGGAAGGTAATTGTCGTCAATTGTATAAAGTGTTGTGTTGCTGCCGGAACCTTCTACCCAAATTCCTCCCACACGACCGTGTACACCAGCTACAAGACCTTCGGTATTACGGCCTGTATTCGCCAAAGCGGGAGTAAAACTTTTTGGATTACCCGGATCCATAATATAAACACCGGAATTATCTTTCGAGCAATCTGCAACATACACCATACCTGCATCATTTACGGATAAGCGCCAGGGACTTCCCCAGCCTTTGGTATAATCTTCGGGATATGGACTCGAAGTCCATGAAATACCTCCTGTATGTGGAGTGTCGTTGAGTGGATCCAACAGAGGATCGAAAGCATAAATTCCATCCCCCGTATTCCCTCTGATACCGGCGCCAAAATAACCCGACCCTTCGATGGGAGACGAACCTGTAGCTTCCGACACATAAATGGTCCCGAAGTAAGGACTATCGAAACTATTATCTACCGTTAAGCCCATAGGATAATAAAATCTAAATCTTTGTTCAACAGAATTATTTATGGCTGTTAGCGCCATTGCGTTATTATTTGCCGCCGTTGCCGTTACTGTCCATGTATAAGTACCGGCGACTGTGCCGTCGCTCAACTGTTTTGTTACCGTATTCACGCCTTTTGACAAGCCGACTCCTGCAGTTATTGTAAATACGTCTCCATTGGAAACAGAAATTACAACTTCTGATGCCGGAGCATTCAGGGTGTAAGTAAATGTTATATCTCTGTTGGCTTCTACGGCAGATACTTTCAATCCGGAGGTGTAGATATTTGCTTGCGGTTGCGTCGGTTCGCCCGTTCCAAAAAGATGGTTAATAAATGCGGTTTTATTTGCTTTTACTTCTATTTCTTTCGTTACTTCTTCAAAATCGGCAGTTGCCGGAACAGACTTGTCTGCATTAAAAACCAATGTGTATTTTCCGGGAACGAGATCCGTAAAAACAAATACGCCATTATATTCGTTATCGGTCGTATAGGTTCCAATTTTTACTCCGTCCGAGTTTTTAAGAATGACTTCCGCCCTATTCAACGGATAATAGACATCATTTCCTCTTGCATTGGCATACAGCGGGTGATTCAAAGATCTGTTTGAATCTTTCACGGTTCCCATGATACAGCCTTTTGTTTCCGTATTATCGCCAAACCATGAGCGAATGGCACGTGAATGTCTTACACCTTCCTGTCGGCAGTAGTCTTTGTTTAAGAGGCGCTGACGTTCGGGATGATAGGTATGAAAGCACCCTTCACTAAGATAACCGTCGCAACCGTGTTTCAGTACTGCAAAATAACCGGTATAACTTTTTCCGGCGGTTATCGTTGTAGAACTTCCATTCTGAGCGGTCATATCTCCTCGTACATTGATGTTGTTTGGAAAGTTTGGCGCGGTAGAATGGTATGCAGAGTGATAAGTTATGTCATTATCATTGATGTAGGGCCAGGCGTTTATTCCCATATTTCGGGCATCCACCAATCCATTGCCTAAATAAGGCGAAAAGTCGGTCCCTCTATATAATAACACGAGCCAATTAGTCGCAGCCCCCTCTGTGGTTGCATTACTGTGGATAGAAATGAAATAGTCCATGTTATTTGTTTCAACATCTGCAGCAATTACAGATAAGCCTATGTTCTGTGCAATACCACCTACTATAGTACCGGTAGGTATTTCCGGATATTTGGCATTCGGAGATGAGTTTGGAAAAGCAGGATAATCAGGGTCATTCGGCACATAAATACCGTTTACCGTCCGCGACATTTTGACGAAACCAACACCTGCTTTTATCAATTCATCGCGCAAGGACAGGGATTTCCATAAATTGGTATGTGTTTCAAAAAACCCCAATGTATCTAAAGCAGGGTAATTGATAGTCGCCATAGGGCGGTCGTTAGAACCCCATCCACCATGTCCGGGGTTGATGTAAACCCGTGCCTCATTAATCGTTTTTCGTTGCGCTTGCAAACCGAGTGACGCCATGCAGAATACCAGCAGGCATGAGAGTATTATTTTATATGATTTCATAATTGTTAATTGTTAATTGTTAATTATTTACTGATTTCAATGTTCATTAAATACACTTTCCCATCGCCCGTGTTATACAGTATCTTGGACGCATCGGCAGCCGGCATCGGAAAGGTTGCAATGATCGAACTGTCGGTCAAATCCGTGCGAACTTTGCCGTTGGCAGTTGCCGCAACAATTTTGGAAGAAGTAATAACATGTCCGTCATCGTAATCCACCATGCCTACTACCCAATCGTTGCCCATCCATTTTGCCGCTCTTAATGTGCCCAAAGAAACAGGATTGCTTCCGTCGATGTCGCTCACGTAGGCTTTGCCATGTTCTATCACATAAAAAAGCAGTTTTGTCCCATCGGGCGAAACAGAGTTCCAAAGATAGCCCTTGTCTTCCCCCAAAGGAGAAACCAAACGAGTGGAACTGCCTCTCGTTACATAAAGTTGGCTTTCCTTGATACTGCTTACCGGTGGAGTTGCAGCAAGTTTTTTGCCGGAAATCTTTTTGGTTTTCAGTTTCCCGTCATCAACCGCTAAAACGGTTCCTTCTTTCACAACTACACCTTCAAGATTGCGCGTTGATTTAATAAACGTTGTTTCTTTGCCTGTTTTTAGATTAAGACTTTTCAACGAAACATAACGCAGACGGTCTCTGTATTCTGCTGTACGGTAAACAACGGCACTTCCGTCGGAGGTAATCTGCGCATCAAATCCTGCGCTGGCTCCGGAAGTAATCGGCGTTAGTTTTTTTGTGGCAAAATCGTACTTCTGAAGACCTTGAAGATCGGCAGAAGTAACAAGCATAAAGTCCCCTGTGGGACTGAGAACAGGATTGAAATACTCTCCCGAATTGAGAATGGATACTTCTTCATTACTCAAAACTTTAATGCCTTGCGAAAAGGCAATCTGGCTTGCAAATACAAGCAATAAAAAAAGAATCTTTTTCATATTTTTCAACTTTTCTTGTGAATAAAAATTTCGCCAAATGTATGAAATTTAATTGACATAATGTGTATTATTAACATTTTTGTGCGGGACTCATTTTTACGATAAAAAAGATTATCTTTGCAGGCAGCTATCCCAAAAGTTACGTAGTGCTTACAAGCAATGAACCCGCAAATTTTCGACAAATTAAAAACCCTCGCCGAAGCGGCTAAATACGACGTGTCGTGCGCTTCAAGCGGAACCAGTCGTTCCAATACACAAAAAGAACTTGGGTCAACTGCCGGTTGGGGTATTTGCCACAGTTTTACGGAAGACGGACGTTGCGTATCGCTGCTGAAAACCATGTTGACCAACCATTGCATCTACGATTGCGGGTATTGCGCCAATCGCCGAAGCAACGACATCCCGCGCACCACATTCAGCGTTTCCGAATTAGTAGAACTGACCATCGAATTTTACCGCCGGAATTATATCGAAGGGTTATTTTTGAGTTCAGGGATTGTGCGTAACGCCGATTACACCATGGAGCGTATGGTGCGGGTAGCCAAAGATCTGCGAACCATTCATCGTTACAACGGTTATATCCACTTGAAAAGTATTCCGGGAGCCAGCCGCGAATTGATAACAGAAGCCGGACTGTATGCCGACCGTTTGAGTTGCAACATCGAACTTCCGTCGGAACAGAGCCTGAAACTGCTTGCACCCGAAAAGGATTACCAGAGTGTTTATCGTCCTATGCACTATATCCAGCAGGGATTTTTGGAAAGCAAAGAAGAGAAAAGAAAATACCGCCACGCTCCGCGTTTTGCGCCTGCCGGACAAAGTACGCAAATGATTATCGGTGCTTCGCCCGACGATGATAATAAAATTTTGCACCTGGCAAATGCTATGTATCAGCGTCCGGCGATGAAACGGGTGTACTATTCGGGCTATATTCACATTAACTCCTACGATACACGCTTGCCTGCCCTGCCTGCGCCGCCTTTGGTGCGGGAAAACCGTTTGTATCAAGCCGACTGGCTGATGCGGTTTTATCATTTCAAGGTGGACGAAATCGTAAATGAAACTCACCCCAACCTCGAATTGGAAATCGACCCGAAATTGTCGTGGGCATTGCGAAACCCGCATTGTTTTCCGGTAGATGTGAATACTGCCGATTACGAAATGATTTTGCGTGTGCCGGGTATCGGGGTAAAATCCGCTCAATTAATTATTGCATCGCGAAAATTCGGTCGCCTGACTTCCGAAAATCTTCGGAAAATGGGAGTGGTAATGAAGCGGGCGAAGTATTTCATTACTTGTAACGAATTGCCTGTCTATACCGTTCAAGAGGCAAAACCTGAGCAAATCAGGCAGTTGCTGGCGTTGCCTGCTAAAAAGAAAAAAGAAGACACACAACTGATAATCCAATTTTAATGCTTTATTATTTATACGATGGAACTTTCGAAGGGTTTTTGACCTGCGTTTTCGATGTTTACTGCCGCAATGAAGCACCTGCGCGGATTATCAATAAAGAAACATCCCTTCCATTATTTACCGATACCCATTCCGTCGTAACCGATGAAAGTAAAGCCGAACGAGTGCTACAGGGATTGGAAAAGAAAATTTCCAAATCGGCAATCAATATGCTGTACTATTGCCATTTGTCGGAGATACAGGACATAGAACTCATCCTTTTGCGTTATATTCAAAAAGCCCTTGCTTCGCCCGTTTCCATCGAAGTAAATTTTGCCGACGATGATGTGTTGGCTTTGTCGAAGATTTACAAAAAAGTTTCGTTCGAGCGTCTTCGTATGTTCCAGTTTGTTCGCTTTCAGAAAACAGCCGATGGGATGTACTTTGCGGTAATGGATCCGATGTACAATGTGTTGCCCCTCTGTGCGGAGTTTTTTCAGGATCGTTATGCCAATCAACAATGGCTGGTTTACGACACCCGCCGGAATTTCGGTTTGTTTTACGATTTGACGAAAACGGAAATCGTCCGCTTCGAACGACCGCCCGTCAACCTGAAAACCGGAAAAATTACCGCAGAACAACAGGACGAATCCGAAAAAGCCTTTCAGGATTTGTGGAAAGACTATCTGCAAGCCATCACTATCCAACCGAGAAAAAATCTTCGTTTGCAACGACAACTCATGCCCAAGCGTTTTTGGAAATATTTGATTGAAAAGAGTGAATAATTAGTGTGTTTTTAAATAAAAAAGCTTACCTTTGCGGCCGAATTTTTAATTTTTGAAACATGGACGACGACAGTTATCCTCCGAGTTACATTTTAACAAGATTTATACGAGCCTAAACGTCTTGCTTAGTCATCGTGTAAGTTGTAGTATTAACTTTTAAAACATAAAATGCGATGATTAAGTATTTGGTTTGCAAAGACGGCTATCACGAAGTGCCGAATTATTGCTCAAAAGCGTGGATGCGTGTTACCAACCCTACCCCAGAAGAAATCCAGTTTTTAATTGAAACGTTTGAAGTTCCGGAATCTTTTTTCAGTGATATTGAAGACACGGAAGAACGTCCGCGTGTAGAATACGAAGACGGCTGGCGAATGATTATCATGCGTTTGCCCTGTAAATCGGAAGAATTCGAAAGTTTCTTTTCCACCATACCGCTTGGCGTTTTGACCAATGGCGATATTATAATCACCGTATCTTATAAACACCTCGAAATGATAGATGATTTTATCTTATATTCGAGAAGAAAAGCCTTCCATGAAAAATCAAACACGGATTTGATTTTACATTTGATGTTATCTGCAGCGGTTTGGTTTATGAAATATCTGAAAGTCATCAACTTGGAAATTAAAGATGCCGAAATCCAATTACAACGCTCTATCCGAAACGAAGAACTTTTGGAGTTGATGCGCATAGAAAGAACTTTGGTTTATTTCATTACTTCCCTGAGAGGTAACGAAATTTTAATCCAGAAACTCAAAATCCTGTTTAAACAAAAACGAATGAAACATGACGGCGATTTGCTTGAAGATGTGGAAATTGAAATGCAACAGGCACGGACTATGGCTAATGTTTACAGCGACGTTTTAACCGGTATGATGGATGCGTTCGCGGCGGTAATCAACAACAACGTGAACGTGATTATGAAACGCCTCACCTCGTTTTCTATTGTCTTGATGTTTCCTACACTCATCGCAAGCTATTTCGGAATGAACTTGCAGGTTGGGGACAATATTTGGTCGCGGGAATTTCTCGTCGTTATCTTTGCATCGTTGATTTTATCAGTAGTAGGCGTTTATATTTTCAGAAAGAAACGTTGGATGTAACAGTCCTCGAAAATTAAACTGTTTAATAAAATAGTTGTTCGATCACTTTCGGGAAGTGCCGGTATTCCAAAGCATGAACTTTATCTGCTACTTTCTCCGGCGTATCGGCAGGCAAAACTTCACACCGCGCCTGAAAAATAATCCGGCCCTCATCGTAGTTTTCGTTGACGTAATGGATAGTGATGCCGGTTTCCGTTTCGCGATGAGCAACTACAGCCTCGTGCACACGCATACCATACATCCCTTTCCCACCGTATTTCGGAAGCAAAGCAGGATGAATATTGATAATTTTGTCGGGATAGGCTTGCAGCAAATTCGCAGGAATCTTCAACAGAAATCCGGCAAGAACAATGAAATCAATATCGCTCTGTTGCAATAATTGCAAAGCCTCTCCCTGTTCAAATCCGGCTTTTGAGATGGTAAATGAAGGTATTTTTAATCTTTTCGCTCGTTCGTGGACGTATGCGTCCGCTTTGTTACTTACAATGAGCGGAAATTCCCACTCTTTTTTTTCGGCAAAATACCGGACAATATTTTCCACATTTGAACCCGAACCGGAAGCCAACAATGCAATCTTTTTCATCCTCATTTCTACGCAGTTAAATGCACATTACTTCGTTAAATGTGCAATTTTTTATTAAAATCCTTTTTTCTTTCGGGAAAAATACTTTCCTTTGCAGTGCAAAAGTAAAATAATCTTTTATAATAAACTTAATTAAAAATTAAAATTATGTCACAAATTGCAGAAAGAGTTCAGGATCTCATCGCTGACAAACTGAGTGTGGAAAAGTCGGAAGTTACTCCCGAAGCAAACTTTACTAATGATTTAGGTGCAGATTCTCTGGACACTGTAGAGTTGATCATGGATTTTGAAAAAGAATTCAACATGAAACCTATTCCCGATGATTTGGCTCAATCCATTCAAACGGTAGGTCAAGCCATCGAATATATCGAAGCGCACGCTAACGAAGGGCAAGCTTAAGCGCTCCATAAAACACATGGAATTAAAACGAGTCGTAGTAACAGGTCTGGGTGCCATTACTCCGTTGGGCAACGATGTGGAATCCACATGGAAAGCCATGATAGAGGGAGTAAGCGGAGCCGGACCCATTACTTTGTTCGACCCCGCCAAATTTAAAACCCGTTTTGCCTGCGAAGTAAAGAATTTTGATCCGAATACTTATTTCGATCGGAAAGAGGCACGAAAAATGGACAGATATGCCCAATTCGCCCTCGTTTCGGCTCAGGAAGCGATCGAAGATGCCCGGTTGAATACCGAAGCCGTGAATCCAAATCGCGTAGGAGTTGTGTTTTCTTCCGGAATAGGAGGCATTGGAACTTTTGAACAGGAAATCGGAAGTTACCTCCAAAACGAAGAAATGGGGCCGAGACTCAATCCGTTTTTTATCCCAAAAATGATTGGCGATATCGCCGCAGGTCATATTTCAATTTTATACGGATTTCGCGGACCGAACTATGGGACTGTCTCGGCTTGTGCATCCTCTACCAACGGCTTGGTATCGGCTTTCGATCTGATTCGTTTGGGAAAAGCGGATGCTGTGGTAACCGGCGGCGCCGAAGCGGCTATAACGTTTTCCGGAGTAGGCGGTTTCAACGCGATGAATGCCCTTTCGACCCGGAACGATTCGCCGAAAACAGCTTCCCGACCTTTCAGTGCCAGTCGCGATGGATTTGTGATGGGCGAAGGAAGCGTTTGTTTGGTATTGGAAGAAATGGAACACGCCCTTGCACGAAACGCCAAAATTTATGCGGAAGTAGTAGGCGGAGGAGGCTCCGGTGATGCTTATCATTTGACTGCCTCTCATCCCGAAGGATTGGGTGCTGTGTTGGTAATGCAAAGCGCATTGGAAGATGCCAATATGAAACCGGAAGACATCGACTATATTAATGTACACGGCACTTCAACTCCGGTAGGAGACCCTTCCGAAGTAAAAGCCATTCAGGACGTTTTCGGCGAACACGCCTATCGTTTGAATATCAGTTCGACCAAATCAATGACAGGGCACATGCTGGGTGCTGCCGGCGCAGTGGAAGTATTGGCTTGCATATTGGCTGTGCAAAACGATATTGTTCCCCCAACCATTAATCACGAACCGGACGATGATGATCCGGAAATTGATTCCCGATTGAATTTTACCTTTAATAAAGCGGAAAAACGCGAAGTACGAGCCGCCCTTTCCAATACTTTTGGTTTTGGGGGACACAACGCTTGCATAATAGTTAAGAAATTTATCAAATAAAACTGCGCTAAATACTACTTTCAGTCCGACAGCCAACCCCGCTATACGCATCATGATAGAAAAACAGTCGTGAGGGATTTCTCTCCAGTTCCTTTTTAAGTCGGATTTTCGCAGCCAGCGATTGGAGCGGATGGGTATCGTAAGCCGAAATCCAATCGTTGGGAAGATGCGCACGGGTGGGGATTACATCTCCGGCAAAAACGCAAACTCCCTCCTTCGACTCAAAAAGAGAGACCAACTGCCCTGCCGTGTGTCCGTCATAAGTAAAGAGCAGAAAGCCGTCGGCTAATTCGCAACAATCGCTTTCCATCAATTGCAACAAGCCGGATTCGTGCACCGGACACACATCTTCGAGACGGAAAGAAGCCTTTTCCAAAGCATTCGGTTGCAAATAATTATCCCATTGCCTTCGACTTACCCAGTGCCGCGCATTCGGAAAAGTGACTCGGAGATTTCCGTCCGCATCACGAGATGTACATCCGCCACAGTGGTCGAAATGCAAATGCGAAAGTACAACATCGGTTACCTGCTCCGGTTCAAAGCCTTGCGCCCGAACCATTTCGGCAATATCCCGAACATCATAGAAACGATAATAGGAAAGTTCGCCTAAGTCTTTGGTCCCCACGCCGGTATCCAGCAACACCGCTCTCTCCGAATTCCATGCCAACAGGCAATTCATCGCCAACACGCAGGTATTATCTTCGGCTGCCGGATATTTCCGACTCCATGCCCGCTTGGGAATTGCGCCGAACATGGCACCTCCGTCTGCATGAAAAAAACCGCCGGTTAAAATTTTATATTGCCACATATTTTGTACTTTTGTACAAAAATAGTGAAATTTTCATGGAACAAATAATTTTACGCACCGAAAATTTAGTGAAACGGTATCGAAACCGAACGGTAGTTGACCATGTTTCTATTGATGTGAAGCAAGGAGAGATTGTAGGATTACTCGGTCCGAACGGTGCCGGAAAGACCACTACTTTCTACATGGCTGTGGGCTTGGTAACGCCCAACGAGGGGAAAATTTTTCTCAACGACATGGATATTACCAAATTTCCGGTGTATAAACGCGCCCGCTTGGGACTTGGTTATCTGCCGCAGGAAGCCTCCATTTTTCGGAAAATGTCGGTCGAAGATAACATTCGTTCGGTGCTCGAAATGACCGAGAAAACGATCGAACATCAAAAAGACAAAATGGAAGGCCTTATCGCTGAGTTTGGGTTGGAAAAAGTGCGGAAAAATTTAGGCGATCAACTTTCGGGAGGAGAGCGGCGGCGTGTCGAAATTGCCCGTTGCCTGGCGATTGATCCTAAATTTATTATGCTCGACGAACCTTTTGCCGGCATCGATCCGATTGCCGTACAGGATATTCAGCAAATTGTAGGAAAACTCAAACACAAAAATATCGGAATTCTGATTACCGACCACAATGTGCATGAAACGCTTAGCATTACCGACCGTGCCTATTTGTTGTTTGAAGGAAAAGTATTGTTTCAAGGGATCGCCGAAGAATTAGCTGCCAATCCGGTAGTACGGGAAAAATATTTGGGACGCGACTTCGAACTTCGCCGGAAAACCTTGTAACTACTTCTTAAAGGCTGTCCGCAACTTAATGGCGGTAAATACTTTTTTAGTGTGCAGAGGGAAATCGCTTTGGATAATCCATCCGTAGTAGCCGGGGTCTTCATTAAAAACCTCTTCGACCAATCGCCCTTTGTATTTTCCAAAATTGATGACTTCCCGCATTTTTTCGTCATACACCACTCGTCCCGCAAAATCAACATTATTGCCGAATGCGGAATATTCGGATAAAAAAGCAATATCGTTCTGTAAATCGGGATAACGATCTAACTGCGCTTGCAGGATTTCGTAAGTAGCTTTCGTATCGGCTTCGGCAGTGTGCGCATTTTCTAACTCCCTGTCGCAGTAAAATTTGTAGGCGGCTTCCAACGTTCGTTGTTCTTTTTTATGGAAAATCGTTTGAATATCTACAAATTTTCGTTTCATAAGGTCGATATCCACGTCTGCCCGCAAAAATTCCTCAGCCAAAAGCGGAATATCAAAACGGTTGGAATTATAACCCGCCAAATCGCACCCTTCGATTTGCGAAGCCAACGATTTAGCAATGGATTTGAAAGTCGGCGCATCTTTTACATCCTCATCCGTGATGCCGTGTATTTCTGTCGCCTGAGGAGGAATAGGCATTTCCGGATTAATCCGGCGCGTTCGAGAGTCTTCGTCGCCATTGGGATACACCTTCAAATACGATATCTCAACGATGCGGTCGGAAACGATATTAATTCCGGTGGTTTCGAGGTCGAAAAAAACGAGTGGATTTCGTAAATTCAGTTTCATTCATTCAACATCATAGGCATCAACAGCATCAGCAAATCTTCGCCTTCTTCGTTTTCGGCAGGCAAAATCAAGCCGGCACGCGAAGGATCGGCCAATTCGAGCACCACTTCTTCCGAAAGAATGTTTTGCAGGATTTCAATTAAATAAATCCCTTTGAACCCGATGTTCATATTGGCTCCATCATAAAGACAGGCAATTGTTTCTTCGGCTGAAGTAGAAAAGTTAATGTCTTGAGCGGAAATAAAAATGCTGTTGGGCGAAAAACTCAGACGAATAAGACTGGTTCCCGGATCAGCGAACACGGTTACCCGCTTCAACGCATTCACAAAATTCTGCCGATTTACCGTTACTTTGTAAGGGTTGTTAAGTGGAATTACTCCGTTGTAGTTCGGATATCTGCCTTCGATCAGGCGGCACACGACCACGAAATGCGACATGGTGATGTAAGCATTGTTGGCGTCGAAACCGATTTCTACTTTGCCTTCTTCGCGTGGCAAAATGGTTTTTAACAAGTTTGCCGGTTTTTTGGGAAGGATAAACGATGCCATCTCACTGCCGGTTGTTTTTAAATTTTTGAAACGCACCAATTTATGTCCATCGGATGCCACAAAAGTGATATTTTCGGGAGAGATATCGAAAAATACACCATTCATTACCGGACGAAGCTCGTCTTCTCCACTGGCAAAAATCGTATGGGTAATACCTGCCAATAAATCGGGTGCATCCAGTTCCAAACGGGCGGCATCTTCATGCAATGGCTTGGATCGAGGGTATTCGTCGCCCCGTTGCGCCACAAAATTATATTTGCCGTTTTCGTAATAAATAAACATTTCGAGACTGGAAGAATTGATCTCAAACGTTACCGGTTGCTCAGGAAGTTCCTTCAACGCATCCAACAAGTTTTTGGACGGAACGGCGAACGTTCCTTCTTCTTCCACTTCATTTACGCCAATGGAAGTAATCATCCGCGTTTCGCTGTCGGCTGCGGTTATAGTGAGTTGACTCCCACGAAGTTCGAACAAAAAGCAATCCAAAATAGGAATTGTATTTTTAGAAGCAATAACGCGGCCTACTGTTTGTAAGTGGCTTAATAATAAATTACTGGATACAATGAATTTCATACCGTATTTTTCGATTTAGATGTTTTATAATTAAATTATTTTATGAGGTGCAAACTTACATATAAATTTTCGGAATACCAAATTTTTGTTATGCGGGATATTGCAATACAAAAAAAATGCAAGGATGTTAGGTCATTACAAAAAAATACATTATCTTTGCAACCCCTTTTGTGCACATTTTCCTAAAAATGTGAACGGAGTGGGTTGATTTTCAGAGGATAAAATCACTTTTACCGAGGAAAATCAATAGAGAGTGTTAAATATTGTTCCGGCAGGCGGAATCAATTTAATTATTAAAGTATGACAGATCCTATTGCAGATTATCTGACAAGACTGAGGAATGCCATCAAGGCGAAGCATCGCGTGGTGGATATTCCTGCGTCTAATTTGAAGAAGGAAATCACAAAAATCCTCTTCAACAAAGGCTACATCCTGAATTACAAGTTTGTAGATGACGGTCCTCAAGGCTCCATCAAGATTGCCTTGAAATACGACCTTGTGAACAAAGTGAACGCAATTAAAACCCTGAAACGCGCTTCTTCGCCGGGTTTGCGTCAGTACACCGGTTATAAAGACATGCCTCGCGTTTTAAACGGATTGGGCATTGCCGTATTGAGTACCTCTAAAGGAGTGATGACAGACAAGGAAGCCCGCGACTTGAAAATCGGTGGCGAAGTTTTGTGTTATGTTTACTAATTAGGGAGGAAAACGTATGTCAAGAATAGGAAAATTACCCATCGAATTGCCGGCTAAGGTAAGCGTAACGTTAAAAGACGATGTGCTTACGGTAAAAGGGCCGAAAGGAGAATTGTCGCAGTACATCAATCCGGCTATCAAGGTGGAAGTAAATGAGAATATAGTTGCCGTTTCCCGTCCGGACGACGAACGTCAAAATCGCTCCATGCACGGTTTATACCGCGCCCTTATTAACAATATGGTAGTGGGTGTATCGGAAGGTTATAAAAAAGAATTGGAATTGGTCGGTGTCGGTTATCGTGTAACCAATACCGGTAACGTGCTGGAATTTTCGTTAGGCTATACGCACATGATCTATCTGCAATTGCCTCCGGAAGTAAAGGTGGAAACCAAGATGGAACGTAACAAGAACCCTATGGTGATTTTGGAATCGGTCGATAAACAATTAATCGGACAAGTCTGTGCGAAAATTCGCTCATTCCGTAAGGTAGAACCTTACAAAGGAAAAGGTGTTCGCTTTGTGGGTGAAGTTGTTCGCAGAAAATCCGGAAAGTCGGCAAGTAAATAATCGAAAAGGGATATTATCATGACAACAAAGGAATTACGAAGAATAAAAATAAAACAGCGGGTACGCAAGCATGTTTCGGGAACAACCGAACGTCCCCGTTTGAGTGTGTTTAGAAGCAACAAACAAATCTACGCTCAAGTGATCGACGATTTGACCGGACGAACATTGGCAGCGGTTTCTTCCCTCGGAATAACAGAAAAGGCACCGAAAAAAGAAATTGCAGCCAAAGTAGGCGAACTGATTGCTCAAAAATCTAAAGAGGCAGGCATTGAAGCCGTAGTTTTCGATCGCAACGGGTATTTGTACCATGGTAGAGTAAAAGAATTGGCAGAAGCTGCCAGAAAAGGCGGACTTAAATTTTAATAGGAAATGGCAATAAATAACAAAGTAAAGTCAACAAACGACTTGGAATTGAAAGACCGCTTGGTAGCCATCAATCGCGTAACTAAAGTTACCAAAGGAGGGCGTACCTTCAGTTTTGCAGCCATTGTGGTAGTTGGAAACGAAGACGGAATTGTCGGCTGGGGTCTGGGAAAAGCCGGCGAAGTAACATCCGCTATCGCCAAAGGTATTGAAGCGGCAAAGAAGAACTTGATTAAAGTTCCGGTCTATAAAGGAACCATCCCTCACGAACAACTCGCCAAATTCGGCGGAGCGCAAGTGTTTATTAAACCGGCTACTCACGGTACCGGAGTAAAAGCAGGGGGTGCTATGCGTGCGGTATTGGAAAGCGTAGGAATAACCGACGTTTTGGCCAAATCAAAAGGTTCGTCCAATCCCCACAACTTGGTAAAGGCAACTATAGTCGCCTTAGGCGAGTTGCGCGATCCTGCCATGATCGCCCAAAACAGAGGGATATCGGTAGAAAAAGTATTTAAAGGATAATTGGGAGGGAAAGATATGACAACGATAAAAATCAAACAGGTAAGAAGTCGCATCGGATGTCCAAAGAGTCAAAAACTCACTTTAGATGCTTTGGGGTTGAAAAAAACAGGACGTGTGGTAGAACACAACGATAATCCGGCTATTCGGGGTATGATTGAGAAAGTTAAACACTTAGTTAAAATTGAAGATTAAATATGAATTTATCCAATTTAAAACCTGCTGAAGGTTCCGTAAAAACCCGCAAAAGAATCGGTCGCGGAACGGGTTCGGGCTTGGGAGGGACTTCCACAAGAGGTCATAAAGGTCAGAAATCTCGGTCGGGCTATTCCAAAAAGATCGGTTTCGAAGGCGGGCAGATGCCTATCCAAAGACGTTTGCCGAAATTCGGTTTTAAAAACATCAACCATATTGAATACAAAGCAATCAATTTGGGCGTCTTACAGGAATTGGCAGATGCACAGCAATTAACGAAAATCGGCATCGAAGAATTGAAGAATGCCGGATTTGTTTCATCTAAACATTTGGTAAAAATCCTTGCGAAAGGAACCGTTACTTCCGCTTTGGAAATTACCGCTCATGCGTTTTCCAAAACAGCCGAAGAAGCGATTACAAAAGCGGGGGGAACAGCCGTAAAACTCTAATCCGATGAGAGCAATTGATACTATAAAAAATATTTGGAAGATAGAAGATCTGAGAACCCGGATCGTCTTTACCATGCTGTTGATTGTTGTTTACCGCTTTTTGACGGTTATCACTTTGCCCGGCATCGATCCCAGCGTACTAGGGGAATTGCAAAAACAAACATCCGGCGGTATCATGGGCTTGTTGGATATGTTTTCCGGAGGAGCCTTCTCGAATGCGTCGATTGTCGCTTTGGGAATTATGCCTTACATCTCGGCATCTATTGTGATGCAGTTGCTGGCAATAGCAGTGCCCTATTTCCAGAAACTGCAACGCGAAGGCGAAAGCGGACGACGGAAAATTAATCAATATACCCGCTACTTAACAATAGGGATCTTGATAATGCAGGCTCCGGCTTACTTAACAAACCTGAGTGTGCAAATGGCGCATTCGGGAGCAGCACTTCCAACAGGTGCATGGTTTACGATTTCTTCGATCATTATTCTTGCTTCCGGCTCCATGTTTGTATTGTGGTTGGGCGAACGGATTACGGATAAAGGTATCGGAAACGGCGTTTCGTTCATCATCATGGTAGGGATTATGGCACGATTACCTCGATCCCTGGCACAGGAGTTTGTATCACGTATGAGTGAAACGGCAGGAGGTTTGATTATGATGTTGATCGAAATTATTGTTTTGATGGGAGTAATTGCAGGTGCTATCTTGTTGGTGCAGGGAACACGGAGGATACCGGTTCAATATGCTAAACAGATGGTAGGTAACCGGCAATTCGGCGGTGCACGACAATACATTCCTTTGAAAGTGAATGCGGCGAATGTAATGCCTATCATTTTTGCGCAAGCCATTATGTTTATTCCGGTTTCGTTGATGCAATTTAGCGCTAATCCGGAAAGTTGGACATTCAAAGTGTTTTCTCCTTTAGCTAATATGTACGGCTTCTGGTATAATTTTACCAATGTAGTGTTGATTATTATGTTTACCTATTTCTATACGGCTATTACGATCAATCCCAAACAGATGGCAGAAGACTTGAAACGGAACAACGGGTTTATTCCGGGCATCAAACCGGGCAGAAAAACAGCCGAATACATCGACGAAATCATGTCGCGGATTACCTTCCCGGGATCTCTGTTTTTGGCAGCGGTGGCTATCCTGCCTGCTTTTGCCAGAGCGTTGGGAGTTCAAAACAGTTTTGCCGCTTTCTTTGGGGGAACATCAATGTTAATTATGGTAGGTGTAATTTTGGACACATTACAGCAAGTGGAGAGCCATTTGTTGATGCGGCATTACGACGGATTGCTGAAATCGGGAAGGATTAAAGGCCGTTCGGGTCAGATGTATTGATGATTTATTTAAAGACCGACGAAGAAATTGAGTTGATGCGGATGGCTAACCGGATGGTGGGAGCCGCCTTGGCAGAGGTAGCAAAACACATAGCACCGGGAGTTAGTACGTTTCGGTTGGACAAAATAGGCGATGAATTTATCCGCGATCAGGGAGGAGTCCCGTTGTTCAAAGGATATAAAGGATTCCCCAATGCACTGTGTATTTCGGTCAATGAAAATGTTGTACACGGTATTCCGTGTGATTACCGTTTGAAAGAAGGCGATATTGTGTCGATTGATTGCGGTGTAAAACTCAACGGCTATTGCGGCGATTCGGCTTATACATTTGAAGTCGGCGAAATCGCTCCGGAAGTAAAAAGACTGTTGCAAGCGACGAAAGAAGCTTTATACATCGGAATTGCAGCAGCCGTGGAAGGAAAACGAACAGGTGATGTTGGGAATGCCATTCAGCGTTACTGTGAGGAGCGAGGCTATAGCGTAGTCCGCGATTTGGTAGGACATGGTATTGGTAAAGAAATGCACGAAGCACCGGAAGTTCCCAATTTTGGCAAAAGAGGTTACGGAGCACTGCTGAAAAGTGGAATGTGCCTTGCCATAGAGCCGATGATCAATATGGGGAGAAAGAACGTGAAGGTGGAAAAAGATGGATGGACTGTCCGTACCGCTGACCGCCGACCGTCCGCCCATTTCGAGCACACAATTGTCGTCAGAGCAGGGAAAGCGGATATTTTATCTTCTTTTGAGTTGATAGAACAGAGTTTAAAACCCCTCTAAATCTCCCCTGAACGGGAGACTTGACCCCCCTTTGGGGGGTTGGGGGTAAAAAAATAAAATAATATGGCTAAACAGGCTGCAATCGAACAAGATGGAATTATTGTAGAAGCATTGTCGAATGCAATGTTCCGGGTTGAATTAGAAAATGGACATGAAATCACTGCCCATATTTCGGGAAAGATGCGGATGCACTACATCAAGATCCTTCCGGGCGATAAGGTGAAAGTGGAAATGTCGCCATACGATTTGTCTAAAGGTCGTATTTCGTTTCGATATAAATAAAAAATATGTAATATGAAAGTAAGAGCTTCAATTAAAAAGCGTGGCGCCGGTTCGAAAATTGTACGTAGAAAAGGGCGCTTGTATGTGATCGACAAGAAAAATCCTAAATTTAAACAACGTCAAGGATAATTTATTATTTTTGCTAAATTTTTTAAATAAATGGCGATAAGAATAGTAGGGGTGGATTTGCCCCAAAATAAAAGAGGAGAAGTAGCGTTGACTTATATTTTCGGTATCGGTCGCAGTTCTGCCAACAAAATCCTGGAAAAAGCAGGAGTGGACAAAGATATTAAAGTAAAGGATTGGACGGATGAACAAGCCGCAGCCGTGCGCGAAGTCATCGGTCAAAATTACAAAGTGGAAGGGGATCTTCGTTCTGAGGTTCAGTTGAATATCAAACGTTTGATGGATATCGGTTGCTACCGCGGCGTGCGTCACCGTATCGGACTCCCCGTAAGAGGTCAGAGTACAAAAAACAATGCGCGTACTCGAAAAGGTAAAAAGAAAACAGTTGCTAACAAGAAAAAAGCAACCAAGGGTTAATTAGCAATTACGAATTACGATTTTGGATTTACGAATTGTTAATTATTAATTATTAATTGTTTAAAAGTTTATGGCAAAAAAAACAGTCGCAGCGAAAAAAAGAGTAGTAAAAGTTGATGCAAACGGTCAACTGCATGTTCACTCTTCATTCAACAACATCATTGTTACTATTGCGAATAGCGAAGGACAAGTGATTTCGTGGTCTTCGGCCGGTAAAATGGGTTTCCGGAGTTCCAAGAAAAACACACCCTACGCTGCCCAAATGGCTGCCCAGGATTGTGCGAAAATCGCATACGATTTGGGTTTACGCAAAGTGAAGGCTTATGTAAAAGGGCCGGGTAACGGTCGAGAATCGGCTATCCGCACCGTGCATGGTGCCGGAATCGAAGTAACCGAAATAATCGACGTTACACCGCTTCCGCACAACGGTTGCCGCCCTCCGAAAAGAAGAAGAGTTTAACAATCAATTTACAATAAAAAAATGGCAAGATATACAGGACCAAAGACAAGAATTGCACGCAAGTTCGGCGAGCCGATCTTCGGACCGGATAAGGTTCTCAGTAAAAAGAATTATCCTCCCGGACAGCATGGTAACGGACGGAAGAAAAAAACTTCCGAATACGGTATCCAATTGCGTGAAAAACAAAAAGCAAAATATACTTACGGCGTTTTGGAAAGACAATTCCGTAACTTGTTTGAAAAGGCTTCCCGTGCGAAAGGCATTACGGGTGAAGTGCTTCTTCAATTGTTAGAATCCCGCTTAGACAACATCGTTTACCGTATGGGATTAGCAAAAACACGGGCAGGCGCTCGTCAGTTGGTTTCTCACCGACACATTGTAGTGGACGGTAAGGTGGTAAATATTCCTTCTTATTCCGTAAAACCGGGGCAAATTGTAGGTGTACGTGAAAAAGCAAAATCTATGGAGGTAATTCTGGATAGCGTTACGGGTATTAATCACAGCAAATATCCTTGGATTGAGTATGATCAATCTTCGATGAGCGCAAAATATTTGCACATTCCGGAAAGGGTCGATATTCCCGAAAATATCAAAGAACAATTAATCGTAGAATTATATTCTAAATAATCCGGTTATCATGGCAATATTAGCATTTCAAAAACCCGATAAAGTATTTATGTTGGAAGCGGACAGCAAGTTCGGAAGATTTGAATTTCGTCCGTTGGAACCCGGTTACGGGATCACAATCGGAAACTCTTTGCGCCGGATTCTTCTTTCATCTCTGGAAGGTTATGCCATTACTTCGATTAAGATTGATGGCATCAATAATGAATTTGCGGCAGTTCCGGGTGTTTTGGAGGATGTAACCAACATTATTCTCCATTTGAAACAAATCCGGTTTAGACAAACCGTAAAAGACATTGAAACCGAAAAAGTTACAGTTAATATTTCGGGAGTGGAAGAATTCAAAGCCGAAGATATTAATAAACAATTGGCAGGGTTCGATATATTAAATCCGGAATTTGTGATCTGTCATTTGAATAAAAGTGCTCGCCTACGGATGGAATTGACTATCGGTAAAGGACGCGGTTATGTGCCTGCCGAAGAAAACCGGACAGAAAATGACGAGATAGACCAATTGGCAATTGATTCGATTTTTACACCTATTGTAAACGTAAAATACTCCATCGATCCTTTCCGTGTGGAACAGAAGACAGACTACGAAAAGTTGACGCTCGAAATTACTACCGATGGATCGATTCACCCGAAAGAGGCATTGAAGGAAGCAGCCCGCATTTTGATTTATCACTTTGCACTGTTTTCCGACGAAAAAATTCATTTGGAGCAAATGGGCTCGGAAGCAAGTGATGAATTCGATGAAGAAATCCTACACATGCGTCAATTACTGAAAACACGATTAGTCGATATGGATTTGTCTGTTCGGGCACTTAACTGCCTGAAAGCCGCAGATGTAGAAACATTGGGAGAACTTGTACGATACCAGAAAAATGATTTATTGAAATTCCGTAATTTCGGAAAAAAATCATTAACCGAATTGGATGAATTACTCGAACGTTTAGAACTGAATTTCGGGATGGATATCAGTAAGTATAAATTAGATAAAGAATAAAAATAATGAGACATAGAAATAAAATCAATCACTTAGGTCGTACCTATTCTCACCGAGCAGCAATGTTGTCGAATATGGCTGTTTCGTTGATTATGCACAAACGAATATTTACGACATTGCCCAAAGCGAAAGAACTTCGCAAATATGTAGAACCGCTAATCACAAAATCGAAAAACGATACTACTCATTCGCGTCGTTTAGTATTTCAGGAATTACACAACAAATATGCGGTAACGGAATTATTCAAGGAAATTTCACAGAAAATTGGCGATCGTCCGGGAGGTTATACCCGTATTATTAAAACCGGTAACCGTTTGGGTGATAATGCCGAAACGTGTTTTATCGAACTGGTTGACTACAACGAACTGATGCTGAAAACTGCGAAGAAAGCGGCAGCTAAGACGCGCCGTTCGCGGAGAAGTTCCGGAAAACCTGTCACAACAGAAATAGCAAAGCCGACTCCTGCAGTCGTTGAATCAGTTGTTGAAACGGAAGAGCAACCGGTTGAAGCAGTAGAACCGGAAGTTCCTGCAGTGGAAGAGACTCCTGTCGTCGAAGAAACACCGGAAGTTGTAGAAGAAGTTCCTGCAATTGAAGAAAGTTCAGAAATCACGGAAGAGGCTCCTCCTGCAGTAGAAGAAAAAACTGCGGCAAATGAGGAAGAATCTGCTCCGAAAGCAGAATAAAACGTTTTTGTTAGGAAAAAGAAAGAGGTCTGTAAACAATTGTTTGCAGACCTCTTTTCATCTTGTAAGTCTCAATTATACGTTACCTCATATTTATACCACCACTGGTCGTAGTAAATATTTCCACTGCGCCATTCCAATTCGCCCCGTTGAAAATCCACATTGTCGCTACGCATAAAGGTTTTACTCGGGAAAAGCGGTTGTGAAATGTCGTTGTTCACCACCATACGATAAGCATCCATCCCATTGGTGTAGAAATATTTCACGTCGTCGTTGTCGGAAAAATTCTGAAGACCGAACGATTGATCCATCGGAATCCAACCGATACCCTCGATATAAAACTCGCTCCAATCGTGGATGGTTTTTCCGCCGGGTCGCATACTATATCCACTTTCCCAACGGGCAGGAATACCGTTGTAACGCGCCAAAGTTATAAACAACAACGATACCTGTCCGCAATCGCCGTGATTGTTTTCCAAAACATATTCCGGAATTTGTTTGAGAGTCGAATATTCGCGTGCTCCCGCCCAGGGGAAATTAGCATCTATCCATTCGAATATCTTTCTTGCTTTTTGGTAGGGGTTGGTTTCGTCGCCTACAATCCGTTCGGATACCACTTTTATCGAATCGGTAAAAAGAATATGCGGCGGGCGTTCGGCTGTATATGTTTTGTATAACTCACTTTGCGTTTTGTAAGGTTGAATGGTTTTCCCTTGCAGATTAAACCATTCGGGAATATGTTGATACGAAAATTCGATAGCAAATATCAGCGGCTCGTCTTTCTTGGCCACTTTTTGCATATAAATCGATTTGTGAGCGTATTGCTCCGGCGAAATTATGTAATTATCGTCGTTGACCGACAATAGTTTAACGTTCGATTGGCGGCGATGATCTTCTCGCGGATAAGGCAACCAGCATCTTACTACTTCTCCATCCGGAACGGCATTGGGCTCTAACGTTAATTCATATTTTACCCGCATCTTAATCGGAGTGCCTTGTGTTTTTCCGTTTTTACTCAGTATGTTGACAACATCCTGTGTGTGCATCTGCACAACGGAAAGTTTGCTTTCATCGGGTTTATCAACTTCCATTTTACGGGCTTTTGCTTCCTTATCTATGCGGAACAAGTTAGGTGCCGAACGGTCGAAATACCACTTTACGCCATCAATTATTTTACATTCCAATGCTTTGGATTCTTCCCATTTTGCCAACATTTCATCATCAACATCGGGATAGTATTTTTGGATATACGCAACAATTGTTGCTTTATCCTTATTAAAATCCAAGCGAACACGGTGCATGACATCTTTCCGCGCATTCAGGTCGTAAATCAATTCGGGCGATAAATCGTTTTCGGCAATATATAAATCAATCAGATTAGCCGCTTTTGTAAAATTACCGGCTGCTTCTTCCGTATCAATCTGCTCCATGCTTACTTTACCGGAAGGGCATGAGCAAGCACAGACGATTGACAAAACCATCAAAATTGCAAATTGTTTCATTTTTCTATTTAATTTATGTAACATTTATAAAACTTAATTTTTCTCATTCTCCAATAACGTGGTTGGACTTTTTTTGCCCAGATAAAAGGCTTTTGCCTTTACCTGTTTGGCATTGCAGGCAACCGGTTCTGTCCATACGGCAGATTTTTCGGTCGGCTCGCTACCGTCGATTGTATAGCGGATTACAGCATCAGGGATAGCGGAATTGGCATACAACAGATTGTCTTTTACAATAATTCCCGGCTGTGAAACTCTGAAGTTCACATTCAGTTTGGCTAAGCGCGGTAATTCGTATTGAGCAATTTTCGCATTATATTCCCGTTTGGCAACTTCGTATTCTCGCTCGTTGTAAGGATTCGACCATTCCGGTTGGGTATTCCATGCCCGCTCAATCAAACCAAACATTTTTGGGAAACAATAATATTCGATCTGTTCGAAACTCCGGTAAGTTTCCGACCACAACTGCCCTTGCATCCCCTTAATTTGAACATTAGCTCCTTCATTCAAAGGCACTTTCCCTTCCGAAACGGTGTTCATATCTAACGGGTTACCGCTTAAATCACGACGCACGGATTTGTATATATCGTAAGGCAACATATCGAAGGAATTGTATTCGTTTACAAAACCGCCCCAATACAAACCAGGGTCGCTTTGGTGTCTGCTGTACGAAATGTCTAAATAAAAGTTGGTTACATTACAGAGAATTACCGGATATCCGGCATTAGCCAATTTGTAAGGTAATTCGTCGCCTTTCCATTCCGGCAAGGTATTCCAGCAATAGCTCAGGACATTACTGTTTGCAAATTTAGGATTAGGCACTCCGTCGTGCATAGCCACCTCTTCCCAACCTGCCGCCTGAATATTTCGTTCGGCTAACATCCGAAGAACTCGTTCCAAGAAGTAATCTTTCAACTCCTTAATTCCCATACCAATGGTTTTTGTAAGATTGCGGGCAATCGCGGGCAATACTGCCTGATCTGTTGAACGCCACATACCATTGGCTTCCATAAAATCGCGGGCAATACCGGAACCTTCCCATGCACCGCGTGGCACTTCATCGCCTCCGATATGGAGAACCGTCATCTTCAGTCCTGCATCGGCGTACATTTTGTCGATCTCGTCAACTACTTTTTCTACAAAACGATAACTCGATGGAAGAGCGACATTGATTACATTGTCCGTAAAATTTTGTGCGGAAAGATATTTGGAAGTATCGTCAAAATCAATCAAGAGATATTCTTTCGCTTTTTCTTTATCCGTGTCGATGTACTTCCTGTAGCGGGCATTCATTGCTTTAATCGCCGCCCGCGAATGTCCCGGTATATCTATTTCGGGAATTACCCTGATATGCCTATCATGTGCATATTTCAATACTTCAATAAAGTCGTTTCGCGAATAATGTCCGTTGGCCATAGTAGTATTATCCGAAGCATCCCATCCCCAGGCAAAAGCCGGTTGCAGCCATTTGGATTCATCTAAAGTATGTCCGCGGCGGGAAGCAACATCCGTCAATTCTTCCAATCCGGGAATTTCGAGACGCCAGCCTTCGTCGTCAACCAAATGCCAATGAAACACATTCATTTTGTACATTGCCAACCGGTCGATCAATTTCATCACATTTTCTTTTTTAGTGAAATTGCGCGCCACATCCAACATGATGCCACGATGGTGCAGATCGGGATAATCCTCAATATGCACATTGGAAACCGTTGCCGGTAACCTGCCCGCGTTTCCCAAAATGCTTGATAAGGTTTGGCATCCATTGAAAACACCATGTGCATATTTACCGGTAATTTTAATCCGGTTATCCCGAATTTCCAATTCGTACCATTCATAGTTTGTTTCCCTTTCATCAGCCACATAATCCGCGCAAACTAATTCGATAACCGTTTTTCCTTTGTCGGAAAAAGTGCATCCGAAAAGCGATTTCAATTGTTTACGCAACAAAACAGCCTCATTTTCAAAATCGGACGGATATTTCAACTGTATGCTTTTGGAAAGCATCGAGGTTCCGCCTGTTTTTTCTATTTTTTTCGGAGAAGGGAAAATAGCAAATTCGTCTAATTCGACCAATTCGTTAAAAAAGGCATTTTGCTCATACATATAATTCCCGTCGGGATAGGGCAACTCCTTTGCTGTTGGTCGTGTCCATTGATACGATTGCGTAAACGGGACCACATTTATGGGGATATTTTGTATATCTTTTTCTTCACCGTTTTTGTCCAGCAAAACGATGTATCCGACGGGTGCATTCGACTCCTTAATTAAAGTGCCCCTGCAGCGAAATGTAAATTTCAGGGTGTCGCCTACAGCCAATGGTTGATAATGTTCCGTAGGATACATTTTAAAATAGGTCGACATAATACGTTCGACCGTCAACGGATCTTCTTCCACAGCGACCGGCCATCCTCCCAGATGATTATAGTAAATCACCCAATTCTCATCCAATGCCACTTTTCCGGTGTTGACAATGTAAAACGTGTTTTCATAATGCCCCGGTTCGATGCCGTTTGCACCCATTTCCCAAGTCAGAGAAACAGGGAGAGGAGATTGCTTAGTGCCGCAAGCGGTTAACAAAATCATACAAAAACTAAAAAATAGAATGCGTTTCATAATTACTTGTATAAAAAGTATTTTTTTGCGTTTTCCTTAAAACTATCTACGCCTTCGTTCCAAATTCCTTCAATAGATTTTACCGTAAAATCTTTGGCGAAAGCTTCCCGTATCCGGCTGGTACCGCATACTTGATCGAACATCTTCCAGCGATCTTGGTGTAATTCGAATACGTTTTTGTCGGGATGCAATTTATAACATTCTTGCAACACATAAAACTGAATCAACGACAATGGAATTTTATCAAAATCGGTGATATAGGTTTGAACACCATGCAGGTAGGCCGCTTCTTTAAAACTATACTTACTGTCTCGCAGATTATAATAGGGTCTGTAATGGACAGGGCGGAACAGTGCACCGGGGATGCCCAAGGCGTTCAAATTGGCGGACAATTTTTCGGCATCAATCCATTCTGCACAGAAAAACTCAAACGGCAACGTGTATCCTATTCCGATGTAAAATGGGTGTAACTCGCCGAAAATACCGGCAAGAACGTAAAAATAAGCGGTATTAGGATGAGGGATGTGTGGCGAAGAAAGAACCCAGGGCAAGCCGGTAGCTTCGAAATTCATTTTCCGTTTCCATCCTTTCATTTTAGCTACCGACAGTTTGCACTTAACTCCATTTTTTAACATACCTTCTTCGTTCAGAAATTTAGCCAATTCACCGACCGTAAAACCATGCACGTATGTAATCGGAAACTGGCTGACAAAAGATATCAGCCCCGGTTCTACATTCGGCTGACCTTCAAAGCGGTTGCCTCCCAGTGGATTTGGACGGTCAAGTACCATAAATTCGATGTTGTTTTCGGCGGCAGCTTCCATTGCCAAACCCATTGTACTGATGTTGGTATAGGAACGGCAACCGATGTCCTGCAAATCGTACAATAAAATATCTACTTCTTTCAACATTTCCGGTGTCGGCTTTTTGGTAGGGCCGTACAAACTGTAAATGGGCAAATCGGTGCGCACATCTTTCGCATCAGCGATATTTTCCCCTGCGGTAACATCGCCTCTTATGCCGTGTTCGGGACTGTATAAGGCTACTAAATTTACGTTGGGTGCTTCGAACAGGATGTCGATGGTTGATTTCAGGCGACTGTCCACTCCCGTTTGATTGGTAATCAAACCCACTCTTTTCCCTTCCAGCATTTTGAACTTGTCGTCTCGCAATGTTTCTATGCCGGGTTTCACTTGTGCCGAAAGCCCGTTAACAAACAAAAGGGCAAGAACGAATACTACAAATTTTTTCATGCTATTTTATATTTTTTTAATTCCGACTCCCGGTAAGTTATTCAAAACAATTTTGCCGTTAACGACGGTCATTCCTTTGAATACATCATTACTAATCAAAAGACTGCCATCCAAATCAGCCCAATCGACTGCCGGCGAGAGTTGAGCTGCCGCCGAAACGGCGCAGGAAGTTTCTGTCATACAGCCAATCATTACCTGCATATTGACAGCGCGAGCGGTGGTCAGAATTTTCCAGGCTTCGCGCATTCCCGTACATTTCATCAATTTGATATTAACGCCATGGAAAGCACCTTTCAAACGCATCACGTCGGTTAAACGTTGACAAGACTCATCGGCAAAAATAGGCAGCGGACTGCGTTCGGTAACCCAAGCCGTATCGTCGATGCGGAGTTTAGGCATCGGTTGTTCGATCATCACGGCTCCTCTTTCTTTGAGCCAATGAATCATCTCTAAGGCATAATTTTTTTCTGTCCATCCCTGATTGGCATCTATGGCAAGTGGCAGATCCGTTACCGAACGGATGGCTTTGATCATTTCTTTATCGCCCTCGCGACCCAATTTTATCTTTAATACATTGTACAAAGGTGCGGCTTCCAATGTTTTTTCTCTAACAACTTCCGGAGTATCAATCCCGATAGTAAAAGTGGTTGAAGGTGCTTTCGCTGCATCCAAACCCCAAATTTTGTGCCAGGGCTGTCCCATCAACTTGCCCACCAAATCATGTAAGGCAATATCAACGGAGGCTTTTGCTGCGGTATTGTTTTCCGCAATTTTATCCACATAATACAGAATGTCTTCCAATTCAAAAGGGCTGGAAAACTGCTCCAAATTCACTTTTTTGAGAAATTCGATTACCGAAGCCTGAGTTTCGCCCAAATAAGGAGGCATGGAAGCCTCGCCATAACCGATTACGCCATCGTATTCGACTTCTGTTAATACTGCCGGAGTAGTTGTCCGAGAGTAGTTGGCAATGTTAAATGCATGCCTTAATTGTAAATCAAAGGGGCGATAAGTAAGTTTCATCTTCCCTTTTCCGGTAGATGATTTTCCCGCGCTTCGAGTTTGCGCCAACAGAGGAGCAGGCATTGTACTTGCCATAGCGGCCAATATTCCCGCTTTTAAAAAATTACGTCTAACCATGATTTTTAATGTTTAATGTTTAATTTATCACTTTCAATTTTCAACTTTCAATTTAATGAAGGATTCCTGTATGTTCCCAGACTCCTTCTGTGCCCACCACTCCCAAGATGCGGCTGGCACGAATAAATTCGACCGTATTCCCTTCGTCGTAATGCGGTTGTGCGGGGTCTAAACTATTGATGCGGATATAACCGGAGGCATGAATAAATTCTTTGTTGCCGAGGTAAATCGCCACATGACGCACCCGTTCTTTACGGTCGCCTTCGGCTGCTTTTCCAAAAAACATCAAATCGCCGGGGCGAAGATTATCATATCCTTTACTGATATCGACCGGAATACCGGTGTAGGCTTGTTGCGAGGCATCGCGTTTTAAAACGATACCGTGTTTCAAATACACTGTTTTAGCAAATCCGCTGCAATCCAAATTTTTTGTGGAAGCGGAGCCCCAGGAATAAGGGATCCCTTTTAATTTGAGTGCTTTCTCAACAATGCTTTCTTCCGTCAACTGGATGGAATTTTTCCAATCGTCGAACATACAACTTTGTGATTTCAGGACGTATGCTCCGCGCCCATCCGGATAACTGACGCGGTAAAACCGCCCGCTATCGCCTTCCCATTTCAGCAGATTGCCGAACACGAGATCGGAAGAGCGTTGACCGTTTTCGTCCGGTGTTTCGCAGGCAAAACCATAGTCGTCGGTAAAAATAACTTTGGGAGCCTTTATCCACTGATTAAGAGCCTCCTGATTCATCCGTTTTACGGTTCCTCTCTGTACCCAGGCAACATATCTTTCCGGCGTTCTCACGCGATACCAACCGGAACTGCTTTGTAGAATCTGCATCGGCGAACCGAGCAGAAGTTGAGTAGCCATTTCATCGGCATAACTCGACCCTGTACGAAGATCGGCTACCGATACATTTGCTACTGCATAAATTTGGTCTCCCAAACTTTCATCCGGCAGAATCTGAATGTTGTCGATAACTTCCGGACGGATTTTCCGGATGCGACTCAACAGATCAACTTTTGCTTCGGCAACAGAAGTTGCGCCTTTTAATGCCGGTTTCCCGCTAACCTCAGTAACGGAGATTTCATACACATTATCGCGTCGGTCGGGGACGTACTGAGCACGAACAGCATCAACCAAAGCGTTTAATTCGGGGAATACAACCTTGTTTTCATTCTGACCATAGGACAGGAAAACAGACAAGGTAAAACTGAAAATAAGAAAAAATCTTTGCGTCTTCATATCGTTAAATTTAGCAGACACAAAGATATTAATTTTAATGGGAATTTCAATAGCTAAGGTTTTTTAATTTTGCCCTCCATTTCGAATGAGATAGGGTAGCGCCGGCGCCACCCTATTCATTTGTGCCTGCTATCCATCCCCCCCCCTCCTTGTGGAGAGGGGGACGGGGGGTGAGGTGGTTTTGCAAGGCTCGAGCCTTGCTTTTATCTCCTACGTAGGCCGGAGCCTACGCCCAGCCGGGGGGGAGAGTTGATGATAAAAAGTTAACGGGTCATTATCAGCCCATGAAAAACTCTCAAAACTAATATCTTCGTCTAAATTCTCCCAATGCAAGCCAAAAGGCGATTCTGTCCATTCAGAACGTTGTTTATCGGCGGCCTTGCTTAATCTTGGGAAAAAACGCATTGGCTGGCTTTGCACTTCACCATTTACAGTTTCTATGTAAATTCGTTCGTCGGCAAACCAGAGTTTGTTAATTGTTTTCATTGTTCAATTGTTTTTTGAAAAATAATTTCCAATGCTCAATCATATATTCCCGATTGTCTTTTATTATTTCTTCTGCCAGAGCCAATTCGTGCGGTTTGAAACCAAAATTATCGGTTAATTCTACTTTTGGCTCAATACTAAACCGTGCCTCTGCATCGCCTTTTTTTACATGAATGTGGATGGGCTCATGCTCTCTCGCCCAATAATAAAAACGCATCCCCAACAATGTCAATACGGCAGGCATATATTTTTTGTATCTTAATTTGAATGCAAAAATAATGAAATATTTTAAATAACACAAAATCGCGCCAGCCAACCTGACGCCATTTTTTGTCTTCCCCCCCTTCGCCATTTTGAATGAGATAGGGTAGCGCTGGCGCTACCCTATTCATTCGAGACTGTAGCCGGACTATGCAAGCGTGGACGCTTGCTTTCTCTACGACGTAGCGTTGACGCTACGCCGAGCTAGGGGTCGCTTAATTCTTGACACAGCGAACGTTCATCGCCCCCTGTTGGTTTACGATGGCGGCCGGGCTGACGTTTAACTCGCGAATATCCGCGTACCACGAGAAGCCGGTTGTAAATGACACGGTACCCGAGCGATAGTAGCCTACTTTGCCCACGTTAAACAAGGAACCGCTGTCACCTCGGAATCCTGATGTGGGGTACTGAATGCGTTCGTGGAAAACACCTGCGGAGGGAATGCTTGTGTCGGCGCCAAAAATATCGGATGTTGTCACCGCGGTAAAACTCCCTCCATTATGTCTCCATCCCTGAGTCAAAGCTTGGCCAGGGCCGGTGCCCCAAGCATAAGTGGCAGAACCAACTCCCCCAAACTCTTGACTCACAGGCAAGCGCCAAGCGGTATTAATCAAAGTACATATGTCACCCTTAAATAAAGCAATATTCGTCGCAGTATGCTCCGTCTGAACGTGATGAACGTTCCGATCGGTTCCTGTACCGGTGGTTGCATATGGAATAGTCGTCCATGTCCATGCAGGCTTATTAACTGGCGCACCAATCACAGTAGCAGCATTCGTCCGAGTCCAGGCAGTAGCCGTAGTGCCGGAAATAGTCGGAACGTAAAGCGCGGTACCGGTGAGCGGAGCACCGGCGGTACCAACAGCCCATACCCCAACAGGTGAAATACCCACCAACGAACCAAATAGGAAGAGGACTCCCTGCTTCATCTGATTAGGAGTAACAGTTACGCCATACACATCGATGTTGGTATTCAGCAAATCAAAAGTCAATCGACTATTGCTGGCATCCCAATAAATATTCGAACCTGCCCACTCAATTCTCTTAAACGTTACCGTAAGCGTATAAGGAATATTTTTCTGCAAGGCTTTATTAAAAGTAACAGTCAGATTGTCAATTGCGGTACTGTTGATATTGAGTCCGGTCAGATTCATGGTGGTGGTTGCATCGCCGGCGGTATAGACTAAACATTGGTCGTTGCTCGTCCAGATACGGTTGGAAGATGCACCTGAGCCTACCCAGCCTGCCAAAGGATAAGCAGTAGCAGGCGTATTCTTTACCGGTTTGCCGGTTGATAAATCAATCGTGTAACCATCCATCGTACCGG
>Ga0209628_10000110_pt1 | contig 44011 bp, 25 predicted proteins | sample TergutCu122P4_FD_187285 | JGI IMG/M metagenome (GOLD analysis project Ga0209628, IMG submission 187285) | Cubitermes ugandensis P4 segment gut microbial communities from Kakamega Forest, Kenya - Cu122 P4 (SPAdes) (version 2) | ecosystem: Host-associated > Arthropoda: Insects > Digestive system... | reverse complement strand
GTGAATGAACCGGTTTGTGAGCAGCCCACAGGCGAAATTCAAATGTTTGTTACCGGCGGCAGCGGCTCCTACGAGTTTAGTGTAAACGGCGGGGATTATAAAACATATCCTAACGATATTATCAACTAGCTAACGGCAGGTACTTATAAAATATCAGTACGCGATGTTATTCAGTCTTCATGTCCTGCTGCTACCGTTGATAATATCGTTTTACATAATGCGGCTACCGATTTGAATTTAATAGTTACTTCAAGCATGGCAACTACCTGTGAATCGCCTACAGGAACTCTATATCTGTCTGTTACAGGCGGAATGGCGCCATACAACTTTACGCTTAATGGCGATCCTCAACCGGTTTCCCACAACGAAATAAACAATTTGAAAGCAGGTGTCTATGTAGTAAATGTTATTGATGACAACGGTTGTATTGCTTCAAGCGGTGAAGTGAGAATCACCTCCGATGATTCTAATCTGCTTGTTGTGATTGATGATAAAAAAGACACCCAATGTGGCGAAAACAACGGAAGCATAACATTCACCGCTACCGGTTCAACAAACTTTAATTATCAATTAGATGGTTTTCCAATAGAAAAATGTGTGAGCGATACTACGATTACGCTAACCGGAATTACTGCAGGAGAGCACATTTTAAGAGTTTGGGATAACTGCGGCGAAAAAATTGATACCATCAAGATAACCAACGGTATTGATGCACTGGCGTTTACGGCAGTTGCTACCAGCGAAATCTTAGATTGTGAAGGTGAACTGACCGGCGGAAGTATTACACTGAACGTTACGGACGGCGCTCCAAAATTTTGGTACAGCATTAACGGCAACGACTGGACAGAATTTCCCGATGACTCATTCTCATACACTATTCCTGAACTACACACGGGAATCTATCGTATTTTAGTTAAGGATGACACCGAATGTACGTATGAAGTAAATGGAATTTCTATTTCACGCGAAATTTATACCCCAATCAATGTGGGAACCATTTATGCTGCGCATGAGCCTTCCTGTAAGGGTAACGACGGTAAAATTCAAGTGATTGCTACCGGTGGAAGCGGAGAATATGAATTCAAAGTGAATAACGGTCAATACAAAGAGTACGCAAATGGCATTATTGATGAATTAACTGCCGGTACTTACACTATCTCGGTACGCGACAAAAACTATGAAACTTGTGCGCCCGTTATTATCCGTGATGTGGTATTACACAACAGTATAACAGATTTAAGTCTTAATGTAACTTCAATTAACGCAACTACTTGCGAATCATTAACAGGAAAACTAATCGTATCGGTATCCGGTGGAGAGCCCTCCTACAACTTTACATTGAACGGAGAGCCGCAAGATGTTATCAACGGCGAGATTCCAAATCAAAAAGCAGGCGTTTATGTAGTAAACGTATTTGACAAAAATGAGTGTATGGCATCAAGCGGTGAAATACGCATTACTTCCGATGAATCTGATTTAGTAGTAAATATTACTAAAAAAGAAAATACGGAATGTGGCTCAACCACAGGTTATATAACATTTATCGTTGAAGGCTCCGACAATTATAAATATCAACTGGATGGATATCCCGTTGGAAGCGGTACGGATGATACTCCGGTTACGATTACCGGTTTAGGTGCAGGGGTTCATTATTTGAAAGTTTGGGATAACTGTGCCGAAAGAATCGAAGAGATTGTTATTACCAACGGAAACAATGCTTTGGCTTTCACAGCATCTTCCACAAGTGAAACTTTGTCTTGCGACGGTTTCTTATCCCCCGGAACGATTACTTTGAATGTAACAAATGGTGCGGCTGATTTCAAATACCGTTACGATGGCGGCGAGTGGAAAGATTTCCCGCAAACTGCTACAACAGTAATCATTCCCGAACTTCATGCCGGAACTTACCGCGTGGAAGTTAAGGATGCAAACGAGTGTATGTATGAAGTGAACAATATAACCGTTACCCGCGAAATCTATACCCCGATAAATGTGGGAACTATTTTTGCAACCGTTGAACCGGCTTGTGGAGCAAACACCGGCGAAATTTATGTATATGCTACCGGCGGTAGCGGAGAATATGAATACAGTTTGAACGGAGTTGATTATGTGAAACTTACCGATGGAAAAATAACCGGCTTATACGCAGGAACATACACCATCATCATTCGCGACTCTATCTTCGACTCTTGTCCGGAAGTTACGATACATGATGTGGTGTTACACAACACCAATTCAGATTTTGTTGTGAATGTTACTCCGTTTGATGCTCTTGATTGTGAATCTTCTACTGGAAAATTGGTGGTTTCTGTTACCGGCGGAGAAGCGCTTTATACATTCTACTTAAATAATGTTAAAACAGACCTTGTAAACGGGGAATATCCGAACCTGAAAGCAGGCGTTTACGTAGTGAAAGTTACCGATAAGAATAATTGTATTGCAACAAGCGGCGAAATACGCATCAATGCGGCAAATCCAACCTTAGCAGTTACTGTTGACCAAAAAATAAATACGGAATGTGGCTCAAGCACAGGTGCAGTGAAATTTACCGTTACCGGCTCAACCGATTATTTCTATCAGTTGGATGGACATCCGGAAATGACAGGCAATGACGATACTCCGGTTCTCATCACCGGTTTAAGCGCTGGGGTTCATATTTTACACGTTTGGGACAAGTGCAGCGAAAAAATAGATACCATTACCATTACAAACGGAACAGATGCGTTGGCGTTTGAATATACTGTGAGAAATGAAATCGTAAGTTGCTACGGAAGTTTAAACGGAGGTAGCATTAAACTCGATGTAACCAACGGCACGGCTAACTTTAAATACCGTTATGAAAACGAAGAATGGCAATACTTCCCAACCGGAGAATCAACGGTGATTATCTCCGGTTTGCATGCCGGAACCTACCGCGTGGAAGTGATGGATGCCACAGATTGTACCTACGAAGTGAACAACATTACCATTTCTCGCGAAGTATATACGCCTCTCTATGTGAGCTCAGTATTTGCAGAAACAGAACCCACCTGTAAAAATAACGATGGAGAAATCTATGTGAACGTATCAGGAGGAAGTGGTGCGTATGAATACAGTTTTGACGGTAATTATTTTGACACATTGATTGATAACGTTATAACTGATTTATATGCAGGCACTTATGATATTACCATAAGAGATGCTAATAACCAAACTTGTCCTTCGGTTACTAAATATAACATCAGATTACACAACAGTAATACCGATTTGGATGTAGTGATGACAGCACTTAACGCACAAACTTGTGAATCGGAAGACGGTACTTTGAATGTGGTAGTTACCGGCGGAACAGCGCCTTACCACTACAAATTGAACGGTGAAAACGTAACTGTAACGAATGGAACCATTCCGTTCAAAAAAGCAGGGGTTTATGTTCTGGAAGTAACCGACGATGACGGTACAGGTTGTGTGGCAACTTCAAGCGAAGTACGCATTTTTGCCGACAATTCATTGATAACTATTAGCATTGACCATACAGAAGATACTGAATGTGGAAACAATACAGGTACCATTACGTTTAGCGTAGCCGGTTCATCTAATTACTCTTATCAATTAAACGGTTATCCGAAAGTGAATATTACCAATAGTGATCCTGTTACCCTAACCGGAATTAGTGCAGGCGAGCATTATTTGCGTGTTTGGAATAATTGTGCGGAAGCAGATGAAAAAATCTTCATTTACAATACCGGAAACGGTTTAGAATTTACGGCAACTCCTCAAAACGAAGTCATTTCTTGTGAAGGTAATGTGCTTAAAGGAAGTATTACGCTGAATGTTACCAATGGTGCTCCCGATTTCAAATATCGTTACAAAGATGAGGTATGGGTTCCATTCCCGCAAGCTTCAACCGAAGTTATTATAGATGAACTTACCGCAGGCGTTTACAACATTGAAGTTACCGATGCAACTAATTGTATGTATCAAGTGAATCAAGTGATTATATTACATGAAACTTCTTTCGGAACAGCCATTATGCCTCCTGTGGCTACTTCTCCGCAAACTTTCTGCAGCAGCGCAACCGTTGCAAATCTGCAGGCTACCGGAGCGGGTATTAAGTGGTACACCACTGCACAGGGCGGAAACGCACTGTTAGCAACGGAAACATTAGAAAATGGCCTGATTTACTATGCTTCACAATCCGATGGTACGTGCGAAAGTAGTGTGCGTACACCCGTAAAAGTGATCATCAACGACGAGGTTGTTCTGGAAACTCCTCATATTGAAACTCCTCAATATTTCTGCAATACTTCCGGAGAATTAACTCTTGCTGCGATTGCCACTGATGGAAATACAAATATTGTATGGTATGATGCTCCTGTGAACGGCAACAAATTAACTTTGGATTCGCTACTTAGAGCAGGATTTTATTATGCAGTAATTGAAGTGGGCGATTGTCAAAGCGCACCCAGAATTCCGGTAGAAATTATCTTCACTACAGATAATCCGGTGGCTCCTTTTGTTAAATCTCCGCAAAAATTCTGTGAAGGTGCACTAATTGCCAATATTGAAGTGCCGAATAACCAAATCAAATGGTATGCTTCAGAAACATCTCAAACCGCACTTCCATACGACTATATGTTAGAAGATGGAAAAAACTATTATGCAGCACAAGTTGCAGGTGAATGTGAAAGTGATGACCGTACATCCGTTCTGATTCAATTTGCTACACCGGATGCACCGGTTGTGCCGGAAATTCAAGTGATTTGCGGAAAACTGACGTTGGCAGACTTAGTAGTTACAGGCTCAGGAATTGTTTGGTATGATGAAGAAGAATTTGGAAATATCCTATCATTAGATACACCCTTAGAAGTTGGAAAAACTTACTGGGCTGCGCAAGTTTTTGAAAATTGCGAAAGTAAGAGAGCACCGGTAACCATTTCTAACGAATGCTTCGTGGTTTACGGTACCATGTTCCCATTCGTTCATACCGGAGATGAGAATTTTGACAAACTATTCCCCGTAACTGTTAAATTATTTGCTGTTCCTCCAACAGATGGAAATGACCCGATAAATGCAATTAGAAACAGTACGCATTTACATTTAACAACTGCTACATTCTATGATGGTTCCGTTCATATTGACAAAACTCCGCTCAAACCCGGAAAAGTAGGAAATACAAACAACCCGGGATTGAAGATTGATTGGGCCAGCATTGGTTTAGAAGTAGGAACTATCGACAGTACGTATGTTACCCCTGGTGAAGTACCCGAAGAACCGGGAGTAGGTATGTATAAATTTGAAAATGTGATTCCGGGTGAATACATTTTGGAAATCTCAAGACCCGGATTTATTACAAGATGGGGTAAAATTAGTGTGGATGTAAGTGGTAAATCTTTAGGACATAGAGAATTGATTGCAGGTGATGTAAATGGAGACTTCCAAGTGGATGGTTCGGATGTTTCAAATGCTATACTTGGATTAGATGCTGCTTACGACCCCAAACTTGATGTGAATGGCGATGACGTAATTAACTCTACCGATATTCAAATCATCCAGTATAACATCAGAGCATATATTGGCACTTATGTTGAAACGTTGCAGTGGGCAAGCGAATATGAATAATGTGAGTAATCATAACAACATAAAATTGTTAATTATGACAACACATAACATAAACAAAAAAACTATTAGTAAAATCTGGTTCTTACTAATAGCAGTATCTCTAACGGTTGCGCCTTCCTCCTTAAAGGCGCAGCCGGAGGAGTACAAAACGGATCAGGGCATTCTTATGGGAACTTCCGATTCAAGAATGTTTGTTACTGTTGTAGAATTTGATACTTACATCGAACTGCAACTCTCGCTCACAGGTCCTATTGAAGCAAGAGCATTTATGTTCCCGTTTCTTTATAATCCTGCTAAATTAAGGTTAACCGACAAGAGTTTATCCATAGATATACCTGAATCGGCTCCTCCTAATAGGATTGTTTCTCCTGTGATCTATTTGGAACCCAAATTTGCAACTCAATTTCCTTTGTACTTAAATTTTGCTAATTTTCACCAACCCATTGCCAATGGTCCTGCGAAAGGAATGAAAATGTTTGCTACAAACGTAACGGATGTTTCTGCAAATCCTGTATCACTATTACTTTCAGCAGGGGAAATGCGACATATTTTCAGTGTCTATTTTAAAAAAGTAAAACCGGGCACTCCGCTTACCACTTCCGATTTCGGATATTATGTGCAAGCACCGGCTGTGCCGATGCTGCCTATGGAAAGCCCCGCATGGCTTTTTGGCCCTTTTCATATTAGATTTGCTCCGGCACAATCCTGGGAAAATTTTAAACTTAAACCGCAATTATTCACATATAGAACTCCTTCTTCGGTGAACACGGAAAATCCTTCCAATCTGTTTGGAACGACTGCCACTTTAAATGCTTCATTCGCAAGAGGTGTTTTTCAACCCTCGAATGATATTATGGTTTCCGAATTTAAGAATTTATACGTGAATCCAACCCACCGTTTGAACTGGGATAATGTGAATAAATGCGGTTTTATTTATTCAAAAGAGGATGCTAAAATATTAGTAAACGGTTTTTCTAAAAAATTAAATATGGATGGAACCGATTACGATTTTCCCAATGCGACAGAACTTGCAGCAGGAATGTTTGTTCGAAATGATAAAACATTTTATATCAAGCAAGCAAAGAACAACTCATCGGAACAATTTGTTTCGTTTTCTCAAAATCTAACGGAGCTAACGCAAAATTCAACCTATTTTGCATGGTCATATATTCAGTATGCTTTTGAAACATCTGACGATTATCTGAAGGTAGGAGAAAAGATTACTTTCCAAACGATATCCGACCCGGTCAGTTGTCCTGAAAGCATTGCGTATGAAGGCGGACCCTATAAGGTAACTTCGCTTGCAGGATTATGCTGGACAAGCAATATGTCGAACAGACATTATGCAACCGGTGAACCGATATCTTTTGCAAGAGCGTACTACTGTGCTGGTTGTCAAGATTCTACAATTCTTGCCAATACATTTGGGTTGCTTTACACATGGTATTCGGCTGTGGGAATTCCCGAAGGCTCGGATGTAGTGCAATCTCACCCCGTTCAGGGTATTTGTCCCACCGGATGGCATATTCCTTCTCAAGCAGAGTTAGATTTATTGCATCAATATCCGGCAAGAGACTTAAAAAGCGAGCTCTACTGGGTAATTCCGGGAGGAACCAATGCCACCGGATTTAATGCCCTCCCCGCGGGAAAATACAACAGCGTGAGAAACAGATTTGAGGATATGTACGGATTTACTGCTTTCTGGGCAAGCGATTCCAAAATGGAAAACGCACTTTACAATTCACTATCCTACTATTGTGATGAGGTAATAAACGATAAAACACTAAAATCGGATGGCTTAAGCGTTCGTTGTATAATGGACTATTAATAAATAAGGTTAATGATGAAAAACTACTGCTTTTTGTTTCCAAACAAGGAGCAGTAGTTTTTTTTTAGAAAAAACTGAACTTTTTTTAAAAAATACTTAACCTGAACCCAAAAATTACCCTTAAAAAACCTACAATGAACCATGTATCTTAACTTTCGTCCTTTTTTATATTTTTGCCGCCACTTATGAAAAATATCCGAAACTTTTGCATCATTGCTCATATTGACCACGGAAAAAGTACATTAGCCGACCGGTTGCTTCAATATACCGATACCATTAACGACCGTGATTTTCAAGATCAGGTGTTAGACAATATGGATTTGGAACGCGAGCGCGGAATTACCATTAAAAGTCATGCCATTCGTATGGATTATAAGTACAACGGCACAGATTATATTTTCAATTTGATTGACACCCCCGGGCATGTGGATTTTTCGTATGAAGTTTCTCGCTCCATCGCCGCTTGTGAAGGGGCACTGCTGTTGATTGATGCTACGCAAGGCGTTCAGGCACAAACTATTTCAAATTTATATTTGGCTATTGACCACGATTTGGAAATCATTCCCATACTCAATAAAATGGATATGCCCTCCGCTATGCCCGAAGAGGTGAAAGACCAAATTGTGGATTTATTAGGCTGTAAAAGAGAAGAGATTATTGAAGCCAGCGGAAAAACCGGCGAAGGAGTGGAGAAGATCATAGAGGCAGTAGTGAATCGTATCCCCTCTCCAAAAGGAGACCTTGATGCGCCACTTGAAGCACTCATTTTCGACTCAGTATTTAATTCATATAGAGGAATCATTGCTTATTTCAGAATTTTTAACGGCACCATTCGTAAAAATGACTTTGTAAAATTTATTTCAACGGAAAAAGAGTATCATGCAGATGAAATTGGCTTTCTAAAATTGAAACAGGAACCCTCCGATGTGATGGCCGCAGGAATGGTGGGGTATATTATTTCCGGCATCAAAACTTCGGTAGAAGTACGTGTGGGAGATACCATTACACATGTAGAACGCCCTTGTTCAACTGCAATATCCGGCTTTGAGGAGGTAAAACCGATGCTCTTTGCCGGAATCTATCCAACAGATGCCGACGATTACGAAGAGTTGCGCGCTTCGTTGGAAAAACTGCAACTTAACGATGCTTCACTGACCTTTGTACCGGAGTCTTCCGCTGCGCTTGGTTTTGGCTTTCGCTGCGGATTTCTGGGTTTGTTGCACATGGAAATCGTGCAGGAAAGATTAGACCGTGAGTTTGATATGGATGTAATTGCCACCGTGCCCAACGTTTCCTATAATGTTATTACCACAAAAAACGAACTGATTGAAGTGCACAATCCTTCGGGAATGCCTGCACCCAGCAGTATTGACCACGTGGAAGAGCCTTTCATCCGCGCTCAAATTATCAGCAAATCCGAATATATTGGTCCTATTATGAAATTATGTTTGGATAAACGAGGAACCCTTCTCAATCAAATATATATTGCATCCAATAGAGTGGAATTAACATTTGATTTACCGCTGGGGGAGATTGTTTTCGATTTTTATGATAAACTGAAAAGTATCTCAAAAGGTTATGCTTCATTCGATTATCACATTTCTAATTACAAACCGGCGAAATTGGTAAAGTTGGATATTCTTTTAAACGGCGATTCGGTGGATGCACTATCCTCATTAACTCATGTGGACAACGCCTACCCATTCGGACGAAAAATTTGCGAAAAACTGCGCGAACTGATTCCCAGACAGCAATTTGACATCGCTATTCAAGCAGCAATCGGAACCAAAATTATTGCCCGCGAAACCATCAAAGCATTAAGAAAAGATGTAACCGCAAAGTGTTACGGCGGAGATATTACCCGAAAACGCAAACTTCTTGAAAAACAAAAGAAAGGAAAGAAAAAGATGCGCCAAATTGGAAATGTAGAAGTGCCGCAATCGGCGTTTTTGGCGGTGTTGAAGTTGGATTAATTTAAGGTTTAAAATTCAAAGTTCAAAGTTCAAAGATTTTGAACCTTAAACCTTGAACCTTGAAAAATAATATTATGAAACAAAAAATTGCAATTATCGGCGCCACCGGACTGGTGGGCTCCATCATGTTAAAAGTGTTGGAAGAAAAAAATCTTACCCATCATGAGATTATTGTGGCAGCCTCAGAAAAATCTGTAGGAAAGAAAATTACCCTTGCGAATAAAGAACTTACTATTATTTCTGTGGAAGATGCTATTGCGGCTTCACCCGATTTTGCGCTGTTTTCTGCCGGCAGCGCGGCCTCTTTACAATATGCACCTCAATTCGCAAAAAAAGGTACGGTGGTAATTGACAACTCCTCCGCGTGGAGAAATTTTGACGGAATCCCATTGGTTGTTCCGCAAATAAACGGTGAGGTGATTAAATCTACCGATAAAATTATTGCAAATCCTAATTGTTCTACCATTCAAATGGTTATGGCATTGGCGCCGCTACATCGTAAATACGGATTGAAAAGAATTGTGGTTTCAACCTACCAATCCGTTTCAGGAACCGGGGTGAAAGCAGTAACTCAACTTTTGAAAGAGCGCGTTGGCGAAATATGCGAGAAAGCCTATCCGCATCAAATAGATATGAATCTTATTCCCCATGGCGGAAATTTTGAACCTAACGGTTACACTACCGAAGAGATGAAATTGGTAACCGAAACGCGCAAAATTCTTCGCACTCCGCAAATTCAAATTACGGCAACCGTGGTACGGGTACCCGTAATTGGCGGACACTCCGAAGCCATTAACGCAGAGTTTGAACATGAATTTGAAATGGACGAAGTGATGCGTTTACTTAAAGATTTTCAGGGAATTAAAATCCTTGATAATCCTTTGCAAAACGAATACCCCATGCCCCTAACCGCACACGAAAAAGATGAAGTTTTTGTGGGGCGCATTCGCCGAGACGAATCCCAGCCCAAAACTCTTAATTTATGGGTAGTAGCAGATAATCTCCGCAAAGGAGCAGCTACCAATGCTGTGGAAATAATGGAGTTAATGATGAAAGCTTAACGTTTTTTTAACATTTGTTTGATTTTATTAACATTTATTAACAAACGCATTGAATTAATTATATTTTTGCCGCGTAAAAATTTTATTAATTAAAAAATCATTTTATGAAAAAAGTATTTATTTTTATTGCAGCAACAGCATTTTCTTTTACTGTTTTTGCCGGTGGTTTTGTAACCAACACAAACCAAAGCGCAAAATTTTTGCGAAATCCTGCCCGAACCGCCTCAACAGAAATTGACGCCATTTTCAGTAATCCGGCAGGTTTGTCGTTTATGGATGGATCGTTTGCTATTTCTGTGAACAATCAAATGGCATTTCAAACCCGGACGATTAAATCCACTTTTGCGCCTTTTGCGTTGAATGGCGGAAAAGAAACTAAGGAATACGTAGGCAAAGCCCAATCATTCTTTATTCCGAGCATTCAAATTGCATACAAAATTAAAAACAACTGGGTAATCAGCGGTAGTTTTTCCATTTTGGGCGGCGGCGGAACGTTAAAATTTAACGACGGTTTGCCAATGTTTGAAGCCGGAGTCGCAGGCTCTTTATTTCAAAACTTAACCGCATTAAATGCGGCAGCAGTAGGTAAAACAGGATATACAGGCACTCCCTTGGGTTACTCGCTTGATATGAAATTAAAAGGTAATTCTATTACTTATGCCGGTCAACTTGGACTGAATTACAAAGTACTGAATATTGTATCTTTTTATGCCGGTGCAAGGGTATGTTTTGTTCGTAACGGATACAACGGATATTTGCGTAATGTGCAAGTAACAAATGGAGAGGCACTAAAAACACAATTTAACAATGCAGCTGCTTATTTGATTTCACAGGGAAAACCTGAAAATGACCCGGATGTATTGCAATTAAAAGGCGCAGCAATGGGCGTTTCTCAATTAGAAGCAGGGGCAGCAGCAGTCCCTCCAATTGTACTTGATCTTAAGCAGAATGGCTGGGGAATGACGCCCATTCTTGGAGCTCATTTCAACTGGAAAAACCTGAATATTGGGGTTAGATATGAGTTCAATACTAAAATTACAATGAAAAACAAAACAAAACAAAATACAAGCGGTTTGGCAGCTTATGATGATAAAGTAAAGGATAGAAATGATATCCCTGCCTTATTTTCAGCAGGGGTGTCTTATGGTTTTTTGAAAGGAAAATTAACTCCAAGCGTGGGAGTTCATGTTTATCTTGACAAATTTGCCAAAATGCCCGATAATAAACAAAAGTATCTAAAACACAATTCTTATGAAATCCTGATGGGGTTGGAATATGTAATTAATGACAGATTTTTGGTAAGCGCCGGCGCACAAATTACCCGCCTTGGAATAACCGGAGGTTCCAAACTTAAAGACCAAATCAAAATAATTGATGATGTTCCAACGGTTGTTGGTAAAATAGACGGATTTCAATCCAATATGAGTTTCTATTGCAATTCATTCTCTATCGGTTTTGGAGGCGCTTGCAATATCATTAAGGGATTGGCGCTTAACTTGTCCTATTTTTACACCGGTTACGACAAATACGTAAATAATAACCCTGGCTATCCGGGTAAAGAAGTATATAATCGCACCAGCCATACGGTAGGTATTGGACTGGATTATAAGTTCTAATAAAATGTAATGATTTGTAAAGACGCGGCATACCGCGTCTTTTTTTTTATGCGCCGTCAATGGTGCGCAACAGGCGCCCGTTTACTCCAATCATCGCTCTATTTCTGAAATTACTCAAAACAATGAAAATATATTGGTCTTTGGGACGATACACCATATTGTTTTGAAATCCGCGCCACAATCCGCCATGATAAATTAAATAACCCTGGGCTGCATCTTCTATACGCAAGCCATAACCATATAACTCTTCGGGTTTTCCTTTCAAAAGTTTATTTTGTGGTTGGGTTGCCCTCGCCACAACTTCTTCCGATAATACTTTATAATCAATTAGATATGCTTTTATCCAGCGATAAAGCTCATTCACATTTGAATACACTCCTTTATCGCCCAGTACACCGTTTTGAAAGTGAAAAGGGCGCTCGCTTTTGTCGGCTAAATGTCCTTTGGTAAAATTTGATTTTGGAGTCAGTTCTGATGTAAAACAGGTTTCTGTCAATCCGGCAGGTGTAAATATTTCTTTTCTAACATAATACTCAAAGGTCGTTTCGGTAATCGTTTCAACAATTAAAGCCAGGAGCGCATAATTGGTATTGATGTACTTATAGCGCTCGCCGGGTTTAAATAAAATTTTAGGTTTTACCTTTTCTAAGTAACTCTCTAATTGTGCAAGGGTGAGCAGTTCATCTTTATTGAACTCTTTTTCAGGGAAATCCATATATTCGGGCAATCCGGAAGTGTGCGTTAAAAGATGGTGAATGGTAAGATTAGAATAGGGGAAAAGCGGCAGGTATTTTGTAATGTCATCCATTAACTCCAATTTTTTTTCTTGATTAAGTTTTAGGATAGCTGCAGCAGTAAACTGTTTAGATAGAGAAGCCAATTCAAAAAGTGTTTTTTCATCAATAGCATTGTTGGGTTGTTTTTTTGATAGAAGTTTGTCGCCTACTTCTTTTTTATAAAAAACCTTTTCTCCGAAAGCCAGGAGTACGCTTCCGTTTAAGGTTTCGCACATCAGGTCTAATTCCGCCGTAAGCGCGTCGTTTTTAAATTTTGGATTTACTTCCTGAAACAGTTTATTTATTTCGGTAGTAGAAAGTTGCGCCAGGGGTTTTTTAGGTTTTTCCGCCGGAGTATAAATTCCGGTAAGAACAATCTGCAGGAAAAGGAACAATTTAAACATGGCAGCAAAAATATCTAAAAGTTTTTATCATTTTTTTGTTTCAAAAAAAATATATTTTTGCACCCCCAAAATAAAAAATAATTTTAGCACGATATAGCAATGAAAAGAACGTATCAACCGTCGAATAGAAGACGTAGAAACAAGCACGGATTTAGAGAAAGAATGGCAACGGCCAATGGTCGCAGAGTATTGGCAGCCCGCAGAGCAAAAGGAAGAAAGAAACTTACGGTTTCTGACGAAATGACGGATAAAAAGTAATGGTTATCAACGTGCTGTGAAGAAGCTCCATATCGAAACTTACGGCTGTCAAATGAATATTGCTGACAGTGAAGTAGTGGCTTCTATCTTATCTCCTTATTATGAAATAACAGATTCTCTTCGAGAAGCAAATTTAATTTTGTTGAATACCTGTTCGGTGCGCGACCATGCTGAACAACGCATCAGAAAGCGATTGCGTGAATTAGTATCGCTAAAAAAGAAAAATAAAAATCTGCATATCGGTTTGCTGGGTTGTATGGCGGAACGCATTAAAGAACAACTGCTTGAAGAAGAAAAAGGGTTAGATTTTATTGCCGGTCCCGATGCCTACCGCACTTTACCTCAATTGATTAAAGAAGCCTCTTTGGGAAACCTCTCTTTTAACGTACAACTTTCAGAAACAGAAACGTACGATAATATTGCTCCTGTGCGCTATGCCAGCAACGGCGTATCGGCATTTCTTGCCATTATGCGAGGCTGTAATAATTTTTGCTCCTATTGTGTGGTACCTTATACCCGTGGCAGGGAACGAAGCCGTAACCCGAAAACGATTTTAGATGAATCACAAATTTTGTTTAATAAAGGATTTCGAGAAGTAACCTTATTAGGCCAAAACGTAAATTCTTATCACTGGACAGAAAACCTCAGTAGCGTGGATTTTGCAGATTTGACCGAAAGAATTGCGCAAATTTCTCCTTTATTGAGGATTCGCTATGCCACTTCTCATCCTAAAGATATCTCGGATAAGTTATTGTATATCATGGCAAAATATCCTAATGTGTGTCCGTACATTCATTTGCCGGTACAGTCAGGAAGCAATGAGGTTTTAAAAAAAATGAATCGCGTTTATACCCGTGAGTATTATTTAGAACGAATTCGGAAAATTAAAGAGATTTTGCCCGATTGTGCCATTTCCACTGATCTTATTGCCGGTTTTTGCGGAGAAACCGAACAAGACCATCAAGACACGCTTTCCTTGATGAAAGAAGTGGGATTTGAGTACGCTTTCATGTTTAAATACTCAGTACGTGAGGGTACAAAAGCCGCCGAAAAATTTGAAGATAATATTCCGGAAGAACTGAAAATTAAACGCTTGGATGAGATTATAGCCCTTCAACAGAAATTGTCATTAGAAAGCAACAAAAGAGATATCGGCAAAACGTTTACGGTTTTAGTAGAAGGGATTTCCAAACGTTCAGACCAACATTTTTTCGGTAGAAATTTACAAAATAAAGTATGCGTTTTTCCAAGAAAAAATCATAAAATTGGGGATGATGTGTCTATTAAAATTACAAAATGTACTTCCGGAACGCTAATAGGGGAACAGATTGAAAATAAGGTTTTAAGGTTTAAAGTTTTATCTCTTGTTTTTGCTCTTCTGCTTTTCTGCTCTTCTGCTTTCGCCCAATCTTCTCCCATTGTAATTCTCCACACTAACGACACACACAGTCAGTTGGAGTCGTATATTGACAAAGATTTCGGTAATGTGGGTGGGGTGGTGAGGCGTTACACATTCATTCAGGAAACCCGAAACCAATACCCCGGCACTATCGTAGTGGATGCCGGCGATTTTTCGCAAGGAACACCTTATTACAATATGTTTAAAGGAGTTCCCGAAATAGAATGGATGAATACGATGGGATATGATGTGGTGGCGCTGGGAAACCATGAATTTGACAACGGCTCAAAGCATTTGGCAAAAAGGTTGAAACTTGCCGATTTTAAAATCGTTTGTGCCAATTATAAATTTAAAAATAAACAACTTGCAAAATTAGTAAAACCCTACACCATCATGGTTGCAGGTAACAAAAAAATCGGATTTTTTGGTCTGTTGTGTGATATGAAACGGGTGGTTATGCCCGATTATTATCAAGAAACTACTTTTTTAGACCCTGTTTCTACAGCGCAAAAAATAGTAGAAATTCTAAAAAACAAAGAACAATGCGATATTATTATTTGTCTCTCTCACTTGGGATTTGAAGCAGAATTTGCAGGGGATATTTCAGATAAAGATTTAGCCGAAAAAGTTTCAGGCATTGATTTTATCATCGGCGGACATACTCACAAACTTTTAGAAGAGCCTGTTATTGTGAATGATACAAAGATTTTGCAAGCGCGGAAAAGCGGAAGTTTTGTGGGAAGGATAATGATAGGAGATTAATTTTATTTCATTGATTTCAACGCCTTTGCCAACTGGTCGGGGCAGGAGGTTGCTTTGTCGCGGCACAGTATTCCATCCAATTTGGAAATCGCAGAATCAATGTGCATTCCTTCCACTAAACGCGAAACGGCTTGCGTATTTCCCGGACATCCTTTCGTGAATTTCACACTGCGAATGGTGTCGTTTACTACAGAAATATCCATCTGTTGGCTGCAAACCCCTTCCGGAATAAAAGTTATATCTTTTGTAATCATCTCTTTTTGAATTAATTCGCTGTTGGTATTCTTTGTATTTTTACAATTAAATAAACACAAACAGCCTAAAACTATCAGTACGAAAGAATATTTTTTCATAATTATTAATATCTTCTCGGCGGGCGACCATTATTTCCCCCTCTGTCACGATTGTCACGACCGTCGCGCCCACCACGATTGTCACGCCCGCCACGGGGTCTTGTCGGTCTTGGGGCAGGTTCAACCCAACCTTCCGGTGTAGGCAATAACGCTCTATGTGAAAGTTTGAATTTGCCTTTATCATCAATGCCAATCAGTTTTACCTTAATTTCATCGCCTTCTTTTAGCATATCTGTCACATTTTCAATGCGTTTGTAAGCAATTTCGGAAACATGGAGCAATCCTTCGGTTCCGGGCAAAAACTCAACAAATGCGCCAAAAGTTTGAATTCCTTTAACCACACCGTCATAAACTTCGCCCACTTCGGGTACGGTGCAAATCAGTTTAATTCTTGCAATTGCACGTTCAATATCATCCAAATTGGCAGCAGCCACATCCACGTAGCCCATACCCTCTTTTTCTTCAATATTGATAACCGTGTTGGTTTCGCGTTGCAACTCCTGAATCACTTTTCCGCCTGTTCCAATCACTGCTCCAATAAAATCTTTCGGAATGATTATCTGCATGATACGCGGCACAAACGGTTTGTAATCTTCGCGTGGTTCGGGCATGGTTTCAATAATTTTATCCAAAATATGCAAACGACCTTTGCGCGCCTGTTCCAATGCTTCCGCCATAATTTCGGAAGATAAGCCGTTGATTTTGATGTCCATTTGGCAGGCGGTAATTCCGTCTTTTGTTCCGCACACTTTAAAATCCATGTCTCCCAGGTGGTCTTCATCGCCCAAAATATCGGATAAAATGGCGTATTTTCCTGTTTTTTCGTCGGTAATTAATCCCATAGCAATTCCGGAAACGGGTTTTTTGATTTTCACGCCACAATCCATCAACGCTAATGTTCCTGCACAAACTGTTGCCATTGAAGAACTTCCGTTCGATTCCAAAATGTCGGAAACAATACGTACCGTATAAGGAAAATCGGGAGTATCAAACGGAATCATCGGTTTAAGAGCGCGGTGTGCCAAATTTCCGTGTCCGATTTCGCGGCGACCGGCGCTCATTATCCGTTTTACTTCTCCAACCGAAAACGGAGGAAAATTGTAATGCAAAATAAAACGGCTGGAGGCTTCAATCACGGCGCCGTCGATGGTTTGTTCGTCCAATTTTGTGCCTAATGTACAAGTAGTTAGCGATTGTGTTTCGCCTCTTGTGAAGATGGCAGAACCATGCACAGAGGGCAAATAATCGGTTTCCGCCCAAATGGGACGAATTTGTTCTAACGTGCGACCGTCTAAGCGAATTCTGTCGTGCAAAATCATGTTACGCATGGCATCATACTGAACATCATGGAAATAGCGTTTCACCAACGGTGTTTTTTCGTCGCGTTCCTCTTCGGAAATCGTTTCTAAAAACTCGTTATAAATGGCATCAAACTTGTCGCTTCTTTCCTGTTTGGCGGTTTGTTCTTTTGCTACCGCATACACTTTATCGTAAGTGGATTTATGTACCAACTCGCGCAATTCTTCGTCGTTATTTTCGTGGCAATATTCGCGTTTTGGGTTCGCTTTTTCCACCCTAGCCGCCAATTCCAATTGTGCTTGACACTGAATTTTAATTGCTTCGTGGGCAAAATTGAGGGCAGCCACCATATCGGCTTCCGAAATCTCTTTCATTTCGCCTTCCACCATCATGATATTTTCCATAGATGCTGCTACAATCATATCAATATCAGAGTGTTCCATCTCATCAACGGTAGGATTAATCACAAATTTACCCTCCACTCTACCCACGCGCACTTCCGAAATTGGTCCTAAAAATGGAATATTGGAAACTGCTAATGCGGAGGATGCAGCCAAGCAAGCCAACGCATCGGGGAGGTTGTTTTTGTCGCCGGAAATGAGTGTAACCAACACTTGCGTCTCTGCGTGAAAATCGCTGGGAAATAGCGGTCTAAGTGCTCTGTCCACCAAACGGGCAATTAAAATTTCATACTCCGAAGGCCGACTTTCGCGTTTAAAAAAACCGCCGGGGAATCGTCCCACAGCAGCATATTTTTCTTGATATTCTACTTGCAGCGGCATAAAGTCAACATTTTCTGCTGCTTCTTTTTTGCAACAAACGGTTGCCAGAATCATGGTGTCTCCCATTCTTACTACAACCGAGCCGTCCGCCTGTTTGGCTAATTTTCCTGTTTCGATGGTAACTTCTCTTCCGTCACCTAAATCAAATTTTTTTGTAATACCAATCATTATTTTCTTAATCCTAACTTCTTAACAATGTTTCTGTAGCGTTCAATATCTTGTCTTTTAAGATATTCCAACATTCTTCTACGTTTTCCTACCAAATTAATCAGCGAACGTTTGGTTGCCAAATCTTTTTTATTTTTTTTCAAATGTTCGGTAAGATGTTTAATTCTGTGTGTGAATAAAGCCACTTGGCTTTCAGCGGAGCCGGTATCTGTTGCACTATTTCCGTGTTCGGCAAAAATGTTTTGTTTAACTTCTGGGGTTAAATACATGATAATCTTCTTTTTTGTTAATTAATTATTCTTTTTTTAATAGCCGGCGAAAATATAAAAAAAATGATATGAATAATTTTGAGGTAAAAGCGTTACCATGGCAAAATCATTAAAAAATTTTAATAACTTTTTTCATCACTACTCCTGTTTCTGTTTGAATTCGCAAGAAATAGACTCCTGCGGGGATGACCGTAAGATCGTAAGACCGTAAGACCGTAAGATCATAAGAATTGTTATCACCATACAATTTTCTGCCGTAAATATCAAAAATTTCCACACTTTGTAAAGACGCATAATTATGCGTTTTTACCGTCAATACCCCCGTCGTTGGATTCGGAAAAACAGTAATATCTTCTTTCTGTACCTCAGCAATTTTAACTTCCGGCGGGTCAATTCCCTTGAAATATGTGATTCCGCCCGTCCAGTTTCCTACAAACAGATCCGGGTTGTTGTCTCCCTCAATATCGGCTACGGCTGCGGCAATTCTCATTCCTTCATTAATTGTATATGCTTTATTTTGAATAGTTTCGGTAATTATTTCTAAAAGAATAAAATCACCTGCAAGATTATCATCAATATTAGAAAAAAGAAACAGATTGCCCTGTTCATTTCCACAAAGAAGTAATGTTTCATCTTTATATCTAAATAGATGTGGCGTTGCATATCCAAAATATGAGAGATCCAGTTCTCTTACATCCACATTCCCAAAATTTGAAGTAATAAATTGAAAATTAGGATTTTGATTTGTTCCTGCATTTTTATAGTAAGATAAAATTCCTCTTCTGTTTCCTATCACCAAGTCTAATTGTCCATCTTTATCAATATCAAAAAGTTGTGGTGTACTGAAAGCATCCACTTTAATATTCTGGTAATTTTTAACGGGAGGTTTAAATTGCGGCATTGCTCCTACCGGTGCGCTATTTTCAAAAAATAGCAACGAACCCTCGCTATTTCCACATATTAGGTCAATCTTTCCATCTCCGTTTAAATCGGCAAAAGTAGGATACAACGCTACATAACCCTGCTTTTTCAAATTGCCGAAATCGGAAGTAACCCATTCAAACTTAGGATTATTCATTGTTCCCACATTTTTATAATAAGTAAGAGAAGAGGAAAAAAAAGAATGTAACACGCCCAAATTATAAGTAGCGCTGTCGAAACTGCCGTAATTAGCGATAAACAGATCTAAAAGTCCGTCTCCATTCCAATCAAACAGCACCGGAACCGCGCCACTTCCCACATCAATCATCTCTTCCTGTAAAAATGCTTTTGTTTCTAACACATAATCTTTAAGTTGCTCATTATAACGATAATGCCACACAGAATTAAAATCTTCCGACTTCGTAAGCAAAGGGTCGGAGGGAGATATAAATAGGTCAGGTTTCGTTTTGTTCCAAAAATTCATGGTAGAAACCGCGGGCATGGAATAAAGATGCACTGGATTTTGCTTATTCGGAAAGTCGTTGGTTTGAGAAACCATGAGTGCTTCCTCTTTGGTTCCTCCGTTCAACAAGAGAATCAATCCGGGAAAATCCACATCGCCAATCACCATATCCTGCAAACCATCACCATTGTAATCTAACACAAAAATTGAGGAACCGATATGTCTGGTATCATTTGTTTTTGCATTTTTCTCACAATAAGAAAATAGCGTTATTTCGTTATTATCAGCGGCTTCTGAAAATTTTCCCCAACACTCATCGGCTAAAGCATACGTAAAATATTCTCCCTCTTTTGAGATATTTTTCTGATAATGAACAAATTTTCCAAGCACCCAAAAATTGAGGATATCCAATTTTCCTGTTCCGGAGAGGTCGGCAATACCCAAATAATCGTCGGGGGATGCAAAAATATTTACCTCACTTCCGTAATAATTCGACAAAATAGGGTTTGTCACTAATTTAAAAGCAAGTTCTTGATTTGAAACATTTTGAAAAACGCGAATACCGCCCAAGCCGTAAGTAAAAATATCTGCTTTCCCATCGTTGTTAAAATCTTTTAAAATTACCCAATCGTGTAAATCGGGAAAACGGTGCTTATATTCAGGAGCATACTCAAATTTCGGATTTGTGTTTGTGCCTTTGTTGAGAAAAGGCAATATTCTATTTCCGTGTTTCTCAAAGGCAATAAAATCGGAAATGCCGTCCAAATTCAAATCAATCTCTGAGAAATAGACTGAGTTGATTCCGCCTGCCCAGGGGTAAGTGAGCAGATGGCTGTTTCTCTTTACTTCAATTTGTTGATTTCGTTCAAAGCCCAATTTGTAATGAGCAGATTGTGCAGATAAAATATTGAAAGAGAGGGTAAAAATAATGATTATAAAACCAAACAATCCAATTTTTAAGTGGAGGGTTTTCATGTTATAAGTTCTTATAAGTTACAATAATATAATTTCACTATGTATGTAGGGGTTTTTTCTTGTTTTTAACAATCTTTTTTTATTCACTCAACTAATTTCCACTCCTCCCCATCTGCTGTGGTATAAGAAACCAAACCTTTGTCTTTAACGATGACAACTTTTTTGAAAAGTTTGTTATTATTGTTTTCGATAGAAATTGTATCTGCAAAAAATTTGTCAATTTTAGTATGAAAAATTTTTTCACCCTCGTATAGCGTTTTTGTAAAGTATTCGCTCGAAAAATCTGAGAAACGAACAGACATCTCAATATCTGTAACACTCTCTCCGCCAGAAATAATAATCATACCATGAACTGATATATAATTCACATCTAATGAGTCTTGGATTTGATTCATTAGAAATGTTGATTCGGCTTCACATGCACACTTGCAATTCCATTTATAAGACCATGATTCCGAATTCTCGCAACTGATGATTTTATAACTACTTTCCTCATGTTGTGAATTTACGAATGTTATTTTTTGATTTTTGTTGTAGGGAAAATAATTTATACTTTTGGGAAACCCAGGACAATATGTTTCTTTACATCCAAAACAAACTATTGCCATTAAGATGATAATAAAAATGTTTAATTTTTTCATGACTCTTAGTTTTTAAAGATTTTTGTTGAAATAAAAAATTTTAGTAATTTGATAACTGAGTTTCGTCGAAGTTCACCCCCACATAATTTTGCGGCGTAATGTTTCGCAATTCGTTTCTTATTTCTTCCGAAACATTCAGATTTTCAATAAAATTAAAAATTACATCTTGGGTAATATTCTTTCCTCTTGTGGCTGCTTTTAGTGCTTCGTAAGGTTCGGGATAAGATTCTCTGCGCAAAACAGTTTGAATGGCTTCGGCAACCACCGCCCAGTTGTTTTCCAAATCGTTGTTCAGTTTTTCGGTATTCATAACGAGTTTGTTAATTCCGCGTTGCAACGATTTCAGTACCAAAATACTATGGGCAAGTGGAACGCCGATATTTCGCGTTACAGTGCTGTCGCTCAGGTCGCGTTGCAGTCGCGAAACCGGCAATTTGGCAGATAATCCCTCAAACAGGGCATTGGCAATGCAAATATTTCCTTCAGCGTTCTCAAAATCAATAGGATTCACTTTGTGGGGCATGGCAGAAGAGCCGACCTCTTTTTCATTTACTTTTTGTGTAAAGTAACTCATTGAAATATAAGCCCATACATCACGGGCAAAATCAAGCAAAATGGTGTTGATGCGCTTCATGGTATCAAAATAAGCAGCCATCATATCGTAATGCTCTATTTGTGTGGTCGTTTGTAATCGTTTCAATCCTAATTTTTCTTTTAAAAAACGATTGGCAAAGGATATCCAATCTATATTCGGGTAAGCCACGTGGTGAGCATTGAAATTTCCGGTTGCACCGCCAAATTTTCCGCAGAATGGAATATATTCCAACAATGCCAACTGATTTTCAATACGTTCATAAAACACAAGCCACTCTTTTCCCATGGTTGTTGGGGTTGCGGGCTGACCGTGCGTGTGCGCCAACATCGGAATTTGCTTCCATTCCATTGCACATTCCCTCAAAAGTTTTTGCAAATTTTCCATCTCCTCAAACCAAACATCATGATGAAACGCTTTCATCAAATAAGGAATCGCGGTATTGTTCATGTCCTGCGAGGTGAGTCCAAAATGGATAAACTCCTTATATTCAGACAAATGAAATGTGTCAAATTTTTCTTTCAAGAAATATTCCACCGCTTTCACGTCATGGTTTGTAATACTTTCAATTTCAATAATATGCAATGCATCTTTTTCCGAAAAGCGACGATAAATATTTCGTAATTCATCAAAGATATTCGGGTTTATAGATTGCAGTTGTGGAAGCGGTATTTCGCATAAAGCAATGAAATATTCAATTTCCACAAGCACGCGCGCCCGAATCAAAGCAAATTCTGAAAAATACTCGGATAGTACGGATATTTGTTTGTAATATCTTCCGTCAATGGCGGAAATAGCAGTTAATGAATTTACAATCATTTTTATAATTTTTGAATTTATAAAGACAAGAATTTTATTAGGGGTGTTATTTTTATTAATTTTTTAGTTAAAAATCAAGTAATTATCAAAGAGTCTATCTTATAATTTGTAATTAATTTTCTTCCATTTAAAAACGACAATTCCATTAGAAACAAAAAGTTAATATTTGTCGGATTAAAATGTTGCATTAATTTAGCGGCAGCGGCGGCAGTGCCCCCTGTAGCTAAGATATCGTCAAAGATTAAAATACGTTGGTGGGGTTTAATAGCATCTTGATGTACTTCAATGGTTTCTTGTCCGTACTCCAATTCATACGATTCGGAGAATGTTTTGTAGGGCAGTTTCCCTTTTTTTCGTATGGGAACAAACGGAATTTTTAATGCCAATGCCAATGCCGGTGCAAAGAAATAGCCCCGTGCCTCTAATGCTGTAATTACGTCAGGTTTAAGTACTTGCGCTTTTTCAAACAACGCTTGAAAAAGTTCTTGAAACGATTCGGCATCGTTTAATACGGTGGTGATGTCAAAAAATTTAATTCCCTTTTTGGGAAAATCATCTACCGTTCTTATTTTTGAAATGTCAAACATAAAGTGTTGATTTATTCTTTTATAAGCTTCGCAACCTTCTGTCCCGCCTCGGTGTAAATTTTTACAAAGTAAATCCCCGAATGTAAGACCGTAAGATCGTAAGACCGTAAGACCGTAAGAGGAGGTTCAAGTACTTTTCTGCCGAAAACATCATAAATTTCCACACTTTGAACCTTGAACTTTGAACTTTGAATATATAATTCTCCCGTTGTTGGGTTCGGATAGACCTTAAATTTTGAACTCTGTTCAATAATTTTTACCGGAACTTGCGTGCAGGATTCTTCGCTATATTCACTTTCATAAACATCATAAATTGCGGTTACTAAATAACAATGTAGTAAATAATCGGTAACGGTGTCCATATAAAGCATTTCAACGCATTTTGCAATTTCAACACTATCTCTGTAAACAGAATATTCATCGGGGGTTCCCTCTTCGGGCGCGTCCCAGGTAACTTTAATGCACATCTCTTCAAGATATTCTGCAACACAATGGGTGGGCGGGTAATAAGTGTGCGTTACCGGAACAATTTCTGCACAAGATTCATTACTAAATTCACTTTCCTCTTCTGAATAGATCGCAGTAATCATATAGCAATATTCTCCGTAATCTGCAACGGTATCTAAATAAAACAGTTCTGTTGTTTGAGCAATATTTACACTATCTCTGTAAACAAAATATTCGATAGGAATAACCTCTTCGGGTTCCTTCCAGGTAACTTTAATACACATACCTTCAACAACTTCCGTTTCACAATGAGTGGGTGGATTGATGGGCGGAGGGGGTGGCGGGTCTTCCTCATCAAAAATCGCTAAAGTGGCAATACTTGCAAGATTTATTTGTGTAAACACTTTAACTTGTTCGGAATTATTCACGCTGGGTCCTATGATATCGTTTGGTCCATGAATATATGGACTGTCGTACTCCCAATCTTCAAATGTCCAAATTCCCATAAATCCTTTTTGATTAAAAGAGGTATGGTCACTATCACCGCCCGACAGATTGGGATATGATGTAATGGGAACACTTGGAATGTAGTAGTTTGCAACATTTATTAAGTAATTTGCTAACGGTGTTGCTGTTGAAGGATAAATCAAACTAATATGCATTGGGGTTTCAGGTTTGAGATATCCGCTCATGTCAATATTAAAGTATCCTATAATATTCATATCCTGCTGGTTACATTTTAAAGCGTAGGCTTCGCTTCCGTACAATCCAAATTCTTCTGCAGCAAAACAACAATAAATGATAGAGTACTCAAATTGATATTCACTCAAAATACGAGCCATTTCTAAAACCGTGGCTGTCCCTGTAGCATTATCGTCAGCACCAGGTGCTATCGTTGCACTGATGGGATACCAACTCCATGAATCATAATGTGCTCCGCAAACAATATATTTTTCAGGATATACTGTTCCGGGTTGGAGGGCAATAACATTTCCGGATGAATTGGTGTGATCATATATCCACCAATAAGGATCATACACTACAACATTCTGTATTTCAGTATTTAATCCCCATGATTCAAATTTTGATTGTAACCAATACTGGGCTTGATATGCTTGTGGCTCATCATATGCACGAGTTCCAAAGTCTTGTAAATGTTGTACGTATGAAATAAGGGTATCGGTACTAACTTTTTCTGTCAACGATTGAATAAAGGGGTCTATTTCTGTGATAACCGGAAAAACAAACCTTGTTTTCGGCAAACTTGCTTCCGTGTTCCTTATTTTCACTATTCCATCGTTTTTTGCAGGAACAAAACCGTCTGAAATTAATTTCATGATGAAAAAATTTTCACCGGAATGGAGCGTTTTTACACTGCCGGCAATTTTTTTCAAATAATCATTTTTTTGATTTTCAATGCAATAAACAATGGCGTAATGATCCACATCTGTAAACGCATTTTCGTCTAAAACTACAAGATTCTTAAAATCAAGATTATTCGTGGTTGCCAACACATAATCATCACAATAATAGTGGATTTTTAAATCATTGTGGTTAAACAATGCTTCTAAATTGTTGGGCTCACAAACGGGGATGAATACAAATTTTCCTGCAAAACCTACAAGAAAAAAGAATAATAAACCAAGAGTTAATAAGTGTTTTTTCATTATAATAAGATTTAATTTGTTTGCAAAAATAACAGAAATATCTAACCACTAACCACTAATCACTAATCTCTATTATAAAATGTTCGCCAACTGTTCTTTCATTTTTTCTGCTTCATCTTTCATCAAAACCACAATCTGCTGAATATTAAAATCATTGGCTTTAGAACCAATCGTATTAATTTCTCTGCCCACTTCTTGAATAATAAAACCCAACTTTTTTCCTGCGTTGTTTTCTTTCAGCGTATCAAGAAAATAATCGCAATGTTTACGCAAACGCACCTTTTCTTCTGTGATATCTAATTTTTCAAGATAAAAAAACAATTCCTGTTCTAAGCGGTTTGCATCATATTTTACCGGCAAATTATCAAAGTTTTCTATTAGTTTTCGCTTTAATTCAACGATGCGGCTGTTTTCAAACGGCGTAATATCATCAATCATTTTAGAAATCAATTGAATACGAAACCGGAAATCATTCGATAAAACAGCGCCTTCAATCTCTCTGAAACGATTTACCTCATCACAAGCAGTTTTTACACCATCAAAAAGTTCATTCCACAATTTTTCAGAAATTTCCTCTTTGGGGGTGGAAATTACGTCAGGGATACGAAAAGTAAGGGCAAAAATATCTGTATCTTTTTGATTATTAACGTTTTTAGACAATTCTGTTAATTTTTCAAAATAGGCTTTTGCCAAAGGTTCATCAATAGCAACGGTGGGATTATCTGTTTTTTCAAAGTAAATATTAACTTCCATTTTTCCTCTCTCTAATTCTTTGAAAATCAAAGATCTTACTTCATTTTCCTTTTCTCTCAGTAACGCAGAAATTCGAGTAGTTAAGTCAAATTGTTTGCTGTTTAGCGACCGAATTTCAATCACTATTGTTTTTCCTTCGCAGTTTATTGTGGCTTTTCCAAAGCCGGTCATTGATTTTATCATAAATTAGGAGTTAAGAAGTTAAGGTTGAAAGTTCAAGGTTGAAGGTTCAAAGTTGAAAATCTTTGAATTTTTGAACTTTGAACTTTGAACTATTTATTTGCTTGGCAGGCTGTTATTGCCACCAAACTCACAATATCATCTACGGAGCATCCTCGAGACAGGTCGTTTATAGGGGCTGCCATTCCTTGCATAATGGGACCAATCGCTTCCGCACCTGCGATACGTTGCACCAATTTGTAAGCAATATTTCCTACTTCTAACGTTGGGAAAACCAATACATTAGCTTTTCCGGCAATTTCGCTGTTCGGGGCTTTCGATTTTCCTACGCTGGGCACAATGGCGGCATCGGCTTGCAATTCGCCGTCAATTTTAAAATGGGGCGCCATCTCTTGTGCTATTTTGGTAGCATTCACCACTTTATCCACCATTTCGTGTTTGGCTGATCCTTTGGTGGAGAAACTCAACAGTGCTACACGGGGTTCTAACTGAGCAATTGATTTTGCGGTTTGTGCTGTAACCACTGCAATTTCAGCCAGTTCTCGTTCGTTTGGGTTGGGGTGCGCTGCACAGTCTGCCCACACCATCACACCGTTATCTCCCCATTGCGGGTCTTTCATCACCATAATAAAAGCGCCGGAAACTACGGAAACGCCGGGTAAGGTTTTCACTACTTGAAACGCCGGACGAAGCACATCACCGGTGGCATTTTGTGCGCCGGCAACCTCGCCGTCCACTTCTTTGTTTTTTATCAATAATGTGGCCAAATACAACGGGTCTTCAACCAAACGCATCGCTTCTTCCCTCAACATACCCTTGCTTTTGCGAATTTCGCAAAGCATTTCGGCATAAAATTCTTTTTTAGGATTTGTCTTAGGGTCAATAATTTGCGCATCCTTTATATGGGTTAATCCCCACTCTTTTGCTTGTGTTTCAATTTTTTCTTTGTTGCCCAGTAACACAATTTTCGCGAAACCCTCTTTCATCACAATGTCAGCGGCTCTTAATGTTCTTTCTTCCTCACCCTCAGGAAGTACAATCGTTTTGTTTGTCAATTTGGCACGGGTCTTAATTTGTTCAATTAAATTCATATTATTATTTTGTATTAAATTAATTAATTTTTTGCAAATTAACATAAAATTCTCTGAATTACATACAACGGATAAAAATTTAAAAAAAATCACTTTACCCCTTGACAAACGCCTTTTCTATGTGTATATTTGCGGCGTTGAACTCATCGTACTATTAATACTAATACATTACTCATTATGAAGAAGTTTGTTGTTTTTTTAACCCTTTTACCGGCGTTTTTTTCCTCTTTTTCTCAAATTTCAGACCACTTTTTTGATGAAAATTTTCCCAATTGGATAGGAAATAGAGAACTATTTATTGTAAATAGCAAGCACGAATTGCAACTCAATGCTACAGAAGCGGGAACGGCTTATTTGTCATTGCCCTCTCCGCCGTTTCAAAACGGATGGGAGTGGTTGTTCTATATTCGAATGCCCTTTGCGCCCTCCAACAACAATTTTGCCCGTGTGTATCTGTCTGCCAATACCACCGATTTAACTTCCATGTTTTTAAAAGGATACTATTTGCAATTTGGAGAAAATCTGGCAAAAGATGCGGTAGAACTTTTTTACCAAAACGGATTAACTCATACTTCTATTTGTAGAGGAAAAAATGAAAGAATTGCCAATAGTTTTGCGATAAATGTTAAAGTAAAATACACAGAGCCGGGGCATTGGGAAATTTTAGTGGACGAACAGCGAACCGGATTGTACGAAACCGAGGCCACAGGGATTAGTGTGGATCATTTTGAGCATGCGGCGTTGGGCATTTTTTGCAAATATACGGTTTCAAATAGTAAAAAATTTTACTTCGACGATTTCTACTTAGGACCTCCTGTGGTTGATACGGTGAAACCGCAAGCGATTTCCCTTCAACCACAACAAGACGGGAAAACGTTACATATTAAATTTTCTAAAAATGTAACGCCCGAAACCGCTTTATTATCTTCAAATTATATAGTAAACGACACGATTCAACCCGATATATGTGATTTTGTGAACCACGATTTTTCGTTGGTTAAGATTATTTTTAAAGAATTTTTTAAAGATAGAGAAGAAAATATAATTAAGGTAGAAAATATATATGATGTTGCAGGTAATCGAATGGAAAAGTTCATGGGACGTTTTCGTTTTGCAAAAATTCGCAGAAATGATATTCTGATTACGGAGATTATGGCCAAACCCAATCCCGTAGTTGAACTGCCTAATTGTGAATATGTTGAACTTCATAATTTTGGAGTTCAGGAAACGGTTGTTTTAAAAAATTGGAAGTTGAAAATTAACAACACAAACAAAAACTTGCCGGAAATTCATATTCCGCCAAATCAATATGTCTTTATTATTGCAAACTCGTGTAATGAGTATAATGAGGAAACAGAAAATAATCTGTATTGCGTTTCCTCTTTGGGAATTGCTGATGCCGGAACGCAAATTGTACTCTTTAATGAATCGGATGAAGTAGTGCATGAGGTCTCATTTTCAAATACATGGCATCGCAACAAGCAAAAAGCAGACGGGGGGTGGTCCTTGGAAATGATAGATACTCAAAATCCTTGTACAGGAGAAAGCAATTGGGATTCTTCCATTTCCAATTTGGGCGGTACTCCCGGAAAACAAAATTCCATTTTCAGTTCAAACCCCGATTTAATTCCTCCCGAAATCGAAAAAGTAACCCTTATTGACTCAATGTGTTTGCGTGTATTTTTTACTGAAACCATTTTTTACGATTCATTAAAATCAATGCAACTGTTTGAAATTGATAGAAATACGAAAATTGCTTCGGTAAGTGAAGCGCCTCCGAAAAACAATGTTTTAGGAATTAACTTACAAAATCCACTTCAACCCAATGTACTTTACACACTAACTATGAAAGAGACGCTTTGGGATTGCGTTCAAAACCCGGTAGAATTGAATAAATCGTACCGTTTTGCCCTTCCAAGCGCCCCGCAACCTTATGACGTAGTGATTAATGAAGTACTTTTTAATGCTAAAAACAGCACCAGGGCGGAATTTGTCGAGTTGTATAATCGTTCGCAAAAAGTGATAGATTTGGCTTCTTTGCGCATTGGATCCGGAGGCGCCGACCTTCCCGATAAGTCGGCAATTGCTGTAAGTAGCGGCTTTTTACTGTTTCCTAACGAGTATGTTGTTTTATGCAAACACAAAAAAATCACCGAAGAACAATATTATGTTCCTTACCCTGAACGACTTATTCAATGCGACTCAATGCCGTCTTACAATAATGGTTCCGGAGTAGTTTTTTTAAGCGATAAATCTTTTAACACTATTGACCGGTTTCAGTATAATGAAAAAATGCACTATCCGTTGCTCACTTTCGTTTCGGGCGTATCGTTGGAGCGTGTGAGTGTTGAGCGAGAAACGCAAAATGAAAACAACTGGAAATCGGCAGCAGAAAGCGTGGGGTTTGCCACTCCGGGCTATCAAAATTCGCATTTTTCTAACAATCAAGAATTTAACGACATTTTGAAAGTTGTGCCCGAAGTTTTTTCGCCCAATCAAAAGGGATACAACGATTATGTGGAGTTTCATTGTAGTTTTGAAGAAAGCGAAAACAGAGTGAGTATTACCATTTTTGACCGGCAAGGAAATTTGGTGAAAAAAGTGGTCAATAATCAAATTTGCACCCAACATGAAGTGTTTCTTTGGGATGGCGTTTCCGAAAAAAACTACCGACTTCCCCCCGATTTGTATATTGTAAAAATGGAATACTGGAACTTGAACAGCAAACGAAAAACGATAAAAAAAACGGTCGGGGTAGTTTATCCGTGAAACCAATAAAAACAATCTCATACGAAAAAGCAGCAAGAGTAAAATATAATTCGTATGATGTTCAATGGATAAAAGCGTATTTTAATGAATAAAGCTGGGTTTAAGAAAATTTTGGATATTTGCAACTCATAATAAAACCTATATAATTGTTATATCATGCACATCATTAATATTGGAAACGAACTTCTTTTCGGCAAAACCATCAACACAAACGCCGCATTTATTGCTGAAAAATTGTATGAAACCGGAATAGAGGTTGAAAAATCAATAGTTATTCCGGATAATCCGGATATTATTTTTAGAACGATTGGAGATTGTTTTAAAGAAACCGACTGGATTATCACTACCGGCGGGCTTGGTCCTACCCAAGATGATATGACCAAAAATGTAATTGCCAGATATTTTGAGGTGGGTTTTGAAGTGCACCAACCCACGTTGGATATGGTAGTTAAAATGTTCTCGGATAGAGGTTTGGAAGCAGGAGAAATAAATAGAAAACAGGCGGAAATACCCATAGGTGCGATTGCTTTGACTAACAAAAATGGTACTGCTCCGGGACTTTGGCTCGAAAAAAACGGAAAAACTTTAATCGCTCTGCAAGGTGTTCCCTTTGAAATGCAGGAAATTCTTGTGCAATCGGTAATTCCTTTACTCAAAGAAAAATACAAAGGCGTTCATGCAGTAGTTCACAAAAATATTCTTACCTCAGGAATGGGCGAGAGTATGTTGGCACAAAAAATTGAAGCATGGGAAAATGCACTGTCAAAGGAACTTACATTAGCCTATTTGCCCTCGCCCGGCCAAGTGCTACTGAGGTTGACGGCTCGAACTGAAAACCAGGAATCTGCATCAAAATTAATTGATTCTCAACTTCCTTCATTATTCGAAATGATAAAGCCTTATCTTGTTTCACCGGACGGCGAAACCTTAGTAGCGGTGGTTTCATCATTACTAAAAAAACAAAAGAAAAAATTAGCGATAGCAGAAAGCTGCACCGGCGGTTATCTTTCTCACCTTATCACATCGCTACCGGGGAGTTCACAGTTTTTTGAAGGTTCTATTGTGTCCTATTCCAACGAAATTAAACGAGATATACTCAATGTTAGAGAAACCAACCTGAAAAAACATGGTGCAGTGAGTGAAATGGTGGTTACCGATATGGCGCTGAATACCATGAGTTTATTTGAAACCGATTATGCCATAGCCACTTCCGGTGTTGCCGGACCCAGTGGTGGTACTGAAGAAAAACCGGTAGGATTAGTGTGGGTTGCGGTTGCCACTCCCACAAAAGTAGTAACGCAAAAGTTCCTGTTTGGCAAAAACGGCGGCAGAGAAGTGATTATTAAACGGGCGGCAATGGCGGCGTTGAACTTGCTTCGGTTAGAATTGACCTCCTAAATCTTTAGTTTTTTTTAGTACTGAAAGAAATTACAACACTACCTGCAGGGTACTCCTGCTTTTCTGTTCAAGAATTACAGGTTGATTCCCTATTACTTTTTCAATCGCTTCCCGGGTATAATGTCGAATGGTAATCAATTTTTTATTCATATTATATTTAACCGTAAATTCTGCCTCCAAGTCTTTCAATAAATTAACAAAACGGTTGGGTTTGTTGTCCATACATATCGTAAAACTTCGAGCAGAATTTTGCATTAGATTGATTTTCAGTTTGTTTTTTGAGATGTATGAAAATATTTTTGTCAAATTATCGGCAGCGATAAACGAAAAATCTTTCGGAAAAACAGACAACAATATTTGTTCGGTTTTAAAAATATAGGATGGAATTTTTTCAACCGATTCCACATCGGCAATAATGCTACCCTCTTCGGAAGGGACTAAAAAGGATTTTACAAAAAGTGGTATATTTTTGTTTTGCAGGGGTTTAATAGTTTTTGGGTGAATGATTGTGGCTCCGTAGTAGGCTAATTCAATGGCTTCTTGATAAGAAATTTTGTCCAATTTCACGGCATCGGGGTAGAATTTAGGGTCGGCGTTGAGTAAGCCGGGAACATCTTTCCATATTGTAACTTCTTTGGCATTCAAACAATAAGCAAAAATTGCCGCTGAAAAGTCAGAACCTTCGCGTCCCAGTGTGGTCACAATATCATTATTCGTTCCTCCTAAAAATCCTTGAGTTATAATAGTTTTATTAGGATTTAATGTCACGAATTCACGAATTACTTTTTCAGTTTCTTCCCAATTTACTTTTCCCTCGCGGAAGGAATCGTCGGTTTTTACTAAGTGAATGGCACAGGCAAATTCATTCTTAAAACCATTCAAATTCAAATAAGTAGAGATTAATTTTGTGGAAAGATATTCTCCGAAACTTACAATATCATCATAATCTTTGTCATAATGATTGGAATTTTTTCCTGATAGAATCTCAAAAAGTCTGTCTAAAATGGGAATTAAAACAGATGTAATCTCTCCGGTATTTTTTTCTAATTGCCGGGCAATATCTAAATGAAATTTTTTTACAATTTCAAAATTGTTTTTTAAAGATTCGGGATTAAAATACCAAGAATCAAGTACTTTTTCTAATTGATTGGTCATTTTTCCCATAGCGGAGATCACCACAATCAACCTATCCTCTTTATATATTTCTAAAATCTTTTTCAGGTTTTTAACTCCATCGGCATCTTTTACCGATGCCCCACCAAATTTGAAAACTTTATACATGAATTATTTGTTTTAAGATTGCAAATAAACATTTTTTTTATTCCCAAATAGAAAAACGTGACACCTCGGGACACCTTTTTTTTTACTCTTGAAAATTAAAAATAAATATTTATTTTTGCGCATTGTTTAATTTAAAATTTAATACTTATGAAAAAAATTTTTATTTTTGTTGCAATTTGCTCAATTGCACTTACTGTTAATGCCCAATTTTTTATTGGAGGGCAATTTGGTCTTGGTATCAACAGTACCCGAGAAAAAACGAATAAATCCATTAAACCCGTAGGCGTTACTACTACAACCGGTGGCACTGCAGGCGTTTGTACATTTGTAATCGCTCCAAGATTAGGATATTGTATTAATGACAAATGGGCGGTTGGAGCAGACATTCCTCTTACTGCTAATTTTAATACTACTGTAGAAATTGGAAACATAGATAAGAAAAAAGATACCAAAACTACTCATTCAATTACAACTTTTACTTGGGGCATTGCTCCTTTTGTGAGATATACATTTTTTACTTATCAAAGATTCTCTTTGGGCGTGGAAGGAAATATAGGAATTGGTTCCAGACATCAATTTGAAAAGACTAAAACTCCGGATAATACTACCACCGTTAAACATCCTTATTGGGTAAGACTTGATGTATTTAATATTAAACCGGTGATGGCTTTAAGATTAAAAAATAAGTTATTTTTGGAAGCTACTTTGAATATTCTTGGTTTTCACTATGGGATTGAAATACAACCTCCTCAAGCCGACAACGTAAATGGAAAACGTACTGTAACAAACCATAGTTTTGGTTTAAATATCAGAGAATTAACCCATTTTACACTGGGAATTGTTTATAAGTTTAAATAATTCTATTGAAAAATAAACCCGTTTTTTTCCTGTTTTTGTTCATTTTTTCCGGTTTTGTTTCTTTTGCGCAAAACACCGTTACTGTGGAGGGAATCATACGGGATGCTCAAAACAACCCTGTAGAACATGTCGTTGTATTATCTCCGCAAACCCACAATACTGCAATTTCCAATGAAGCCGGAAAATTTCAAATGGGGGTGCCGGCGGAAATTGAAGTGCAGCTTCATTTCAGACACTTATCTTATTCCGATACGGTTATTACGGTAAAAGGGGTAAACAAAGAGCAAATTTATTTAGATGTAAAATTGGTTTCAAAAGGTTTAAAATTAGAGGAAGTTCGTATTACTAAAATATTTGACGACGGATATATTCGTGTGGATCCAAGGCTAACGGTTTCCATGCCCTCGCCCACCGGCGGCGCGGAAAGTCTTATTAAAATGTTACCCGGCGTTTCTTCCGTAAACGAACTCAGCGCACAGTATAATGTGCGTGGCGGAAATTATGATGAAAATTCGATTTTTGTAAATGATATACAAATATATCGTCCGTTTTTAGTGCGCAACGGAAATCAAGAGGGATTAAGTTTCGTGAATTTAGACCTTACTCAAAGTGTAAAATTCTCATCCGGCGGATTTCCTGCGCAATACGGCGACAAAATGTCTTCCGTTATGGATGTAGAATACAAAAAACCCAAACAACTCGGCGGTTCGTTTATGATCGGTTTTTTAGGCACTTCCGCCCACATTGAAGGAAATGTAAAAAACAAACAAAAAACCCGCGATATTTTTACTTACCTTGTAGGAGTGAGATATAAAACGAATGCGTATCTTCTGAAATCTATGGAAACCAAAGGAGATTATAAACCCAACTTTTTCGACACGCAAATGTTGTTGGGTTGGAATATCTCCGAAAAATTTGAAATAGGACTGTTGGGAAACTTCTCTATCAACAAATATCTCTTTGTTCCCTCCGACCGCACCACCCGTTTTGGTACCATTGAAGATTTAAAACAGTTTAAAGTCTATTTTGATGGACAGGAAGTGGATAAATATGAAAGTTATTTGGGTGGATTAACGTTTACTTATCGCCCGAATTTAATGAACCAACTCCGGTTTATTTTTTCATCTTATTATGCAAAAGAAAGTGAAACGTATGATATTCAAAGTCAGTATTGGCTTAGCGATATTGAAGCAGATTTAGGAAGCGATACGAAAGATATTGGAAAAGAGACTTCGGTGCTTGCCGTGGGAACGATTATTGACCATGCAAGAAATTATATGAATTTTTTGGTTTCTGCTGCCGATATTCGGGGTGACCATTATTGGCCCAAACGGAATGTTTTTTCATGGGGCGTAAAAGTACAAAACGAACAAATTAAAGACAGGATAAAACAGTGGCATTTAAGTGATTCTGCAGGATATACTTTGCCGTTTATTCCCACTGTTCCGGGAGATTCCACCCCGTTTAATGATCCCTCGCGTCCATTGGAATTCGGATCTTTTAATTTATTAAAATCTTCCCATTCGTTAAATACGATTCGGGTTACAGGATTTGTTCAAGACACCTGGAAAATAGATGACGAAATCAATCCGCGTTTTACGCTAAACGGCGGTGTGAGGTTTCATTATTGGTCGTATAATAACGAATTTAACGCTTCGCCACGTTTGTCATTGCTTTACAAACCGCATTGGAAACACGAGTGGTTGTTTTGGTTGAAAATGGGCGTTTATTATCAGGCACCTTTTTATAGAGAATTGAGATACCGGCAAGGTTCAGAGGTCCATTTAAACTCCAAAATAAAATCACAGTTTTCATATCAGGTAATTTTGGCAAGCGAATATAATTTTAAACTTTGGAAACGCCCCTTTAAACTTTCTATGGAAGCCTACTACAAATACATGGACCATCTAATTTCGTACTATGTAGATAATATCCAAATTGTTTACAGCGGGCAAAATGATGCAAAGGGATTTGCTGCCGGGTTTGATGCACGTTTTAGCGGCGAGTTGATTGAAGGATTAGAATCGTGGCTTGCCATATCTATTATGGGAACGATGGATAAATATATACACCGTAACGGAGAAACTGAACAGCCAAAATACAAAAGGCGTCCAACCGACCAGCGTTTTGCGCTGAATCTATTCTTTCAGGACCATATTCCCGGATTCCGTCCGTTGCGGGTTCACTTAAACTTTGTGTATTCCACAGGACTGCCGTTGTGGAACCCGGATAAAGTGCGAACCAAAGAAACCACTCTTAATATGAAAGATTATTTTCGTGTAGATATTGGTTTTTCTTATATTTTCTTTGAACAAAACAGAGATCGCTTTAAAAACAAGAACAAATTTGCCCGTGCCATCAAAAACGCAGGGATCTATTTTGAAGTATTTAATCTACTGGGAAACACCAATGTATCGTCTTACATGTGGATAAAAGATACAAAAAATCAACACTGGGCAATTCCTAACTATTTAACTCCGAGATTGATTAATTTGAAATTTGCGATAGAGTTTTAATAATAATTACTTTTTGTGAAAAAAGTTATTATTTTTGTAGCCTTAATTCAAAAAGAAATTTTTAATAATGAAAAAAATATTTGCTTTACTATTAGTTATTTGCATTAGTTTTAGTGCATTCGGTCAAAAAAAAATTGCGGCAGGGGATAACGCTTTTGCAGGAAAACAATTTAATAAAGCACTCATTGCTTATAAAAAAGGGCTTCGAAAGGTAAGCAAAAATCCGGTTGAGGCAAAACGAGTTACCTGGCAAATTGCAGAATGCTATAGGATTATGGGAAATCTGAAAAGCGCAGAAAATCAATATCTTAAATTAGAACGAAAAAACTATCAAAAAGATGAACCGCTCCTGTTTTTTAATTTGGGTAGCATCTATCATCTTAAAGGTGAATATGAGAAAGCATTGACTTATTATCAGAAATATAAAGAAAAAGAACCCGAAGATGTTAGAATTGATGCACGTATTGAAGGCGTACGAAAATCAAAGGGTTGGATAGAAAACCCTACCAATTATGAAGTGGAAAACTTTAAAAAAATAAATACAAAACAAGATGAATGGGCACCGCGCTGGAGCAGTCAGGAAAAACAAAGTCAAATGATTTTTTCTTCCAACAGGGAAGGCTCTACCGGAAAAGGAATAGACCAATGGACAGGACAGGCTTTTTCGGATATTTATAAAATTGACCGCTCAAAAGGAAAAACAAATGAATGGATCGGGGAATGGACTAATCCTGCGCTTTTGGATGAAGAAGGAATATTAAATTCTCCCGTAAATGAAGGAGAAGCCACCGGAAATAGAAAAGGATCTGAAGTTTATCTCACAAAATGTCCGGTGGACAAAAAAGCATTGAAAGCATGTTATATCTATGTCTCACAAAAAAAAGGACAATCTTTTTCAGAGCCGGAATTAGTAAAACTTTGCGAAGATTCGCTCGTAAATTGTATTCACCCTGCCCTCTCCTTTGATGAACAAACCCTCTATTTTGCTTCCGATATGAAAGGCGGTTTCGGAGGTTTTGACCTATACAAAGCCACACGTTCTTCCAAAGGCGGAAAATTTGAAAACGTTGAAAATTTAGGTCCCCTTGTGAATACCCCCGGAAGCGAAGTATTTCCCGCTATGCGAGGAGACTCTGTACTATACTTCTCCTCTGACGGTCATCCCGGAATGGGCGGACTCGATATCTTTTACTCCATACTCAAAAATGAAAAATTTCAAAAACCGATAAATATGATGTATCCCATAAATACTTGCTGGGATGAAATCGGAATCGCTTTTTATGAAGATGAGATTATTGACACAAAATCAAATGCACCTTATCTGGAGTTGGGATTTTTCTCTTCTAATAGACCCGGCGGCAAAGGGGGAGACGACATCTACTATTTCCAATTACGCCCAACTGTTTTTACCCTTGCCGGAACGGTGCGAGATGATGCAAACCGCCAATTTATTGACGGCGCTGAAATTGAAATTGTTGGCTCTAACGGAACTTCTTACAAAACCCAAACAGATGTGAAAGGAAATTATGCGTTTGATAGAACAAAAATTTTAATGAATACAACTTATACTATAAAAATCAAAAAATCAGGATATTGGGATACTCCGGATGCCGTTCAAACCACAATCGGACTGAGCGAAGATACCGATATTCGCCAAGATTTTTTACTGACACGCATCCCCAAAGACCCCATTGTTATGCCGGATATTTACTATGATTTGAATAAATGGGACTTAAAACCGGAATATCAAGATTCGTTAATGTATCTGTTCTTCGTCTTGGTGCAAAACCCAACTTTAGTGGTGGAACTTCGCTCGCATACCGACAACAGAGCCTCTGATGAACACAACGATTTGCTGTCGCAAAAACGTGCCCAATCTTGTGTGGATTTTCTGGTAAACGAAATGAAAGTTGAGGCAGACAGAATTGTCCCAAAAGGTTATGGAAAAAGAAATCCACGTAAATTGGATAAAGATATTATGGTGCCTTACAACGGAAAAATGTATCTGTTTAGAAGAGGGGTAACGCTGGATGACGCTTATATTAAAGCTTTACCGAAAGATCAGCAAGAAGCGGCACATCAATTAAATAGAAGAACGGAATTTTTTGTGCTTCGCGATGATTTTATACCGAAAAACGACCATGTTGCTCCGGTCTCTACCCCAAAACCTATTGCGGTGATTACAAAACGGGTGATCCCTGTTCAAATCAACAACGAAATCGTTGCCGGAAATTGCAGAGCAAACGGAAAAAACTTTAATTTTATGCTGAGTGCCAAAAAAACTCAAGATATTTATATGGATTATGAAACGGCAACAAAATTGTTGCAAGAGTTTATTATTGAAATAGATGATTTTGAATTGGGTGAAAAAGCGCTTAAACCTGACGATAGTTCTATTATAGAAAATTCCGTCCTCTATCTCCGTGAACTGGCAATGGGCGAGGATTACGCAGAAAACGTGAAGGTGATGGTTAAAAAAGGACTCCCTGCACAATTGGTAGTAGGAACAGAGTTTATTATTGAAGAATGGGGAAAATTTACAATTGACCGTGAGAAAAAAGAAATTGTTTTTGAAAAATAAAAACCATGATTCTTGAAAAATTTTATAGATTCTTTCGTGAAAATTGGTGGATAATCATATTGTTGCTTCTATGTATTCTAGGAGTATGCCTCTCTTTTATCGGTCTTTCTAAAATACAAAATATCGATAGTTTCTATGAAACAGCAAGACTTATTTTATTAAATGTACAATTTGAAAAAGATTGGTTTCCATTACCTTGTACATTAATTGCGGGCCGGTGGCTGCTTTTTGCAACACTCGTATGGTTTTCTTTCAGATTGTTTTTCGAAATTATTGCTCCCCAATTTTTAAAAAATCTGAAAATACTTTGCTACAGAAATCACATAGTGATCTGCGGGTTGAACAAAATTACAATCAACTTGGCAGAAAATTTGATTCAAAAACACGGGAAAAAAGAAATTATTGTACTTGCCAACGAAACAAACAGATACACCGAAGTTTTAAAAGCCTTAAAAATAAAATTAATTGTCGGAGATTTCACTGACAATTTTTTTTTAAGAAAAGCCAAAATTAAAAAAGCAAGAGAACTTTATGCCGTTACAGACAACGACAAAATAAATATGAAAATTGCACACGCTGTTTTCTCATATTTTGAAAAGGAAAAAAGAAAAAATGATGCATTAAAATGTTTTGTGCTAATTAAAGACCGCGAATTAAAAACTATTTTGGAGGAATCCATTCTGTTTAAATATAAAAACGCTGCTTTTGACGGTCTCCTTTGCAACATTAATGAAATGGGAATGAAATATGCCCTGACAACAAATATCGATAAAATTTTACCAAAAAAAATTACAACCCCACCCGAAATACTACTCGTCGGCTTAACCGAAAAAACCGAAATCGCTTTGCTCAATTTAGTGCATTGCCTTACCATGCAACGGGAAACTTTTAAGTTTACTATCGTCGAAAAAAATCTAAAAAAAATTAAATCCTTTCAAAAAAAATATACTTATTTACAAGATTTTGCAGAAATAAGAATCGTAAATGAAATAGAAAAAAACAAATCTTTTGATTCGGTTTTAGTTTGTTCTGAAAACCATGCAGAGGCTTTGAAACATGCCCTTGAAATACATTACCTTCTTGGAGAAGATAACCCGGAAAAAAATATTCTTATCTTTTGCAATGAAGTAGATACTTTTTATGAAGCTTTGAAAAATGAATGGCTCGATAAAAAAATCTTCTCCCTAAATCTTTTTGCACAAATTGCAGATTATGTGTTTGAATTAGATAATTTTATTGAAAATAACGCAAAAAAGACACACTTTTTTTGGAATACTTTATACAACCAAAATAGAGCATGGGATGATTTGAGCGGACACTTCAAACAATCTAACAGAAATCAAATTCTAGATCATTATTTGAAGATTTATATTGCTCGAGGTGAAAAATATAAAGAGAATAAGAATCGTTTGGTTTCTTTTTCCGACTATGAAAAAGAAACGTTAGCCAGAATGGAACATCGGCGGTGGTGCATGGAGAAGTTTGACAATAATTGGGTGGCCGGCGAGAGAAATAATGAATTAAAACGACATGATTGTCTGGTTGCTTGGGAAAAATTATCCGAAGAACAACAGGCAAAAGATTATGACGCCATAATTTTACTGATAAAACTTTTAAATAATTAAATCTATAATAATGAAAACCATCCGTTTATTAAAAATTTGTTCTTTCTTTGTTGCATTATCTTTTCCAATACAAGGATATTGCCAAACCTCCTCCTGCTTTACCTTGGATAAAGTTAAAAAAATTTATGCCTCTACCTTTCTTGAAATCAATTCCATGCTTTATCAAGAAAATTGGGAAATCACAGTGAATGCCAATCAAACACATTTTGTTTTTGGAAATGATTCTGTATTGTGCGATAATTTTTCCCAATGGAAATATGATCTTTCGGCAGAAAAAAGAGTGTTATCCCTGTATCGAACAAAAGGAATAGATCCGATATTACTTTTGCAAACCTCAAAAAATTGCTATGAAACCCTTGAATCCAGTTTGAGTAAGAATAACCAAAAAATTGAGGAAGACGCGGTGCGCCGTTTAAAAATTATTCGAGTAAAAAAAGGAATGGATTTCATTTTTTCATCTCCTAATAATCCACAATCCTACCTTATTATTGTATGTAACTATACCCAATTAGATTCTTTGATAAAAGCGCAGATAGCAGAAAAAAATAATTATGAAATGGTTTTGTATGAACAAAGAAAATTCATTCAAACTACTATAGAACAAGCAGATTCATTAAAAAATGTGAATCATTACGCCGCTGCGATTCTTGTTTTAAAACAAGCATTAAATCAACCTTTTTTAGAAAGAGATGAACTCATTGGAGAGATTCCGGGAATAAAAAATTTAATAGACACTATGGAAAAAGAGTGGGAAATAAAAAAATTCAATGCGTATTGTCAACTTGCCGATAGTGCTTTTGCAAAAGAAAATTATGCATTGGCAAAAGAAAACTGGTTACAGGCAAAACAGATAAATAGGAATGCTCCCGAAATATCACAAAGATTAGAAGAGATAGCAAAAATTGAATCTATGCTTATCACTCGAAAAGACTCCGTTTTCAATTATAAGTTTTATAACAAATCAACCTGTGAGAATATCCAATCTTCAATTTTTAGAAAAATTAAAGGTTTCTTTCTAAACCTGGATGCAGGTAATTTTAATTTTAATTTTACGCTAAGTACGGATACATTGAAACAAAATCTCTCTTCACATGAAATTAACTCTTTTTTATTGAGTTCCGGAACCAAACCCTTTTCATTTATTGATTACAGAGAGCCATGGTCTCTGTTTTTGGATTCTCTTATACAATCTCCATCCATTTTACCTGTAAAAATTAATAATCTATATGTAAATACTTCCACGGTATTTCAATATCACTCCTCATGGAAAACAGAGCTTACTAAAGTAATTAGCGGGGTGAAAAAAATAAGAATTGTACCCAAAAATATTCCGGCCGAAGACACACGAATCATAAAAGAATATTTTAAAAACGACTGGACATTACCCAATGGGGAATACACAATTGAAAGAAAAAATATCCTGTTTCAAGATTCTTCTTTTTCTACTCTCACTTTAAAAAAATATTATGTCGTTGGACCGGAAGCCATAGCCTATTCCATGTTGCTTCCGGGAGCCGGTTCTTTAGCGGCTACTCAGGGTAGAAAAGGCTGGGCGGCATTAAGCACTTTTATTGGATTTACCGGTCTTGCTATTGCTGAAATTGTGTGGGCCAATACATTAAAACCGGGACCCATCAAAAATGCTATCAAATATGTTTCTTATGGTACGTTTGGAATCAGTGGGGTTATTTATATTTGTGATATGTTTATTGCGCTAAAACATGGAATGGATAATTTAAAAAAATCTCGCGCATTAAAAGAAAAACTTAATGAAAATTATATCTACCTTCAAGAATTTCCACAACAAATTGAATATTAATTAAGATGAAAATCAAACTATCCATCTTCATTTTGCTCTTTCTGTTTATTGCCGGAGTTTTTTCTTCCTGCAATAAAAATGAAATTGAAGAATTGGAAAAATATATTTCATGCACCGAAGGGAGTTACCCTGTTATTGATTTTCAGAAACACTCATTACTATTGCCAGCGGAAAACAGGATAGTGGTGTTTCTGTAAGGTGAGGGATTAAGAACGAAAAAATCATCTGAAATGAACCTTTTGTTCCGTTTTTTTTGCTGAAAACACCTGCTTTATTATTATTTTTTTATTTTTGCGGCCTGTAAAAAAATTACGGGAAAATGCAATTTTTCCCAAGAAAAACAAAAAAAACCTTTTTTAATACCATTTTTATGAAAAAATTTTTATTAATTGTAGCAGTTTTTGTATTTGCTACGAGTTTGTCAGCCCAAAAGGGTTACGAAACAAATTTTTCACAACCTAACAACCATGAATATTTAGTTTCATTTTCCGTAACGGATTGGAATCTTACCAATGTGCTTCATGGTGGAGTGAATTTTCAACACATCGTTTTCGGTTCTTCCGCAGTTACGCAAGAAGCAGGCTGGGCGGAATTGCCCTTCATCAGCGCATCAGTTCAACTGCCGGCGCGAAAAAATGTGGATTTAAGTGTAATTTACACCGAATTTACAGATTATCAACTTGATTTTCCGTTAGTTCCATCAAGGGGCGTCATTTACAGAAATCAAGACCCCAACACCATTCCCTATCAAATTGCTCCGGAATCTATTATGGACAGATTCTATCCGGGCAATTTAGCTTATGCCGAAGAACCCTACATTATCCGTGATGTAAGAGGAACTTCCGTGCGGGTGTTCCCCTTTCAGTACAACTCCGCAACCAATACATTGCGCGTTTATACTAAAATGGATGTACTCCTAACAGAGAATAATGAGACACCCACCAATCCTTTGTTGGTAGAAAACCCAAATCCCATTCGTGAAGCAAGAGGAATGTACAAAAGCCTTTTCATCAATTATCAAGAACCGAGAATCCCCTTGTGGATGGCTGACCACGGCGATATTTTGGTAATTACTACCTCCAGAGACGAGGAAGCCATTCAACCTTACATCGACTGGAAAAAACAAAAAGGATATAATGTTGCAAAAGAAGTAGTTACCGCAGGTACAAATGTAAAATCGTTAGTACAACAGAAATACAATGCAAACAATAACTTGATGTATGTACTACTTGTGGGTGGTTGGAACGAAATAAAAAGTGACATGATATCTGTGAGTCTGGGTACTGGTCCCACAGACCCCATATTAGGCGATGTAACCGGAACTGCCAGCCAATATCGTCCCGATATCGCTGTGGGTCGTTTGTCTGCAAATAGCGCAGTAGAGGTTACTAAACAAGTGAACAAAACGATTCAGTATGAGAAAAATCCCAATATGGAAGCGGCATGGTATTCCACTTTTGCCGGCTTAGGCTCTAATGA
>Ga0209628_10000109_pt1 | contig 44181 bp, 32 predicted proteins | sample TergutCu122P4_FD_187285 | JGI IMG/M metagenome (GOLD analysis project Ga0209628, IMG submission 187285) | Cubitermes ugandensis P4 segment gut microbial communities from Kakamega Forest, Kenya - Cu122 P4 (SPAdes) (version 2) | ecosystem: Host-associated > Arthropoda: Insects > Digestive system... | reverse complement strand
TTACAGCAACCTGTGTTGATGGTTATGCTGCGGGTATAGGCAGTGGATTTTTTGCCACTGAAACCGGTACGTTAACCATGAACGGTAATGCCATAGTATTTACCTCGTCGCTAAGGACAAAAACCGTTAATACAATATTTGTTCACACTGTTGGTGTAGATACAGATATAAGTGATGTTGTGTGTGGGATTCTATTTGATGGCAACAGCGGCAAATTCTACGGCAACAACGTTACAATAGACCAAAACGTAACAATCCCCGCAGAACGTATATTGACCGTACCTGCAAGCGCAACTTTGACTATCCCTGCAGGACTAACGCTTACCAACAAGGGTACAGTTTATAAAGCCGGCACTATAAATCATGGCGGCAACTACGGTGTGTGGGCAGGTAATCCATACATTGTGCAAGGAACATCATTACCGAACATATCGTTAAACGAAACTATTGTATTCATGAAAGGCGGCGACTTATTTGTTGATAGTCCGGTTTCGGAAACCATCAATATTTATTCTGCTAATGGAATGTTGATTGATTCGAAAACCAAGCAAAAAGGAGAAATAATGTTCTCAACAGAATATATTCCTAATCAAATGTTGATTGTCAAAGGTAGTTCCGGTTGGGTAAGGAAAATAGCGAAATAATCAGAGACATTCAGTAAATGAAATATAAACCGTCCGACAGGACATAAAATTGATAGTAAATGGAAAAGAAAAACAAAAATTGTCAAAGTTGCGGAATGCCGTTGAGCAAAGACCCACAAGGTGGCGGAACAGAAAAAGACGGCTCAAAAAGTTTAAAATATTGCCATTGGTGCTACAAAGACGGTGAGTTTGTAGGTGGAAACGTATCATTTGAAGAATGGCGTGAAATGGCAATAAAAGGGATGACCGAAAACGGCGATATGAGCAAATTTATGGCTTGGCTTTTTACAAGAAAAATGTTTTTAAAAAATTTAGAGCGGTGGAAATCCTAAATCAGGACGGAATTCTATGTTTTCATTGTGTTACTTTGTTTTTATCTCGACAGAAGCTTTCGGCAGACCTTCGGCAACCGCATCGAGGATAATTACTCCGGGTTTTCCGACCGGCCGAACAATCGCTAATGCTCTCCCACGAAGTGTTTTCGGAGTCAACGAACGGAAACTCTCCATATCTGTAGGAGAGGCATTGCCGGAGGCTGCAATTTCACCTTGACCGGATATGGATAGCCGTACCTTGCAATCTGCATCCGGAACAACAAACCCGTTTTCATCTATCAACTCTATTTGGATATATGATAAATCATTCCTTGAGTTTTTGATTTGTGCACGGTCGGGTGTTAAGCGTATCTTTGCCGGTATACCGGTTGTACGGAGGATAACATTTTCCTTTTCTTCTCCCGATTCAACTCCCACCGCTTTCAATTCTCCGGGTTGATAATTAACAGGAAACAACGCCGTATATTTTGTTTGCAGCTCAGTCGAAACCGCTTTTTCTTCCAATAATTCTCCATTCAGATACAACCTGACAACAGGATAGCGGGTAAACACTCTTACATTCAACGGTTTATTTTCATTCCCTTTCCAATTCCATTCCGGATATTCTTCAGGCCATCCCCAATAACTTACGTTTTCATAATAACCTTCCGGCATCGGTTTGTGCACTGCCATCGTTATTTTACTTTCGTTCCACGCCACATCGCGCAGCAAGGTTTGAGGTTTTTTATTCCCGCAAACATCAATATCTCCACACCAGGCATTAAACCATGGCCAATCGCATGTAGACCATAGCGGAATCCCTTCATTTCCGATCTTTTCTTCCAAAGCGTGCCCCAGTCCCGATTCGCCAAGGTAGTCAATGGCTGTCCAAACAAAGTCGCCTATAATAGCGGGATGTTTTTCAACGAAATCCCAATTAATCGCCCGCTCAAACGGATAAGATTCGGAACCATAGATTACACGACCGGGAAATAATTTCATGTCATTTTCATATTCCTGCCACCTGTAATTATATCCGCTAACATCCAACGTAGAAAATGCTTTCTCCGAATCTGCCCACTTCAAATGGCGATTATCCCAAAATTCATTGATTGCAGCAGTTACCGGACGTGTGGTATCGTATTTGTGTATAATAGATTTCAATTCTTTTGCGATTGCCACACCCGACTCATCAGCCCTTTCTTTAATCTCATTGCCGATGCTCCACATAATAATAGAGGGATGGTTCCGGTCGCGTTTCACCATAGAAGTTACATCTTTTTCATGCCATTCGTCAAAAAAACGGTGATAATCTTGCGGGGTTTTCATTTTTTGCCACTGGTCGAAAGCCTCGTCTATAACTAATAATCCCAGCCGGTCGCAGGCTTCGAGGAACTTCTCCGCCGGCGGATTATGGGCGCATCTTACAGCATTAAATCCATTGGCTTTCAGCAATTCCACTTTCTTTTCTTCTGCCCTGTCGATGGATGCAGCGCCAAGCAATCCATTATCATGATGGACGCACCCGCCTTTCAACTTCAAGGGCTTGCCATTCAGTAAAAAGCCTTTTTCGGAATCGAACGAAATAGAACGAATACCAAACGGCACAGTTATTTCATCCCGCATGCGATTATCGGTTTTGATAGAAACAGTAGCTGTATATAAATTCGGCGAATCGACCGACCACAAGGATGGTTTTACAATCTCTATCTCCTCGTTGATGGTTGATTTCGCTCCGTCTTTTAACTCTGTTAAACGTATCGTTTTGTTGCCTACAACCTTTCCTGTATTGTCTTTAATCTGAATAGATGCTCCCAGCTCTTGTGGCATTTCCGTTTCATTGACAATATCCGCCGAGACATGCACTACAGCTTTATTTTCATCAACAAAAGGAGTTGTAATAAATACTCCCCAATTATCGAAATGCAAGCGGTCGGTAGTAACCATCCAAACATGCCGGTAAATACCCGAACCGGCATACCACCGGCTATTTTTCCCTTCATTACTGACCTTAACGGCTAACGTATTTTCTTCTCCCACAGGATTACAATAGGGAGTAATATTACAGAAAAAAGAGGTATATCCGTAGGGATGATAATCCACTTTTTGGCCATTCAACCAAACTTCTGTTTCCATATATGCCCCTTCGAAATACAGTTGTATCATTTTTTTGATCTGTTCCGGTTGCAGGGTGAATTTTTTCCGGTACCAGCCGGTTCCTCCAACGGTTTGTGCGGTAGCGATTTCACCGGTTTCCTTGCAAAACGGAAGTTCAACACTCCAGTCATGGGGCAAATCCAACGATCTCCACCCGCTGTCGTCCAATGTAATACCGGTGGCTTCTGTTAATTCGCCGTAGTGAAATTTCCATCCGTCATCAAAACATTGTTCACGGGAAAAATCTTCCTTTCGCGTTCCGCATGAAAAAGTTATAAAAACAACCAATAAGCTGTATAGACACAATTTTGCTTTCATTATGGGGGATACAATAAAGTTTATTTATAAACCGGATTTATCAAATTTTCTGTTTCTTCATGCAAACTCAGCGCAGCCCAACAGATACCGCGTTTCATCATTTCCAATGATTCGTGAACTTCAAAATCTTTGGCTACATGTCCGAGTGAAGAATAGAAAACCCTGCCTTTTCCGTAGGCTTTTTTCCAAACTACCGGAACTACAGCGCCTTCGATCCAAAACGCATGCTCTCCACTGAATTTAGTAGTAGCCAATACTTTTACATTCGGATCGACATGTATGTAATATTGTTCGGAGTTCATTTGGAAGTCTTCCAATCCTTTGGTTACCGGATCTTCTTTGTCCGTAATGTTCACTTCATAATCAATTACTCCTCCCGGGTGAGCAACCCATTGTCCTCCTACCATAAACTGATATTCGACATTGTTGCGGAACGAATCTCCAAGGCCGCCATGCCAACCGGCAATGCCCACGCCCCGTTTAACAGCTTCTAATAATCTTTTTTCTCCTTCCCATTCAATCGTTCCCTGAGTCCATGATTGAACAATCAGGTCAATTTTCTGCATCAAGACAGAGTCTTTATAACAATCCAAATGGTCGAATACAAAAACTTCCGCACCGGCCGATTCCATCCAAGGAACAAAAATATCACGGCATTTTTCGGGTTCGTGACCATACCATCCGCCGTATACAAACAAGACTTTTTTCCCTTTTAACGCCTCCACACCTTGAGCGTTAACACAAAGAGGCAAGAAAAAAAACAGTATAAAACATTTACTTATTTTCATTTTTAATTATTATTTTTAAAATTCATTTATTAAGATTAGTTTCCTCACTACGTTCGGAAACAGCGTTCGGCCTAAGCCAATGACGCTATCCCCCTTTGGAGGGGGCAGGGGGAGGTGTCATTCCGAGCAAAGCGAGGAATCTCTATGCCCAATAAGGCAATACATAAGGACTCCTGTATTGATAGTTATACAACCGGTGCGCTTCAGCTTCCCTGTCGTTTACAAAACTTGCGGTTGCCGGATCCCAATTTAACGGACGTCCCAATTCGTGCGCTATATTAACCAAACAGCATACGATAGCTGTGCTGCAACCCACTTCCACCGGAGCGATTGTATTTTGACGCGACCGTACACTATCGACGAAATTTTGCATGTGGGCGGGACTTTCTACATAGTCGCTGCCGGTGCCTTCCATATCACTTTTTTTATTCTGTTTAGCTTTTGCTAAAAGAGACGGATCTGAACATTCAAGATATCCACGCGCTACTTTTACCCAACCTTTAGTACCAACAAATCTCACGCCTTTATCATCCGGCCTGTCGTCACGGAAAGGAGATTCGGTCATCACAATACCGTTGGCATATTTCATTGTATGATATTTTGTTCCTTTATAACCTGCCGGAATAAATTCCACAGGACCGGAGCCATCCATACCCAAAGCAGCTTGGGCAATATCGAACATGTGTGCTCCCCAGTCGCCGATAAAACCATTTCCGGTTTCCTTGTAATAACGCCATCTCGCCCAGTCGCCGATTTCTATCATCGTTTCGGGAGAAAGGGGAGGACAAATTTCCGGATTGTAATGTACGGCAGGACTATTTAATGGCCCCAACCACAAATTGAAATTCAAATTAGGCGGTACAATGACTTGCGGCAAATCGAAAGGTATTGGATTATCTCCGACCCTGACATCGACTTTTACAATGTGTCCGATAGCGCCGCTACGAACCAAAGATATCGCTTTTTGGAATTCCGGATCTGAACGTTGCTGGCTTCCAACCTGTGAAATACGCTTGTTATCACGTACCGCTTTTACCATAGCCAAACTTTCTGCAATGGTATAAGAAAGCGGTTTCTGACAAAATACATCTTTTTTTGCCTGACAGGCATGAATCGTATTCAAAGCATGCCAGTGGTCGGGAGTAGCAATAGCTACGGCATCAATGTCTTTCCGGTTAAGTAAATCTTCATAAATCTCATACGTTTCGCAACGTCCACCTATATTGGCCGATTTTTTCCAGTCGGAAACGACTTTGAAAAAACGATCCCTTTTCATCGAATCTACATCGCTACCGGCAGCCACCTGAACTCCCGGACAAGCAGAAAGGCTTTGAAAATCAGAAATACCTTGTCTTCCTAAACCGATAAATCCCAATACTACCCGGTCGCTCGGCGGAATACGCACTCCATTGATTGCCCAACTCGGCAAAATAGTCAAACCCGCCAATCCTAAAGCGGATAAACCCAAAAATTCCCTTCGGGTCAGTGTTTTTTGTTCTTCTTTCATTTTCATGATATTAAATTTATAAGATAAAACTGCCGAAAGCTCTTATCAATCGGCAGTTTTATTATTTATGTTTTTTCTGAAGATTATTTTTCCTCTTCTTTTATTTCAACAGTTTTTGTTTCGATGGCTCTATCTTTGCCTCTCAGATATTCGGGCAAATTTAATCCGGCCATATTGAACAAATCGTTTAATGGCGGAACCGAGTTCATCAAACCGGAAATAAAATTTGCGGTAGATGTTTTTCCATCTTTGCTATTGTTTCCGTCCCATACCGTGATTTTGTCGATTTTGATGTTTTTGATAGCCTCGACTTGCGTTCTAATAAGTTCCGGTAGTTTTTCGATTAACAACAATTGGTAAGCGCTTTTGGGATCTCCTCCGGCAGCTTTTACCATTCTATCATAACCTTCTGCTTGCTTAGTCAATATTTCGTAAAGACCTTTCGCCTCGGCCTCCATTTTGGCATAAATAGCATCGGCCTCTCCGCGAGCGTTTTCTCTGATTTTTTCGGCCTCAGCCTGTGCTTCGATAATTCTTCGTTGTTTTTCAATTTCCTGAGGGACAATCACGTTGGCCTGTTGAGTGGCGCGTTCACGTTCCGCACGGGCGGTTTCAGCTTGCTTTTCAGCGGCGTATGCTTCCTGTAACGCTTTGGCCTGTTGTACTTTCTCTGCCGAAATAGCTATTTTCAATGCTTCCGCTTCTTTTTCCCGGCGCAAAGCATCCGAATTGGCGACATCAATTTGCGCATAGTTCTCTCCCTGAACAGCAGTCGCGTTAGCTTGTGATGTTTTGATACGGGTATCTCTTTCAGCTTCCGCTTTACCGATTTCTCCGATTTTATCCTGTTCGGCAACGCTTACTTTCGCCTCGTTGATTGCTTTTGCAGCAGCTTCCCTACCCAATGCAATAATATATCCTGATTCATCTCTGATATCGGTTACGTTTACGTTAATCAGTTTCAACCCGACTTTTTTCAATTCGGCCTCCACGTTTTTTGAAATATTTTCCAAGAATTTATCCCGGTCGGAATTGATTTCTTCGATAGACATGGTTGCGATTACCAAACGCAATTGTCCGAACAAAATATCCCGTGCCAATTCTTGTATGTGATCGGATGTCAATCCCAACAGACGTTCGGCGGCATTATTCATACTATCGGAATCGGTAGAGATACCAACTGTAAAACGACAGGGAACGTCTACACGGATATTTTGCCGGCTCAGCGCATTTGTCAAATTGGCCTCAATGGAAATCGGTGTCAAGCTCAAAAATGCAAAGTCTTGAATCACCGGCCAAATGAATGCGCCTCCACCATGAATACACTTGGCGGAAGAGCCTCCCGTGTTTCCGTAAACAACTAAAATTTTATCCGAAGGACAACGTTTATACCTCGAAATCAACGACATGATAAGGACAAACCCTACCACTACTGCAATAACTATTAAATAAAATGGGCTCATAAAATTGATTGAATTATAATTTGATTACTAATACTGTTTGATTGTCTATTATACTGACTACCTGCGCTTTTCCTCCGGTTGGAATTCGTTCTCCTTCGGTCATGGCGTCGATTTCATGAAAGGCTCCTTTCACACTGATTTGTATTTTGCCTTTCCCCGATTTCGCCTCCGGAATCGTCAAATACACGTCGGCCGCTTTTTCGAGCGTATTTTGAATTCGGAAAGTATTGTCTTTCCCCAGTTTCAGGAATTGCTTGATAATAAAAAAGAATATAAACACAAATACAATTCCGGTAAGAAGGGCTAAAATAATTACCAATCCTTTAGGGAACATGTCGTAGAAACAAACTCCTCCCCATCCGAATCCTAAGAAAAAATTAACCAAGTTGCGTATGGAAAAAAGTTGAAAAGGGCCTTCAAAATGCGAATTTCCATCGAGGTCGGAATCAAAACCATCGGCATCTCCCAGTCCGATGAATGTCATAATCGTCTGAATAATAAAAATCAACGATGCGGCACCTGCTATAATCCAGTAGGTTTTCAAAAATACATCTAAGCTATTAAACCATTCCATAATATTAAAATTTTCGTGCAAGATAGTAATTTTTTTTGAAAAACCCCTTTTTTTACTACTTTTGCAGACTCTTGTTGTTTGTATCAAATACAATTTATATCATATATTATATGAAAACGAAAAATAAAATCAGTATTATGTTTAGCGTTATTGATGTCGTTAAATATGTTTCAGCAAGCGATAGCTGTTCCTGCATATCCTCATCCGATACAGTATAAGCAGCCGGACGGTTCGATTATCTCCTTGCAATTGAAAGGCGATGAACGTGTTAATTGGGCAGTTTCTCCGGATGGGTTTACTTTGTTAGTCAACAAATCCGGTTTTTACGAATATGCCAAAATCGATGCATCCGGTGATTTGGTATTGTCGGGAATTCGTTATAACAATGTAGAAGAACGGACTCCGGAAGAAAAAAGTTTTCAGAAAACTATTCAAACAAACTTACAGTTCAGTGCCGAACAAAAAAACTTGTTGTGGCAAGCTTGGGAAGTTAAGGGAAGAGAAAATCTAAAAGCTTTGAAAGAAAGACAAACAGCCGTAACGGGAACTGTCAAGGCTCCTCTTATTTTGGTCGGATTTCAAGGTAAACCTTTTACGAAAAGTAAAGAAAACTTTGAGATGCTGTTGAATCAGCCCAATTATACGGCAAACGGAACGATTACAGGTAGTGTGCGCGATTATTTTTACGATAATTCTTACGGACAATTAACTTTCCAGGTTGATGTTTATGGTCCTTATACGCTCTCTCGTTCAATTGCCAACTATGATGATGCATCTTGGGGAGATCCTCGCGCAATGGCTTATGAAGCGGCCAATTTAGCACATAACGATGGTTGCGATTTTTCTAAATATGATATGAATGGAGATGGAGAAGTCGATGCTCTGCATATCATTTTTGCCGGTTATGGACAAGATGCCGGAGCACCGGTAGGCAACTCTATTTGGTCTCACTCTTGGGCTCTTTTTGACGAATATACATTGTTTTTAGATGGTGTTCAAGTTTTTCGATATTCTTGCTCTCCCGAACTTCGTGGCATTTCCGGTTCAAATATTACTTACATTGGAGTTATAGTTCATGAAATGAGTCATGTTTTTGGTGTGCCCGATTTTTACGATACTGATTATAGTTGGAGTGGTGGATTGTCTGTTCATCTCGGCCCGTGGGATGTTATGGCGAGTGGTTCGTGGAATGACAACGGCAGGACACCTCCTAATCATACAGCTTGGTCGAAAGATTTTTTAGGCTGGGTGCCGACAGCGGAATTGACTTCCGAAGCAGCGATTACTTTACCTAACCCCCTCAGCCAAGGCGCATCTTACAAAATCAATACGACAACCGCCAATGAATATTTCCTATTGGAAAACCGCCAAAAACAAGGTTGGGATTCCTATATTCCTTCCAGCGGTTTGCTGATTTACCATGTAGATGAAAATTACAACGGATGGGATTATAATTGCATCAACTGTGATCCTTCGCATCGGGGTTTGTATGTGAAACAAGCCGGTGGTGGTATAAACTGCAATAATAATACTGATCGAACTTCCGATCCTTATCCCAATGCCGGTAATGACCGGTTTACCGACACTTCGGTTCCCAATTCCCAGTCTTGGGCTAAAAAGAACACAAACGCTCCGGTTACAAAAATTACGCAGAATACAAGCGACCGTACTGTTTCTTTCATATTTATGGAAAATCCTGATTATTACGATGCCCGTTTGTCTCGTTTTGTAGGTTTACCTTCAAGTAGTTATTATACAGGGGAAAAGGATATACAGGTAGAAATGAGAAACAACGGACGAATATTTACTTCCGCTATCATTAACTGGAGTATCGACGGCGTAGAGCAAACTGCTTATCAATGGACAGGTTCGCTGCTCTATGATGGCAGCCAAATCGTAACTATCGGCAAAGCGGATTTAGCTATCGGAACACATACCATTACAGCAACGGTTACGATTGCCAATGATGTCGACGACACAAACAATACCATTTCAACTACTATTGAAATTAAATCACCCGAAACCCTTCCTTATAGTACGGAATTTAACGGTTCATTGGATGGCTGGGAAAGCATAAGTATGGTAGGAAACATAGATTGGGAATGGTCGAATGAACGATCTTTTAAAGATCCCTATTATGATCATGAATATTTGGAAATAAAAACTACTACTCGAGAGAATGGTTATGCCATCTACAATCTTATTCAAAATGTTATTAATTTATACGATCCGGTTCAAGGTGCCTTGGTATCTCCGGTATTTGATTTTTCGGACGTAGAAAATGCAATCGACTTCTCTTTCAGCCATACAGCCATGGCCTATGAGATGCCTACTACATTGAAAAATCAGGCATCTACCGATAACTTTAAAAGTCAAATCGTTGATGTATGGTCATCACCTTTAAGCTCTTGGAATCCTGTATCCGGAACAGTAACTACTGATCTTTCGAATTTTGCCGGAGAATCCAATGTGAAGGTTCGCTTTTTGTACACGGGAGGGATAGCTTTCGGATGGGCAGTCGACGATATCAAGATTGTTGTCAACAATGAGCCTCGTTTGAAAACATTAACGGTCAGCGAAGGTCAACTTTCGCCTGAGTTTAATGGCGCTCAATCGAATTATAACGTAGTTGTTCTGAATGAAATAGACAATATAACCATTGAGGCGACCTCAGTGCGTCCATCGGATAACGTAACAGGAACCGGCGTTAAATCGTTGAACGAAGGCAATAATGTTTTTCAAATTACCGTATCTAACGCAGATAACAGTGCTCAAAAGGTATATACTGTAACTGTCAAACGATTAGGGCAGGCATTGAGAGTTCCTTTCACGGAAGATTTTGAAACAGGTGCTCTCAGTTGGACACAAGTCAATGGAACGCAAGCGAACCAGTGGCATATCGGCACAGCAACGGCAGCGACAGGACAATATTCCGCATATATTTCCAACGATGGTGGTGCAACAAATAGTTATACCGACAATTATGGCATTTCTTATCTATATTGTGATGTTTATTTTACACCTCATACTAATCCTGCTAACGTCTACGAATTGGACTTTGATTGGAAAGGTGTCGGAGAATCCGGTTATGATTATTTGAACATCTATTTGATAGAACCTGATGTGGAACCAGTTGCCAGAGAGTATTTATATCCATATCTTTTTGATTACAGATTGTATCAACAATCCACCAGTTGGCAAAAAATGACAATCAATTTGTCTGATCATGTTAATAATCTTCAAGGAAAAGCAAAGCGTTTGGTGTTTATGTGGAAAAACGATGACAGTGTTAATGGGCCGCCACCTATCGCCATTGATAATGTCAGTATCCGATCTGTAGATCTCAATGAGGCCAAGCTCGCAAGTTTAACGGTTAGTAACGGTAAATTATCCCCTGATTTTTCTTCTGGAACATATAACTATACAGTAATCGTTCCTAATGAAGTGAACAGTATTACCCTCAACGCATCGCCCAAACGTTCGGTAGATATAGTAAGCGGCACGGGTGTTAAAAGTTTGAATGAAGGAAACAATACTTTCGAAATTATGGTATCCAATCCGGAAAACAGTGTTCAAAGGATATATAAAGTAACTGTCAAACGATTAGGGCCTGCATTAAATGTTCCGTTCATGGAAGATTTTGAAACAGGAGCTTCCCATTGGACGCAAGTCAATGGAGCACAAGTGAACCAGTGGCATATCGGTACGGCAACATCTGCTTCAGGGCAATATTCGGCTTATATTTCCAACGACGGCGGCGCAACGAACAGCTATACTGACAATCGCAGCATTTCTTACCTTTATAGCGATGTGTATTTTACTCCTCATACCAATCCTTCTAACATCTACGAATTGAGTTTTGATTGGAAAAGCGTTGGAGAATCTTGCTGTGATAATTTGTACGTTTATTTGACAGAACCAGATGTGGAACCGGTTGCCGGAGAGTATTTATATTCATATCTTTTTGATTACAGATTGTATCAACAATCCACAGAGTGGCAAAAAGCGAAAATCAACTTATCCTACAATTCTTACAACCTTCATTCGGGTGATGTAAAACGTTTGGTGTTTATGTGGATAAATGATAGCAGTGTCAACGGGCCGCCACCTATCGCCATTGATAATGTCAGTATCCGGTCTGTAGATCCCAATGAGGCCAAGCTCGCAAGTTTAACGGTTAGTAGCGGTGTATTATCTCCTTATTTCTCTTCGGAAACATTCGAATATACAGTAGCTGTTCGCAACGAAGTAAGCAATATTACTCTCAACGCATCGCCCATGCGCTCAGTAGATACAGTAAGCGGCACAGGCACTAAAAATTTGAATGAGGGAGACAATGTTTTTGAAATCGTAGTATCTAATCCGGATAAAACCGTGCAGAATATTTACAAAGTAACAGTTAAACGCTTGCCGCCTATGTTTGAAGTACCTTTTACCGAAACATTTGAAGAAGCAAATCGTAACTGGCTTTTTGCTAACGAAGGGCAAACCAATCAATGGCATATCGGTACGGCAACGGCTGCTTCCGGCACACATTCGGCTTATATTTCCAAAGATGGCGGAATCAGCAATAGCAGTTCTTCGACGTCAAGCATTAGTTATATGTCCTGTCTTGTTTATTTTACTCCTCCCGTTAATTATGATTATTCCGGTTATTATCAAATAAGTCTTGATTGGAAAGGAAATAGCGATTGGTCGGTATCAATGTATCTAACTGATGTAGATTATGAGCCGAAAGCAGGACAACCATTCGGATATGGCTCTTATTTAGGCAGTATAGGTGGTTCCTCAACATGGAAAAACTTCATGAAGGATTTGAGTTCGTGGTATTATTTGGGAGAAACAAGACGTTTAGTGTTCATGTGGAATAATGATTATGGTGTAACACAACCCCCTATCGCCATAGACAACCTCTCTATTGAACATGTATTTACTAATGATGCTACACTCAAAAATCTGACAGTAAATCCGGGCAGTTTAACATCTGCATTTGACTCTAACCAGTTTGATTATACTGTAAATGTAGGCAGCAATGTTGATAAAATTCGGATAGATGCCGTTCCTAACAACAGATACGCAACGGTTATTGGAGCCAACAAGGAATTTAATTTGAATACCGGCTCCAATACTTTCAATATTTTGGTGGTTGCGGAAAATGGTTATCATCAGAATACCTATTCCGTAAGAGTGAATCGAGGGGCGACCGGCATTGACAACCCGACAGTAGAAACGCTCAAAGTATATCCCAACCCGACACAGGGCATGGTATATGTGGAAAATGCAGACGGGCAAGAAATCGAACTTTACAATTCTTTAGGTAAATTATTAGAACGAACTGAGGAAAGTAGTATCGACTTGTCGGTTTATCCCAAAGGTGTGTATCTATTGCGAGTCGGTGAAAATACCGTTAAGGTAGTGAAACAGTAAAATAATTGAGGGTGTGTTTTGAGACACACCCTCAATTGTTTTAAAAAGCAATATTCAAATTAACCATCACATTGGTTCCTGCTTGCGGATAATATCCTGCACCGGAATACAAATCTAATGTTCCATCGGCATTTCGGTAATATTCAGACCAAGCCCAACCGTTAGATTCGTATTTTTCGTTGAATAAATTGTTAAACAACAGGTTCAAAGAAAATTGTCTTAATCCTTTGATTTTGAAATCATACCCCAAACGAAGATTGTTTACAAAGTAAGCCTCGAGACTTCGATTGTCGCTGTTTGTGTTATCCAAATATTGTTTGCCTACATAGCTTGATTGAAATCCTGCGTTAAACGATTTATGCCTAAATGTGAATAAACTATTTGCAATTACATTGGGAGAATAAGGAATATTCGTGCTTTTGAAAAATTCTGCTATTTGTCCTGTTTCGTATTCATCTTCTACTTCATTAAAAACACTTGTGAAATTGGTGTAATTTTGAATTTTATTTTGGCTAAGCGTAAGGTTTCCATTCCATTCCAAGCATTGGCATATGCGTGCTCCGGCCAATAATTCGATTCCTGTTCGGTAGCTGTCCGGAACGTTGGAAGTCAGCATTTCTCCGATTTCGTTTAATCTGCCATTCAGAATAAGCTGGTCTTTGTATTTCATGTAATACAAATTAACTCCTGCGGCAAAAGTTTTATTCTTAAACTTATAACCTAATTCATAATTCATTAACTGTTCGGCTCGCGGCATTTCATCAATGTCGGAATCGGTGTAATTGTTTCTGTTCGGCTCGCGGTGAGCGACTGCAAACGAGCCATACATACTATTTTCTTTATTGATTTCGTAAAACAAACCGGTTTTAGGATTGAAAAAATCAAATTGTTTATGAATATCCAAGACTTGCATCGCTCCTTTACTCCAATCATACTTGTCGTTTTTCCCTTCTATTTTATAGTCGATGTGGCGATATTGCATATCTCCGAAAAGACTTAATTCAGAAGTTAATTGGTAATTAGCTTTGAGGTAAACATTCATGTCTATTTTTTTTCCAACACTTCTATAATATTCATGTTCGGGGAAAAAATTGGCATCATTGGCATATTCCTTTGTCCAAATAACATATCCGAAATGATTGCCTTTGTAATAGTTTTCTCCGCCACCAAACGAAACATTCCATTTGTCTTTTTTGTAATCCAACGAAAATATGATTCCTTGGAAATCATTATCCAAGTGTTTTTGACGAACGAGGTCGCTTTTTTTAATGTTTGTTTCATTCAAGACAAAAGGAGTTAAACCGTATTCCACTAAATATCTGTTTCTTTTATATTCTTCATAATATCCTGCACCTTTGGTGTAATGCAAAGAGGCATTGAAATTAAAATACGGATTCAACACTTGCACAAGACTTAACTGATAATGCGTTTGTTGGTAATTATCCGTTTGATTTTTGTAAAACATCGGATTTCCGTTTGCATCCTCGCCCATATACCCTGCCGGATTATACGTTCGATTGGGTTTACTGCCGTCTGTCGGGAAAAGGATATAATCGGGCACTCCGTCCCAAGCGTGGTAAGTTTGTTCTTTCCCGCTGAAAGTGATAAATTTTACCATTGTGTTGTCGTTAAAATAAGCACCTTGAGCGAAATATGACTTTAAATCGACGCTTGCCCTGTCGATAAATCCATCGGAAGTGATAGACGAAAGTCGCGCATCAAATGCCCAATGGTCTTTGAGAATCCCGCTCCCCAACTTAAACGTTGCACGAGATGTATTGAAAGAACCATAACCACCGGTAAATTCTCCGTAAGATTCCGTAGGGATATTTTCCGTTTTCATGTTGATGCTCGCTCCGAAAGCGCCTGCACCATTCGTAGACGTTCCGACACCCCGTTGCACTTGAAGGTCTTGCAGGGAAGATGCAAAATCCGGAATGTTTACCCAAAATACTCCGTGCGATTCCGGGTCGTTCATCGGAATACCGTTGGAAGTAATGTTAATGCGATTGGCATCCGTTCCGCGAATGCGCAAACCGGTGTAACCGATTCCTGTTCCTGCCTCAGAAGTGGCGACAACAGAAGGCGTTAACGTCAATAGGAAAGGAATGTCCTGTCCGAAGTTTGCTCTTTCGATTTCCTCCTTACTCATATTCGAAAAAGCGACCGGTGTTTTTTCGGTTGCCCTGCTCGAAATAACTTCAACTTCTTGAATCTTGATTGATTTGAGACTGTCTTGCTCGAAAGCAAAAGAAAACTGTGCAGCCGTTAGTGCCGCGAAAAAAATAAATGCCTTTTTCATTTAATTGAAATTTTAATTTAATAAATAAAAAAGGGGTTTCAAAGATAAGTACCTAATGCTCGAAAGCATTTCTTTTTCCCTAAACAGCATTGCCTGTTCTGAGGTTCAAAGGGTATAATCTCAGCCCCATAGAAGGAGCACCCCAAATATCGGTGCAAAATTAATAATTTATTTTAAATTAATAATCTTACGCACTCCCAAATTATTATCAATATGTTCTTTCCCAATTGCAGTAACACCATGCAAGTCTTTTATCTGTACATTTTCAGTAGTCATTGCAGCAGCAAAATCTTTCGCTTTAATACTAACTGTCGGCAGAAAAGTTGTTTCTCTGTTTCACGCAATTTTGCTCGCGCCTCAACTCGTTCGGTTTCCAAAATACGTTGTTCAATAATCTCGGCACGCCTTGTTTGGACAGCAAAATAACTTTGTGCAAAAGCAATCTGCTCTTTTCGACTATCGCCATTTTGTGCAATTAAATAGCAGGCGTAGCGCGTGAGAAGTATGTCATCTATCTCTTTTTCAGCACCTTTTGGCATTGCTATCGTTTTCCTGACGTCAGGAAAGTGATACTCGATTTTCTCTCCTGCATTTTCACAAGATTCTTTGGCTTTGTCAATTACTTTAGAAAAATTTTCCCACTTGGAATAACCCAAAAGTGATTGTAATTCTCTTGCACTCCAACATTCAACGCCTTCAATTTCGGCAGAAACACTTTCAAACAGTGTAAACATTTTTTTGATTTCTTCTGATTTTAGCATAATCCTCAATGTTATGGTTAATAATATTTGATTTATTATTTAGGTACAATATTACGATAATTTACTAAAAAATCAAAAATATTGAAATTTTTTATTACTTTGTGACATTTAATCTCTCTAAACGACTAATAAAATAGTTTGTAATCTCATGAGAAAATGGAAAAACAGAAAATAGAAACGGAATTTTTGAATATGTTGCGGGAATATAACCGCATCGTATACAAAGTAATTTCTTTCTATAAGGATGAAAACAACACTTTAGACGACTTATATCAGGATGTTGTTTTGAATTTATGGAAAGCCTTTCCGAATTTTCGCGAAGAAAGTCAGGTATCGACATGGATTTACCGCATTGCTTTGAACACATGTGTTTCTTTCTACAGAAAAAATACACGCCGGCCGACTTGTGTAGAAATAACAACCGATGTAAAGGCATACACAGAAGAAAATGAGACAATAACTGAATTATACGCATGTATCGCCCGGTTGGGAAAATTGGAACGCGCGCTGATTCTTCTCTATCTCGAAGACCGTCCGTATAAAGAAATTGCCGAAATCATGGGTATTACAACTACGAATGTTTCTACAAAAATCAATCGGATTAAAGAAAAATTAAAACAAATCTCAAAAATGTAACATATTATGGAATTAGACGAAATAAAAAAGATATGGAATGAAATGGAGTCGTTGAAAGAAAAACAACAAATCAGCGACGACAGAATAAAAGAATTGTTGAAAAGCAAAGGAAAAACTGCGCTTTCAAAACTGATTGGAGTTGCTAAATTCGGCATATTTGCTGTGATACCTTTGGGATTACTTATGTGTCTTCTTTCGTACAAATTTTTCGAAACCGGAGGATATTATATGATTTGGCCGTTAGTATTCCTTCTTTTATGTATCTCGATGTTGCCATTCGATATTTATTTGTATCGTTTATTGAAAGGAATCGACTATTCCAACATGACTGTAACAGAAGTTTCAGAGAGAATTTTGAAATACCAAAACATTATTCGGAAATTCGAAATGTATGGAATAATGTTTGTCATAGTGTATTTGGCCGTTTGGTATTATTTGTATTATAAACTGATGTTCGGCTCAGAAATCATTTGGGGGTTCATTATATTTATGATAGTTATGTGTTTGATAGCGGGAGCTGCAATTCCTATTTTATACAAAAAAATCTATTACAACAACATCAACCAAATAGAAGAAAGCCTCAAAGAATTAAAAGAATTTGAACAATGCTAACAAAAATAAAAGAGAATCTGTTTTATTGGGGAATCTTGATTTTTTCAATTACCCTTTTTATCGAACATTTGTGGTTAGGAGAAAGCAATTTGACTTGCTTTTTCAAAGGATTTGCAACCGGGATTCAATTCGTTGGAGTAATATTTCTAATAAAACGCAATAAAAAAAGAAAGGACTGTTCTTTTTGTATATAAACTTATCTCTGCCCTACGATTTTTTTGATATATTTGCACAAATCTTATAATCTTCAATATCAAGTGGAAACAAATTTATCATCAAAATGGCACAAATGGGAAGTATTTGTTGTTAGCATATTGCGAATGGCTATCGGTTGGCATTTCCTCTATGAAGGAATTGCAAAAATTGCAATCAGCAGTTGGTCGGCACAGCCATATTTGGCCAATACAACAGGATTTTTCTCCCCTTTTTATCATTGGGTTGCCGCCTCTCCGGCAATCGAATTTATAAATTGGTTGAATATTATTGGCCTCATTCTTATCGGGTTAGGTTTATTTTTCGGCTGTTTTACCAGAATTGCAGCTGCAAGTGGCGCGGTCTTGTTGCTGCTCTATTATTTTGCCTATCCTCCGTTTGGTTTTTCTCTTATTAACACTTCGGGCGAAAGTCACTTATACATTGTGAATTACCAGCTTGTGGAGGCAATTGTGCTTACCTTGCTTGCAGTCTACCCTCGCACAGGCTACGGACTCGAAAACTGGATACGGCATCTAATATCCTCTATGCGAACTAAGAAAAAGGCTGATGTTGATACGGAAGTTTCTGTCAACTCAAGGCGCGAAGCAATCAAGAATCTGGCATCTCTTTCGGTGCTCGGATTGATGGGTTGGGGCGCTTATAACAACAACCGGCGTTATGGCACAGATGCCATGAGTGGCGCTACTATCCAGTTGAATCGAAAAGACTTGTCGGAACTGAAAGGCAAATTGCCACTCGGAAAAATAGGAGAACATGAGATAAGCCGCCTCGTTTTAGGAGGCAACCTGATTGGCGGCTGGTCGCACGGACGCGACTTGCTTTATACCGACCAATTGTTCAAAGCCTACAATACCGAACGCAAAGTATATGAAACGCTTATGCTTGCCGAATCCGCAGGTATTAATTCCATCAATATAGGTTTTCCATCCAACGAATTGCTCCGCAGATACAAGAAAGCGACCGGAAGTAAGATAAAGGTTATCACCCAAATAGCAGCCGATGTAAAAGATGAATCGACTTTGTTCAAGAATATGTATGAGGCAATAGATTATGGAGTAGATATTATTCAAATACAAGGAAATTGGGTTGATTGGATGACACGCGACGGACATGTCGACCGCATCGGGAAATTACTCGACAAGATACGCGAAGAAGGATTCGTTGCCGGATTGGGCGCTCATACTGTCGATTCGCTGATAGCCTGTAAAGAACAAGGTATCATTCCTGATTATTACATGAAAACGATGCACCACGACCAGTATTGGTCGGCTCATCCACGCGAAAATCGCGTACCTTTTGAACAGGATGGCGTTAATCATCTCGACCATAACAAGTATCATAACAATCTCTTTTGCGGTTTCCCGGAACGGACAAACGAGTTTGTCAGAGAAGCAACCGTACCCGTAATGGGATTCAAAGTATTGGCTGCCGGAGCCATCGAGCCGGAAGACGGTTTCCGCTGGGCTTTTGATAACGGAGCAGACTTTATTTGCGTCGGCATGTTTGATTTTCAGATAGTGAATGACGTCAATATTTGCATCGATACTCTTCGGGCAGTAAACGAAAGCAACTCTCGCCAACGGGCTTGGTTCGGATAAAGTAACGGAATCTACATATAAGCCTACCATAAATGTTAAATATTGTCAAAATGCAATTAATACTGTAAATGTGCCCACGCACGAATGGAATTAATTTCATAAATTTGCGGCTTATTTTGTTTTTTTAAATCATATCAAATATTTATGGGTAAATTAAAATTTCTATTGATGTTCGCAGGACTGTTCTTGTTCTCAGGAATTTCCTTTGCGAGTGAAGCTAATTTGGCTATTCCCGATTTACATGAGGGGGCTTACCATATTTTTGGAAGCACTATTTCTGCATGGGATTTTCTTTTTTATGGTGCATTAATTATTGCCGGAACTTTGGGGTTCAGTTTATTGATGTTTTTTCAAGTCAAAAAACTTCCGGCGCACCAATCTATGTTGAGTGTTGCCGCGACAATCTACAAAACATGTCGCACTTACCTTCTACAACAAGGTAAATTTTTGGTAATGCTTTTCGGATTGATTGCAATAGTAATGTCTGTGTACTTTTTAGGACTCGCCGGAGAAACGATTCCTACAGTATTAATGGTGCTGTTTTTCTCAATTATTGGGATGGCCGGTTCGTATTTAGTGGCGTTGTATGGTATCAGAATTAATACTTATGCCAATGCACGGACTGCTTTTGCATCGTTACGCGGACGTCCTATCGATGTGGTAAATATCCCATTGAAATCAGGAATGAGCGTAGGACTTTTCCTTATCTCGTTGGAATTGGTAATGATGGTGTTTATTCTTTTGGCTGTTCCTCGCGAAATCGTGGGAATCTGTTTCCTTGGTTTTGCTATCGGAGAATCTTTGGGAGCCAGTGCTTTGCGTATTGCCGGAGGTATCTTTACCAAAATTGCCGATATCGGTTCCGACTTGATGAAAGTGGTTTTCAAAGTAAAAGAAGACGACCCTCGTAATCCGGGCGTAATTGCCGACTGTACGGGCGATAATGCAGGCGACAGTGTAGGCCCTACTGCCGATGGTTTTGAAACATACGGTGTAACAGGCGTTGCTCTTATTTCGTTTATTGTACTTGCGATAACTCCCGAAATGCTTTATAATGGTGTTGGAAGAAGTATATTTGAAGGTTGGGCAAACAAAGGTGGTTTTTCACTTACATTAGATAGTGCAACAACATTTGCTCATGATTTACAAGCTAAATTAATCGTTTGGATATTTGGTATGCGTTTCTTGATGGACTTCCTTTCGGGTTGTTCGTTCTTTATCAATCAAGCTATTTCCAAAAAATTATATTCCAAGAAGAAATTCTTTGATTTTGAAGCTCCTTTGATGCGTTTGATTTGGATTGCCGCTATTTTGTGTATTTCGGCCACTTTCTTTATGAGTCATTTCTTATTAGCGGATATAGGTAGTCCTTTATTATGGTTGAAACTTTCTGTAATTATTAGTTGTGGTACGTTGGCTGCTGTGCTGATTCCCGAATTTACCAAAATTTTCACCAGTTCTCACTCGAAACATGTGCAGGAAGTTGTAACTGCTTCTCGCGAAGGAGGTCCTTCTTTGAATATTCTTTCAGGTATTGTTGCCGGTAATTTCAGTGCTTTTTGGACAGGTTTGCTTATCGTTGGCTTGATGACAATTGCTTACTTTACGGCAGGAATGGGATTAGACTCCGTTCTCGGCCCTCACGCTTCTATCTTTGCATTTGGTTTGGTTGCTTTCGGTTTCCTGTGTATGGGACCTGTAACGATTGCAGTTGATAGCTACGGTCCGGTTACCGACAATGCTCAATCTGTATTCGAACTTTCGCAAATAGAACAAATCGAGGGTATCAGTGAAGAAATTGAAAAAGATTTTGGTTTCACGCCCGATTTCGAAACGGGAAAATATTATTTGGAAGCAAACGACTCGGCAGGTAATACATTTAAAGCTACTGCTAAACCGGTATTAATCGGTACGGCTGTAACCGGTGCAACTACCTTGATATTTGCCATTATTCTATTACTCGAAAAAGTTGGTTTGTTGAATTTGTCGCTTACCGATGCTCCTGTAATTTTAGGTTTGATTTGTGGTGGCGCTGTTGTCTTCTGGTTCAGTGGTGCGTCTATTCAAGCGGTTACTACCGGCGCTTACCGTGCGGTAGAATTTATCAAACGAACATTCAATTTGGATAATAAAACGGCAAATATCGAAGATTCTGTTGCCGTTGTTAAAATTTGTACGCAATACGCTCAAAAAGGTATGTGGAACATCTTTATCGCACTGATGTCGCTTACTTTGGCATTCGCATTTATGGATCCGAACTTCTTTGTGGCTTATTTGATTTCAATTGCTGTATTCGGCTTATTCCAAGCGATATACATGGCGAATGCCGGTGGTAGCTGGGATAACGCTAAAAAAGTAGTGGAAGTGGATTTGAGAGAAAAGAATTCTCCTTTGCACGAAGCTGCCGTAATCGGAGATACAGTAGGCGATCCATTTAAAGATACTTCTTCCGTTTCATTGAATCCGATTATCAAGTTTTCTACTTTATTCGGTTTGTTGGCAACAGAAATTTGTATCGAAATGAGGGCTTCTGACCACGATTATTCTATATTTATTGCTGTTCCGTTCTTTATCTTAGGTTTAATCTTCGTATGGAGATCATTCTACAAAATGAGAATTCCGTTGGATCAAAAATAAGAAACAATTAGTATAAAAGTTAAACGGTGAACGATAGGAGATCCTATTTTGTTCACCGTTTTTTTGATTTGTCTCTATTGTGGCATAAACCTGCTATGATCTTCTTTTTCCGCTCTTCTTTTTAATATTTCTTCTTCTGTCTCTCTTGTATCGTTTTCAGACAACGACAAGTTAGTTTTGGCATTTGTAACAGAAGAAGCAGGCTGTTCAATATTCAATGAGTATATTATCTCTTGTGTAACATCTTTACCTCCTGTTAGATTGGTAAAAATTGAGCTGATGGTGTAAATCGGTCCCCAAGGAAACCCCCACCAACCAAAGAAAAATGTCAAAAACGTATAACCAATGCTATGTTTGATTGTTGATTCGCCTGCACGGACAAAATGTACGTCGCTTCCGCGCCTAAAAGTCATAACAATAACAGAAACACAGTAATGAAAAACTACAAATTTTCCTCCTCGCTGCAATTCTCTGTTTAACTCGTCTACACTCATTCCTTGAATGTTTCGTATTTGTGCCATTCTTTTGTTGTTTAATGTTTATGTTATTTTCATATTTTTTTCGCATTAATAGTTTTAGTAATCACTCTTCACAGCATCTGAAGAGAAACCTAAAACTACCGGAGTGGAACGATAACCAATTCCCATCCTGTTTATTCCCATACCGCTTTTTAGGAAACCTGTTTCTGTCCCTTTACAAAGCTCACGAGCAATGTCAATTGAAGAAGGATTTATACATACGGTTTTACAACCATATGGCTTTTCGGTTTCGCCTGATTTGATTTCGGTTGTTTCGCCGATTTTCAAATCAATGTCTCCCAAACATTCGCTATCTATTTACCTCCACATTCCCGGCTTTTGTTCTTCCATGCGTTTGCGTATCATACATAGACTCGCATTGGATGGCAGGCAATGTGAATTTACCGGCATAAGCTGCTTGCAAACGAATGACAAATGTTTTGCTTTGACTTCGCATCAGATCGAAATAGGTAAATACCCTGTCGTCGCGGATGTCGCGATAAACATAGTTTTTCTTTCCTTCCGACTGGCCTTCTTGCAGCTCCATGCGTTCGTTGAATATTTCCCAACCTGAAGGCACGATGTGCGTCAACGCCAAATCATTGTAGTCGTTGTTTCCGCTGATGTTAGAAACTTTAACTACGGCTTTGAAATCCATTCCCTGTTTGATGTTTTCAACGTTGATAGGACTTCCCGACATATCGGTATATGATACTTCCACTTTGATATTTTGTGCCGTGGCAGGCAATGTATCGTTCAATAATTTGAATTTGGAAGTAAGCGTTACAAACAAATCGCCCTGACTGATATTTTTTACTTTCACATTGCCTTGCAGCTGATTGGTTGGGATATCCATCTGATAAACCGCTTTGGCTGTTTTGACTTCCGGATTGGATTTTCCATTGACCGACCAGTTGAATTCAATCGAGCCTTTAGGCGATTTTTCGGCTAATTTACCCATTGCTAACAAAGAATAAGCAGTTGTTTGGGTGTCGAAATAATATTGTGCCGAAAGATTTTTTGAAACCTTTTGAGCCTGCTCGAAAGCCTTCTGAATATTTCCCATCAATACCAAAGATTCCAATATCATGGCCTCGTCACGACCATACGAGCCGAAAGAAGAATTATTCGACGAATACGGGTCGATATTTGTTCTTACATTGAATACCAATTCGTTAGAAATATTCGTTTTTCCGGCCAACGCATAAGCAGCAGCCAATCTCCATGCGGCCTGAGGCGATAAAGATTTGCGCTCTTTCAACCGGTTCATTGCTCCTATTTCGGGACTTCCGGCAAGGGCTAAAGTGTAGAGACAATAGGCTTGTTGCAAATCATATTGATAATAACTATAACGGTCATTATTGTATTCGCTCGCTTGTGCCGCTTTCCGTTGGAAAGTTAACCAACGATTGATAACTCCCTGATTCACGTCGTATCCTTTTTGACGAGCCTCCAGCAAGAATTGCCCGACATAAGAAGTAACCCATAGATTAGGAGACGTGTTGCCCGGCCAGAACAAAAATCCTCCGTCTTGATATTGACGGCCGTATAACTGTCGGATAGCCTCGCGAACGTTGGTTTTAATCGTTTCCGATTCTTTATCCGTCAGGTTTTTAAATTCGCTGATATATAGCAATGGGAATGCTTTAGAAACCAATTGCTCGGTACAACTGTGTTCATACGACATCAGATAGTCGAACCGTCGGTTTAAATCTACCGATGGAATGCGGGAAACTTCCATTTTCACCCAACTTTCATTTGAGTTATCGGGCAGGTTATAATCGAAAGTCGCTTCCTGTGAGGCCGACAACAATTTATTTACATTCGAAATCACCGGAGGATTCGGATTCCGCACTTGTATCTCAATTTCATCTTCGGCTTTATTCCCGTTTCCGGATGCCGAAACCTTGATTTTTTCCACACCGGTTTGGTCTCCGACTTTCAATGTGAAATAAGTCATCTCATCTCCTTCTTTAGAGAATCTCAGAGATTGTGATGATTTCTCAACTTTGGTTAATCCCGAAGTTTCTACCTTGATGTTTACATCTTTTACGGTCGGTTCCATGACAAAAACATTCACCGGAAGAACGATTTCTTCTCCCACACTTACGACACGCGGCAGGGTCGGTAAAATCATCAGCGGACTTTTCACGGTCACTGTTTTTTCAGCATTTCCGTAAGCACCTTCTTGAGCGGCAACCACCATCGCCCGAACAGAACCGACATACATCGGCAATTGTAGTTTGTGCGATTTCGTTTCTCCTTTTTTGAGTACAAACGGCCCGATGAATTTCACAACAGGCTTGAAACGTTTGGCTCTGGCATCACCCTGTTTCAACGCTTGGTCGCCACCGATGGCAAACATTCCGGCAAATTTTCCGGTGTAAGCACCGATTACGAAATCATACATATCCCATGTTTTGATGCCGATGGCTTCGCGGGCATAGAATTCGTTCCATGGGTCGGGCGTTTTGAATGCAGTTAAATCCAACAAACCGTCGTCGACAATGGCTAAGGTATAAGTCATTTCCTTGCCTGACTTTTCGCTGATATTGACAGTGAATTCTTTTTCTGGCTCAAGGCTATCAGGCATTTTAATTTGCGGTTCGAGAAGGGAATTTTTGTTGTTAACCATCACCGGCATCACTCCATACATGCGAATAGGTAAACTATTCACGGTTTGCGCATGAGGCTGCAACAAACTGATATGAATGTAGAAGTTGGGCGACATTTCTTCCGTAATTTTGAAAGTATGTTTTGTATCGCCCTGACCGGAAACATCCACCCAAGTCCGGTTTAGAACAGACGTTCCGTTTTCCAAAGCAACCAAAGCGCGTCCGCCTGCCGATTGAGGAATTGTTACGGTTATCTCCTCTCCTACTTCATACGATGTTTTATTGACTGTGAATGAAAGCATTGAGATACCTTCAGGGTCTTTCTTTTGCGCGCTGCCTCGAGATTCCGGCCAATCTACATAAACGATTTGCCCGGTGGCATGTCCGCTTTGTTTGTCTTTAATGTAAATCAAATATCTTCCCCATTCGGGATAATCTATTTTGAAACGAGCGGTTGCTTTTCCGTTTGATGTGTTGATTGTTTCCGATAAAACAGGTTTATTCGACGTATTATTCACATAACTGTCTAATGAGCGATTATTGCTTTCCCACCACCAACTCCAAGATAATTTATATATGCGATAATCTAAATTCTGCCGGCTGACAGGCGCACCATCCGAATTGAGGGTTACTACTTCGAACGAATTGGTTACATCGGTTTCAAAATAGCTTTTCGATTCTTTCGGAATAGCATAAATACCGACATAAGAAGAGAAAGGCACATAAGCCACAGTCTGAATGTAAGTGCTCACATCACCGCCCGGCTCAAAAACCCGGCTTGTGAAAGTAGCCTGCAACATTCCGGGTGCGTCGGATGCAGCCGGAGCATTCAGGTTGAATTTTGCCACGCCTTCGTCATTCAAATTTCCGCTAAAAATCTCCACTTTATCAAAATCAAACGATGTCGCAGGATTATTGAAATTATATTTTTCATATCCTTTGAATTGGGTATTAGTTTTTGACAAAGACATTTCGACAGATGCCTTCAGGTTTCGGGCAATCGCACCGGTCAACCAATGAGAAGATAATGTCAGCGCATTGTTGCTCAAAGCTTTGATTTTATTTCCCGGAACATCCAGATTGATTTTTAAGCGATTCGGCTTAACGGTTTCGATGCGCAAAGCTTTGTGGAAACTTGCACCACCGATTTTCACATAAGCATTCCAAAAACCGGTTAAATCGTCGGGATTTGTCGGAATGTTGAATGTGTAAAAACCATTGATTCCGTTGGTCGAAACCATTTTTGTGTAGAATTGTCCTTTAGGATTATACAACTCCAAAGAAACAGGGTGATTTTTAGGGATTCTTTTCTCGCGGTCTTCCACAATAAAGCTGATATGCAAGGTATCGCCCGGTCGCCAAACGCCTCTTTCTCCGAAGACAAAACCTTTCAATCCTTTTTGCGTTTCTTTACCTCCTACATCGAAACGGCTCAACGAATTTTCCTCTCCGTCGACCAAGCGCAAATAACCTGATTGTTGTCCGGAAGACGCTTTCACGATAAACGGTTTTCCTCTTAAATCCAATACGGCAAATCCGTCTCCATCTGTTTTCCCTGAGCCGATTTCTTGCAATTGATAATTGTATACTTTGATGTCTGCACTGCTGACAGGGCTGGTGGTTAAAATATCGTTGACCGCAACCCAAAGTTTTTTATCGGCATTTCCTTTGGCGATTATACCCAAATTAGAGGCCATTACGTTGCAAGCAACATGGGTATTATCGGAATCCATATAGTAAGATGGCTTGCAAGGGTTATCTACTTCTCTCCAGTCGTATACTTCCCAATCATAATTACTTGAAGTCCAGTAATAAGCCTGAGGTTCATCCCAAATATCTTCTTCGTTATTATCGTCGAGATTGACTGCGGTTACGGTAGACAATCCGACATCCGATGCGCTCTCACGTTCTCCATCGCACGAATAGGTAGAATAGGCCTGTTTGAACGACAATTCAATGCGATAAATAGCACCCGGTTCTTGTTTGATTATTTGAGATAAGTCGATTGAAAAACTATTCCAACGATTCAGTTTTTTAGTCGGGTCTTGGTCTAAACGCAATGTTTTTTGGCAAATCAATCGTCCCGAACGCCTTAATTCGTTGCTTGTCTTCAATGTGTTTGTTTGTAAAAACATCAACACATTCGATTCGTAAACACGAATAATTCGCAAGTCGACTGCATTCAAATTAACCGTTTGAAACGGTAAAATCAAGTTTTTCGAATCGGGCAGAATCAATCCGTTTCCCGAAAATTCGATTTTCGGTTTCGATGATTTGACTTCTAACGAGAACGTAGCGCCGGCTTTTAAACCTCTTCCTTCGGAATTTTTTACCGCCTTATCGATATTTACGGTTACGATTGTATGGTTACTTTTTTCAAAGAACACATTTACACGATTGTCTTTAACCTGAAAAACAAAAGACGAAACTTCGGGAAGAGTTATCAATCCTTTCAAATTTTGTTTGGTAGAAACAGGTTCCGAAAACACGATTTGGATACCGTTTTCCGGTTCGTCGATAGTTTCTGCCGAAACCACGCTGAAAGAACTCATACCCGAAATCAAAACAGATTCTTCGATTGTTTTATCTATATTGACAGGTTTTCCTACGATTTTGATAAAAAACTCCCTGTCGGGGTCACCTCTTTGTATATTTTCTACGGTAAAAAGATATGTTTTATTATTTTCTCCCTGTTCGATTTTCGACGTGAACGAGTTATCTTCTTTCATGCTGAAACTCACCATTTTCCGGACATCTTCGAGAGAAACGGCATCGCTGAATTTGATTTTTCCCGAAACACTTGCCACTTTCAGATTAGAGGCAGAAACGGAATAATTGGCCGATTCGAGCGTGAAATCCCGCGGAATCACATGGAATGAAAACGGGAAGGTCGATGCTTTTTTATCCACTTTCATTACCTTACCGAGTTTAAACGTTGCATTGTACAGAGTTCCGGGTTTCAGTTGACCGGAATCGGGCATAAACTCGATGGTATTGTTGCTTATCCAATAAGTTTTTCCTTTCAACGACGGAGAAAAATCGAACAGTTTTTCTTTAATCTCCGAATTGAGTTGAACCACAGACGCATTTTGTGTCAATTGAATTTGAATAGGCGATTGCGAAGAAACCATTCCACCCGTATATGCAGAGATATAAGGCGCAAAATCGACAGACGGCGCTATATCCTTGTTTTTACAAGAGAAAAAGCCAATTCCCAATAAAGCAATCAGGAAGAAAGAGAATAATTTTTGTTTCATGGTAGTATTTTTTAATGTTTAATTCAAGTTGTATTGTATTAAAAAGATATTTTATGCGATTGCATATTTTGCAGAATAATCTATTGTAGGATTTACTCCGAATATTGTGTTTGCACTGATATTTAATTTTTCGTACATAACCTTGGCTACTTGCAATGTAGGTTCTTTTCCTGATAAATATTCGCTGATACGCGAAGGACTTACATGCAATATTGTCGCAAGTTGCCCTTGATTAATATCCATTTCATACATACGAAGTTTCAATGTTTCTGCGAGTGTAGGGATAGCAATGGGATAATATTTATTTTCGTATTCTTCGACTAAACCGGAAAGGAAATCCAATTCTATTGCTTCCGGTATAATATCATAATTATCATCAGACACTATTTGAAGCAGTTCGTCAATACGTTTTGTAATGGCTTGATATTCTCGTTCGTTTGTAATTCGATTCATATTTTCCAGATTTATATTATTGAACAGTCTATTTTATCATATTCGGCATGAGTTCCTATAAAGCGCACATAAACACATTTCGGAATAAAAAACACAACTGCCACCAGTCGGTAGTTATTTCCTTTTATATCAAAAACATATCGCTTATTCCCTACTGAGTCAACCGAGTTAAAAGTCTTTCTCATTTCAACAAAATTATCCCATTTTGCCTCTTTTGTTTTGTTGTACCAATCTTCTAAAGCGGTCTTAGCATCAGGATGTTGTGTATAATACTCAACCAAGGTTTTGTGAACAAAAATTCTCATACTTTATATTATTTGAAACAAAGATAAAATAAATCTTCCAAAATAAAAAATAAATTTCCAATAATTGGCAAATCAGACTATTCTGAAAATAAAACAGTAAAAGCACTGCCTTCGCCATCGCGGCTCTGTATCTGCAACCTTCCGTTGTGCAGCTTGACTATTTCGCGAGAAAGGCTCAAACCGATGCCGCTGCCATTTTTCTTGGTACTGAAAAACGGAATAAAGATTTTATCTCTGTTTTCCGGAGGAATACCACAGCCGTTATCGGCAACAGTGATATAAGTTTCTCCTTCCGTAGTTATTCCTGAAAAAAGAATGATTCGGGGCTCCGGTTTATCTTTCACCGCATGCGTTGCATTGGTAATAAAATTGATGAAAACCTGTTCCATCAAACTTCTGTCGATGTGAGCAACAACTTCGGGATGGTCGGATTTTATTTCCAACAAAATTCCTTTTTGTTGAAGCGATGGGTACATCAATTGATAAATGGCACTCAGCAACTCGTAGAGATTGACCGGATGTATTTCCGGAACGATGTTTTTACTCAGACTTCGATAAGTATCTGCAAATCGCAACAGCCCTTCACTTCTCCGGTGAATGGTTTCCATGGCAAATTCTATATCGTCGAAATCGGAGGATTGCTGATCAAGCCCGCAATGACGGAGGCTTTCGATTCGCTTTCTCATTGTATCGGCCAATGAAGAAACGGGAGCGATGGAATTCATGATTTCGTGAGTCATCACATTCAACAAGCCTTTCCAAGCGCCGGCCTCGACTTCTTCCAAAGTAGCACTGATATTATGAAATGCTATCAATTTGTATGTTTTGCCCGACGTCTGAAAGGTCGACGCATTGGTCAAAGTTTTGATGGTTTGATTGCCTGCATTAATCGTAACCAAGCGGCTCGAACCCAACGGAATTCCAATCAATTCGTCATAAAGATTCTTGTTTCGTTTTTGCAGCCAACGTATATTTTTAATGTGTGGAATATTGAACATCGTTTTCAAAGAATCATTTATCCAAAGTGTTTCCATGGTTTCCATATCATACGCCAAAATTCCGGTATCAACCAATTCTAACATCCTTTTCAGGTAATGTTGTTGCGTTTCTTTTTCGCGATTCAAGGAGAGAAATGTATTGGTGATTGTGTTAAATCCGTGATAAAACCGGTTTTTCGACCATTTATGTTCGGCATATTTTTTGGAGAAATCGCGGTATCGCACAGCCTCGACAAAATCATCCACATCTTTGAATATTTTAAATACAAAATTGGTTGTGTGAAAAAATAAAATAATCGTAACTGTTGCGCAAAGAACGACAAAAGGCCAATTTTTCTCTAAAAGGAAGAAAACAACGGCGCCTCCGCACAATACAGTCAGGAAGAAGACCAAGATAATATACCGTTTGGTTTTCATATATCGTATTTATTCAATCTGCGGTATAATGCAGCGCGGGTAAGTCCGAGTTCTTTGGCAGCGCGTGAAATATTGCCATTGTGTTTTTCAATGACCTGTTCAATCGTATTTCGCGCCAAATCCTCCAAGTTATGTGTTGTTTGTAAAGAAGTCGTAGTCTGTTGTTTTTGTTCGATAGGAGAAAATACAATGTCTTCTGCTTTAAGCATTTCGCCTTCCGACATGATTACAGCTCGTTCGATGGCATATTGCAACTCCCTGACATTTCCGGGGTAGTTATAAGTCATCAGTTTACTTTTGGCAGAATCCGAAAGCTGAATCTGGCTTTTCAGGTATTTTTTCTCGTAAATCTGAAGAAAATGCCGCGCTAAAAGAATGATGTCGTTTCCTCGTTCGCGGAGAGGCGGCACGGTAATTTCTACCGTATTAATCCTGTAAATCAAGTCTTTGCGGAATCGTTGTTCATTGGCTAATTCTGCAAAAGGCACATTGGTTGCCGTGATTAAACGAATATCTACCGGAATGGGAATATTTGTTCCCAAGCGTGTAACTTGGCGGTTTTGCAACACGGTAAGCAATTTGGCTTGTTGTTGCAGCGATATATTCCCGATTTCGTCCATAAAAAGCGTTCCTCCGTTGGCAGCCTCAATCATGCCGATGCGGTCTTCCCGGGCATCTGTGAATGCGCCCTTTTTGTGTCCGAAAAGCTCGCTTTCGAAAAGTGTATCAGTCAAAGCTCCTACATCTACTTTAACAAACGGTTTGGCTTTTCTTAAAGAAAGATTGTATATGGCTTGGGCAATCAAGTCTTTTCCGGTTCCGTTCTCTCCCAATATCAAAACATTGGCATCGGTCGGAGCAATTTTTTCCAATTTACGGAAAAGATTCTGCATGATTTCCGAATTTCCGATGATTTCGGTAATGGTTTGTTGTTCTTTTCCGGCTTGTCTTTTTTGAGGAGAAGTTTGTTTTTCCAGTACTTCTTTGAGTGTTTGGAGCAAACTTTCGTTGTGCCACGGCTTAACCAAAAAATCAATAGCGCCTTCTTTCAGGCATTTAATCGCCAAGTCGATATCGGCATAAGCCGTTATCATAATCACAGAAATTTTATCATTCCACGATTTGACTTGCCGCAACCAATAAAGTCCTTCGTTTCCCGTATTGACAGAACTGTTGAAATTCATATCCAACATCAACATATCGAAACTGTTTTCCGACAAAAGTTTCCGTAAGTTTTCGGGATTTGTTTCCGTAACGATGCTTTTCACTTCCGATTTCAGAAGAAAACGCACGGCCGTTAAAACGTCTTTATCGTCGTCGACTACAAGTATATTTGCTTGGCGCAGATTCATGAATTAATCTTTCTCTATACTTGGCTCATCCATTTTCAATTCATTGATTTGTTCGGGAGTAAAATCTGATCTATAGATCGAATAAATAAATTTCCCTATCTCGTTGTCTTTATTTTTGCTAACGATTTGATAAATATCGTTGTGATAGGCAGCAGATATATCTTCAAATATTGCTTTTAAGCTATCTTGAACATTTATTACGTCTGCATTTTTGAATTTTAATCTTAAAGCGTAAGCATCTTGATCATAGATTCGTTTTCTATCTTTCCATTTTTGCATTACATCATTGAGTGGCGTACCTGTGGCGCTACTGATAGAGTCAAGTTTTACCTGCACAGTTCCCGGATCGGTAAAAACCAAAAGGTCTTGTAAACCTAAACGTTGTAGAAATCCCAACCTGACAATGCCCATTTTATTGCGGTTATGGGGAGATATAACAAGATGGAATGTATTGCCTTGTATCAGTACAGAATCAACCGGGCGAGGATGTTCCCCCTCGAATGGCACCCAATAAACCATTTGTTTATCGTATTTGTTACTTGGGAGGGTGCCTTCAATTATTGTATCACGGTTTGTACAGGTGGCAAAAAGCAACGCAACAACTGAATAACTAAATAGTTTAGTAACTTTATTGTTTATCATTTTTATATTAAATTATGATTAGTTTATACAAAAATACGATTTGATTGTACTTCGCACTGATTATTCTTTTTTAGAGTATGGCGGCAACTTTTTTTAAGCCATTTCGACGAGCAGTCTGTGGTTTTTGCTCAACAGAAGACGGTCTTGTGCCATCTTTACGCACAAGCGAGTCAATATCAATAAAATTGGGAATAATTTTTCCCTTTGCTATTGCCTCTTCTATTTCAGGAGGCGCATCAGTGTAAATTATTTTCTTTTTCATAATATTTCTTTTGCTTTCGCCAATAACCCGCACCAATAATGCGAATATTGTTATTTCTATATGTAAATCTCACTGTTAAAATGCCTTTTTCGGTATTTTTGATTTTGTCTCATTCAAAAGTCATTGGGTTATTTTGCTTTGATTAATAAATTCATACAAAAATACGAAAGTTTTCTATTAAAAACAAAAAGGCGCCGAAACTATTCGTTCGACGCCCTTTTAAAATTTATTGAATATTCAATTATTTAGCAGCAAATACCCAATACCAACAGCCACTCCATGCGCCGCCTCCGTCACCTTCTTCCGGCCATGCAAGCACCATATTCCTCGGGCTTAATCTTAAGACGTCATAATGATAAACAGGAGCTTTATCATTATTGGGTTGCATGCCGGCAAGAACTGTTACGCCTTGGGTATCCAACACACCGATAGACCAAAGAGCGTCACCATTGGCATTCATTTTCGTTTTAGTCATATCTAAAGCGAAAGTACCATTTGCCTTTGTGTCGTTTGTTCTTGTTTTCACAAGAGTCATACCATTGGAAGAGAATGTCATGTAAGCACCTTTGTTTTCACCTTCCATCTGATCGAGATCAGCCGCAGATTGACCCCACCAACCAGGAGCAGTATCAGACAAATAACCACCATTTCCAAATGCCCACTGTGCTTTTTCATCCCATGTCCAAGCTTTGGATTTCAAACCTGCCAATAATATCATTGGGTCAAGAGATGGGAAATCGCAAACTGCTGTTTTTCCGCCATCAACAGAAGTAACGGTAACGGTAAGTCCTCCATTTGTAGCTGTACGTGTTACTGTTAGTTCACCTCTTACTTCGTCGAAAGACATGGTAAATGAGTTAGGCTCGATAGAAGGTTCCAAACTCCATGTTAGTTTTTTGTCGGAAGCGTCGAGCGGCAACACATGTGTAGCAAGTGTTATTGTTTGGCCCAATTTAAGTTCTACTTCTTCCAATTTAGCAGTACTGCCAGGAAGAGTTATTCTCACTTCTTCTACCGGACGAAGTACAGTAACTTCACAAGTTGCTTCAATTTCGCCATCTTCTGTGATAACAGTAATGGTAGCTTCACCCGGACCTACTCCGACTATTTTACCGTCGCTGGCTACTGTAGCTATCTTCACATCACTTGAACTCCATCTTACAAATTTATTAGTCGCTCTCTCGGGTGTGATGATAGGTTTAAGATATGCTGTTTCGCCCACAATAATTACCGTATCTTTGGGTGCAATTTTCACACCTTCTACACGGAATCCTTCTACTACGGTAATTTTACAAACAGCTGTTTTATTGCCGTCTACTGTGGTAACAGTAATGTCGGCATCTCCAACTCCTACAGCGGATATTCCACCATTATCGTTAACTGATGCAACCTTGGGGTCACTTGAGCTCCATGTTACATCTTTATTGGAGGCCCTTTCCGGAGCAATGGTTGCTACTAATGAAATCACAGAATTCAACGCAATCGTATCAACTTCATGATTTAACGTTACACCGGTTACGGGAATCGGCGCAGGTTCATACATAAAGTCACTTTTGTCGATCTCGTTATCGCAAGCTGTGAATAAAACCACAGCTGCCATTAAATAAAATGCAATTTTTTTCATGCTATATTCTATTTTTGATTTATTAATCATTTCGCTTTAAACATCCAATACCAGCATCCGCCCCAATCGCCTGTTTTTGCATCACCGTCTTCCGGCCATGCAAGAACCAGTTCGTCTTCAGTTAGTTTAAGAATGTCGTAGTCGTTAACAGGGCCTTCGCCTCTGTTTTGCATTTTTCCTACAAGAACAGTTACATTTGAGGTAAACAATTTACCTTTAGACCAAACAAGAGAAGGATCTATTTTTATCCATTCAGCACCTGCCGGTTGATCTTTGTTTAGTTCTTTTTCAAAATCTGCAACCCAAAGCGGAGAATTTCCGGCAGTTGTTTTGCCTTTATCCATATCAAAATTGAAAGTACCAGCTTGTTTAGTATCGTCGTTCCTAAATTTCGTAAGGGTAGCACCCATGGCAGAGAAAACCATGTAAGCTCCGTCTCCTTCACCTTTAGCATTACTTTCTGTTCCGATGTCAGCAAGCGTACGACCCCACCAAGATGGTTGTCTGTCGCTGCGATAACCGCCGTTACCCCATATTTTGTCATCACCGTTTTCACCTCCATTCCATGTCCAAGCTTTCTCACCTTCGCCGCAAAGGAGTGCCCATGCGGGATCTACATTGAAAGTTTCTTCAACGGTAACAGGATATTTAAGAGGCGACCAAGAAGGCACTGTACCGTCGGCATTCAAAATATTAACATAAATGGTATATTCGCCGATTAAAACAAATGATTGAACAGAATCTGCAAAAGTTCCAACAACGGTACCTAACCCATGCGCGAACGAAGTTACAGCAGGAGCCAAACCTTCACTACTGAATTTGAGATAATTACTGTTTACCATCGTACCCGGATTGATTTTGCTTTCAAACGGGATTACTTCAACTTTTATTTTAGCTCTTGCTTCTGCTTCTGTAACAGAACCTGTCATTTCTTGCCGATTTTCAATCGGGTCGCACGACACAAAAGCTATCATGCCAATTACAGCAATAGAAAATATCTTTAATATATTTTTCATATTATCTATAGTTTTAATTTGATAATTCATATAAATTTTTACTCAACAAATGAAGTGAAAGTAGCATTTTCCCAACCTGCATTTTGTTTCAAGGCACCACCCGACAAATCAATCTCGGATTGTGGAATCATAAAGAAACCTTTGGTAGCTCGATAGCGATCGGCTATGTTGCTGTTTTGCTCTTTCATAGGACCGTCTCTACCTTCAGTCCAAATTTTTACACCGTACATGCTAGGCAATACTTGCTCTGCGATATGCCAACGACGAATATCTCCCCAGCGCAATCCTTCGAAAGCCAACTCATAGCGGCGTTCTCTTTGAATTGCAGCTAAACTGTAAGCAGCAACAGGAGGTAAACTTACACGGGCACGCACTTTATTCATACTTTCAATAGTTCCTGTAACTTCAGAGTGCATCAAAAGGATATCGGCAAAGCGAATCAATGCTATATCGGCAGCATGACCTACTTGGAAATGGTCGCCTGTATAACCTTCGTATTTATCCGAGCTAAAGAAAGAGTTGAAAAGTACATTTGGATCCCCATCTTTACCGTAAGCTGTGGTAGCAACGATTTTCTTTTGCCACAATCCGGTTTCCTCCATTTGAGAGTCGCTGCCGTATTTATAACCACCGGCACCTTCAGACGTTACGTCATAGATAGAAGCTACACGACGAGGGTCCATTGGTTCGTCGGAAACCCATTGTGACCACATTCTTGAACTAACAGGACCTGCACCCCAACCTTGTCCCATAGGGAATATGTTTTTGTAGCGATTTTTATCCCCATCATTACGAATAGCGAAATACAAAGCGAACTGGTTGGTTGTATGCAAATTGGCAACCCAATTGTTGAATCCCATGTGTTTTACTACAAACACTTGTTCCGGATTCGAACCGTCTTTTACCCATACAGGAGCATCTTTTGCAAACTGATAATTAACCTTAGATACTTCGTTGGTATAAGGCCAAAGTGAACGAAAATCGGGGACTAATGAGTGGCCAGAATTGTCGATACAATCTTTCAATGCAGCAGCCACTTGTTCTGCGGTTACTTGGCCATCATCTGTAGGAAGAGATGTCTCTTCATAAAAACCGGTATAGAACAACCATACACGAGCCAACATACCTGCAGCAGCCCATTTAGTAACAGTTCCGCTTTTTTCAGTATTCCATGCATTTGCAGGCATTGTAGAATATGCATCCCACAAGTCGGTACCGATTTGTTGGAAGATTTCTTTTTGTGAAACTTGAGCGGGAGATTCCATAGCGTCTGCTACAGTTTCGGGAGCTTTTTTCATCAAAGGCACATCGCCCAAAAGCTGAACCAATTCAAAATAGAAATAAGCACGTAATACTTTGGCTTCTCCTATTTTTTGATTTTTCACATCACCTTCTTTCATACTGGTTTCCAATGCAGCTATTGCACCGTTTGCACGAGCGACACCCATGTAGTGACGTCTCCAAAAACCGCTGAACTGATCAGGGTTAATAGATAACAAGTGGTTTGTAGCTTGCCAATGTTTGTCGTTAGCTCCACCGCCACCGAAACGATCGTCTGAAGCCAGTTCAGCATTCAAGAAATAAGACGTATTCGGATCTCTGCTCATGATTTCATTCATAACAGCGTATACACCGGTAAGCATCTGATTGGCGTCAACTTCCGTTTTAGGGAAAGTTTCCGAGTTTTTTCCCGTAAAATTTTGGGTATCCAAAAAGTCTTCACAACCGGAAAATAAACCAATCGCAAATATGACGATAATAAAATAAATTAACTTTTTCATGTTTTAACTTTTTTGTATTATTAAAAATTAAAATGTTATCTGAACACCCATTAAGAATGTTTTAGCAGCCGGATAGAGACCTAAGTCAACACTTTGCGCCCAACGGATATCATTACCTTTAGAGTCTTGACCTGCATAAGCGTTATCAGGATCTAATCCGGAATAACCGGTAAAAGTAAACAAGTTTTGAGCAGTAACATAAAGGCGTGCTTGGCTCAACGGCAATTGAGGACATAAGCGTTTGAAATCGTAACCCAATGTGATATTCTGGATTCTTACATAATCGCCTTTTTCAAACCAAATATCAGAAATGTTTTGATAATTGGCGTTTGTACCTGATGTTAAACGAGGCCATTTGTTAGAAGTACCTTCACCTGTCCAACGTTGGAATACATCGGTTGTGTAGTTTTGTAATTCACTATCGGCAAAAGAGCGATAAGACTTAGCGATCAAATGTCCGAAAGCGCCGGCACCGGTAACCATAAAGTCAAATCCTTTGTATTCCATATTGATTGAGAAACCGAGTCTGGTTGTAGGAATACTGTTTCCGATATTAACTCTGTCATCAAGGGTAATTTGACCATTACCATCGGTATCTACAAATCTTACATCACCCGCTTGTATTTCCGGAAGCTTGATTTTGTCGGGGGCAACACCGGCAGCAAGTTGTTTATTTCTCATGTCTTCTAAATAGGCATTCACTTCATCTTGATTTTGGAAGATTCCGTCAGCTTTGTAAGCATAGAAGAAACCCATTGGTTGTCCCTCTTGCAAACGGAAGATAGGAAGGGTACCTTGGCTTAACATATTGTTAGGTCCTTCAATGAAACCTGAAGCATTAGCGATTCTTGTTACCTCATTCTTGTTGTAACTACCATTCACGCTGATACCATAAGAAAAATCATTAATACGGTCATTCCAGCTAAGCGACAATTCAGTTCCTTGGTTTTTAACGTCTCCACCATTCATATTCGGCTCTCTGTATCCATAAGTAGAAGAAATAGGAGCAGGTAATAACCAGTCTTTAGTAGAGCGTTGATAATAGTTGAAAGTAAGACCTAAGCGGCTGTCTAAGAAACGAGCCTCAATACCTACGTCCATACCTTGGTTGGTTTCCCAAGTAACTTCAGGATTTTGAAGAACTCCCGGCACTCCACCTGTGGCTTCTTTTCCTTGTTGTTTTTCATTACCGAAGTAATAAACGGCATCAACAGGGAAGTCATATGTTGCGAGGTATTGGAATCCGTCGATAGCAGCATTACCGTTTTGTCCCCAGTTAGCAGTCAAACGCAAGAAGTCTAATTTGCCTTTCAAACCTTCCATGAAAGCTTCGTTGCTCACAATCCAACCTCCCGAAACCGATGGGAAGTATCCCCAACGTTTTCCACGAGCGAAGTTAGAAGATCCGTCGGCACGTAAACCTACGGTTGCCATATATGTTTCTTTGTAGTTATACAACACACGACCGAAGAAAGAGGCTAAACCGCCTTGTCCCCAAGGTTTTCCTCTCATACCACCATTAGGTGGAATACCTCCTGCAAGCGTTCCCGGTTTGGTGTTATCTACCCAACCGTAATCCCAACCCATGTTGAAGATACTATTTTCTCCATACGCACCTACTTCTTCTCCGTAACCATATTTTTCAAGAGATTGTCCGATCATTGCAGTGATGTTATGACCGTTTGTTAATTTGTTGTAAGTTAAAGTGTTGTCTAAACTCCAATTATAACCTACACTTTGACTTTGACCTACAGATTCGAGAGGTGTTATTGCATTGTTACTCCAATGGGCCATTTGACTTTGACTGCGGTAGGAGTTTGCACTCATGTTGTAGCCATACAATGATTTGAATGTCAAACCTTTAATCGGTTGAACTTGCAAGTAAGCACTCATTCTTAAACCGTGGCTTTTATTTAAGTTCAAACCTTGTGAACTCATCGCAGTAGAACCGATTGGATTGGCGGTGTTTCCGTCAAAATTCCAAAAATCTCTTGCTTTGCTGTCGTAATCATAAAAGCTTCCGTCTGCGTTATATACAGGCAACATTGGATTTGCAGTCAACACATTATGAAAAGCATTCCAATAAATGTTTCCTGTAGAGATACCACTGTTTTCACGATAGTTGTAATTCAAAGTTTGACCGATAGTAATAATGTCAAAACCATCTCCTTTTAATAATACGTGGTCGCTATTGATACGGGCAGTATGTCTGTCGTATTTAGATTGAACAGGACCTCCAAGTATACCGTCTTGTTGCAAATACGAATAACCCATTGAGAATTTAGAAACTTCGTTACCTCCTGTCAAGTTAATAGCGTGACTTTGAGTAACTGCGCCTTTATTATAGAAAGCGTCTACCCAGTCGGTACCCTTCCATGCTCCGGACATTATATCTTCATACATTCCGTTTGGCAAGTCTCTTTTCCATTCGTATAACGGACGATTTTCGTTAAACCTTCTTTCGTTGTTTATCAAGATGTATTCTTTAGCGTTCAATACATCGGGTTTTTTCGCCATGTATTGTTGTCCATAATAAGCATCGTAAGAAATTTTCGGTTTACCTGCTTTACCTTGTCTGGTAGTAATCAAGATTACACCATTGGCAGCTCTCGAACCGTAGATAGCAGCAGAAGCAGCATCTTTCAAGATGTCGATAGATTCGATGTCTGCGGGGCTCATGTGGTTCAAAGCGTCGTTTCCTGCAACAACACCGTCTACAACATACAATGGACGACCTTCACCGTTGGTACCAAGACCACGAATGTTAACGATATAACCGGAACCCGGTTGTCCGTTGGCTGAAGTAATGTTTACCCCCGGCGATTTTGCTTGCAAAGCAGTAAACGCATTGGTAGTACTCATTCTTTGAATGGCCTCGCCACTTACTTGAATGGCTGCTGCGGTCATCAATTTTTTCTTTTGCACACCGTAACCGATAACGACTACTTCTTCTAATGATTTGGCATCTTCTCTCAATGTGATATTATGCACGCCACCGTTGGCAGCAACTCTGAAAGACTGAGTAAGATAACCGATGTAACTTACATCAACAGTAGCGCCGGGAGCCACATTCAAGGTAAAAGCACCGTCCATACCGGTAATAGTACCTATTGACGTTCCTTTTACTGCTACATTAACTCCAATCAACGGTTCGCCCGACGAATCGGTTATTGTACCGCTGATGCTAACAGTTTGTTGTGTTTCTGCGGAAACAGTATTAACCGATAGGGCTAACATAAAAACACTACATGCAAGCAGTAGTGAATAATTCCGCAAAGATTTGAAAATTTGGGAAACTGAAACTTCCCTTTTAAACTCTCTTTTTGAATTCATAACTTTTTTTAAATTTTTAGTTTGAAATAGTGCTAGAAAATTGCTGCATTGCCCAAACTATTATTTGAACAATAAAGCAGCGAAAGATTAATTTTTTTTGATTGTTAATTGTGTTTTACTTCATGGGCAAATAATGTTTTTAATGGTTCAACTTATTAGACTGTATTTATGTTATTAAGAAAATTTAAAATGTTACTGCAAAAATAATGATTTTTTAATATAATTATGCAAATATGGGGAATTTTGTTTTGTAATTTTGTAACATTTATGTAAATTTTGTAACAAAATCGCGTAAAATTTGCAACCTGAAGTAACGAGGAAGGATGTTTTTGGTATAAATAACTGAATAAGATAATAACTGAATAACTGAAAAAGTTAATTGAAACGGAAACAAAAGAGTAAAATCAGTTATTCAGTTACTCAGTTATTCAGTTTTTATTGAATTTACCGGATTGGCTGTTGCTGCTTTCAATGCCTGAAAACCGACTGCCAACAAGGCTGCAAGGGCGGAAACAACAAATGCTACAATAAATATAACCGGCCCCAAAGATATGCGATAAGCGAAGTTGCTCAGTCCCATTTGTACTACCCACCAAGCCAGCGGCCATGCGGGTGTATTCCTCAATTTCGGGTATATCCGCTTTCATGGCAAGCCCTATGGGTGGTGTAAACATATAACTTTCATTTTCCACACTATCGCCCGACATGGCTATGCTAATCCTGTATATTCTGTCGGCATGTTGATGAAAGCAGTCGTAATTCAATTCGCGCACCACGTACAAGGCGATGCACAACACTGCCGTCAATCCGGCGGCAAGTCCGAAAATGTTGATAAACGAGAAAACTTTGTCTCTCGTCAAATATCTGAATGCTGTTTTAAAAAAAATCATAAGTCACGCTTTATTATTCAATTATTCAACTGTTTTTGTATCATACCATCTAACAACTCAATAATTCGGTTTCCGTAAGCAGCATTCTTCTCCGAGTGGGTTACCTGAATAATTGTTACTCCATCTTCTTCGTTGAGTTTTTTAAACAATTCCATGATTTCCTCGCCTTGTTTGGAATTAAGATTACCCGTCGGTTCGTCGGCTAATAACAACTTCGGTTTAACGACGAGCGCACGAGCGATTCCAACCAATTGCTGTTGTCCGCCGGAAAGTTGCGCCGGAAACAGGTCTTTTTTGCCAACAATATTAAACCGGTCGAGTATATCGGCCACGGCTGCCTGACGCTCGCTCTGCTTCATGCCGTGATAGAGCAGCGGCGCCTCGATGTTTTCGGCTACGGTTAGTTCGTCAATCAGGTGATATGCCTGAAAGATAAATCCGATGTTGTGTTTGTGGAGTTCAGAGCGTTGCCGTTCTTTGAGTGTTTGCACCGGTTGTTCCATAAATTCGTATTCGCCTTCGTTGAATGTGTCGAGCATTCCCAGTACATTCAACAATGTACTTTTTCCCGAACCCGATGGCCCCATGATAGAGATAAATTCGCCTTGTTTTATTTCCAGATTAATGTCGCGCAATAAAAATACGCGTCCACTACCACTATCTACCCATTTGGTGAGATGTTTTGTTTTTAAAATTGTGTTCATATTTGTTATTTTTACGGATTTCACTACTTTACATACTTTCTTGTTCATTCAGCTTTTATCGCTTTCACCGGATTTGCCATTGCCGCCTTCACCGTCCGCCAACCTACAATTATTAATGTCAACAGTACCGTGATGATTCCCGCTACGGCAAACATCCACCAGCCGATACTGATGCGATATGTAAAATCTTGCAACATCTTATTTGCCCAGAAATACGCCAGTGGGAAGGCGATGAACATAGCGATGCCTACCAAAATCAGAAATTCTTTTGCCAGCATAAACACAATATTGTTCACACTTGCGCCCAGTATTTTACGAATCCCTATTTCCTTGAAACGCCGCTCGACTGCGAACGTGGATAATCCCAACAAACCCAACAGGGCAATCACTATGGCAAGGACACTGAATAGAAGCATCAAATATGAGTTTTTGATTTCTGTTTTGTATTGATTATTGAACGAATCATCGAGGAAAGAATACTCGAATGGATCATTGGGGAAATGTGTAATCCATGCCGTTTTAACTGATTGTAATTTACTCATCAGCATTTGCAATTTCAACGTATTATCGGCGTAAAAAGGTGTCTTGATGGATATAACGTGTTCGTGGTTGTAACCTCTGTCTTTCTGCTGAATGTAATTCATTTGTGCATAAATGATCATGACATAAGCGATCAAAGTCGTTGACATGGCAAACTGAAAAACGACCAATCCTCTGCGTAAGTTACCTCCTTTTATTTTCAAAAAACCAATGCCTTTCAGGAAATTCATCGGACGGAACGATGAAAGCGTTAATGCAGGGTAAATTCCATTCAATAATGTCGTAACAAACAGTATGGTAAATAATATGACCCATATTACCGGAGATGAAAAAGACAAAATGTCATTTTCGGATAATAAACGATAGAAAGGCGAGAGCAGGTAAATGATAAATACCGACAGGACAATAGCAATGCGAGTAAACTGAAGAGGGAAACTATTTTGCTGTTGCCTTGTATCGTATTACAACCCGGGTCTTCGACATCAAAATAAATTTCAGGCAATGGTTTTAGAAATGCAATGGCTTTTTCGTTATTTTTTGTATGAAGATCGGTTATTTTTTGGGCAACTGTGGTAATATCTGCATTTGGCCGGAGTTTGACAAAGATAGTGTAATAAAATGCGTACCATTTTTCCGAGTCTTCCTTGTTCGATGGATTGGCGAAATATGAATGAATGGATGCTAAGACATCCCATTGAAAACTGGAGTTGGTCGGATTGTCGGCTATAACTGCCTGCACAATGTGATCGACGCCATTAATAGCGACAGTTTGTCCAACTGCAGAAACATTTCCGAAATATTTTCGCGCTTCCGATTCGGTAAGTACAACACTGAACGGATGGGCTTTAAATTCAGCAAAGGAACCTTCCAACAGTGTATAATCAAACATATCGAACCATTCCGGATCAATATAAACAGATTTTTTTGCAACAGGAAAAACCACGTCATTTACTTTTATTCCGTTTATTTCGACACCGGCTCCAACTACGGAAACGGCTTGTTCTACTTCCGGAAAATTTTTCAACTCATATAGAAGCCGATAAGGAGAACTTGCTTGCATTAGTATCATTCCTGCTCCGTAATCCCTTTTGTTGTTGATCCGATAAATTCTATTGGCATCGGAGTGATAGCGGTCGAAACTTCGTTCGTGATGCACCCACAGAAAAATAAATACCGAAACAGTGATACCGATGGCTAATCCGGCAATGTTGATAATCGAATACAAGCCGTTGCGGCGCAGATTACGAATGGCGATTTTTAAATTGTAAAACATAATATTAGTTTATTTTTTTGATTTCTATTTTTTAATTGATTAACTTTGTGAAAAATTGATATTATGATAACTAAAGCAAAAGAAAAAAAGCCTACTACCATCGCCGAACTGCTTGCCCGGATTGAGAAAGATAAAACAAGAAAGCCAGGGAAAAAGACCCTTGCCGATATTTACGGCAAACTGGTGAGGGGTTACGATGGATTGGAATATCAAAAGGCAACTCGCAATGGGGATTGGGATTGACTTT
>Ga0209628_10000108_pt1 | contig 44233 bp, 50 predicted proteins | sample TergutCu122P4_FD_187285 | JGI IMG/M metagenome (GOLD analysis project Ga0209628, IMG submission 187285) | Cubitermes ugandensis P4 segment gut microbial communities from Kakamega Forest, Kenya - Cu122 P4 (SPAdes) (version 2) | ecosystem: Host-associated > Arthropoda: Insects > Digestive system... | reverse complement strand
TGGGGGAATTGTTCTATGGCGGAAAGTTCATGCTAGAATATAAAGCTTGTTCCCCGATAGCTCAGTCGGTAGAGCGCCGGACTGTTAATCCGTAGGTCCCTGGTTCGAGCCCAGGTCGGGGAGCCAATAATAAAGGGGGAAGTAGCAGGAGTCTTTGCTAACTTCCCCCTCCGTGGTGCCAAGTTGGTGCCGCGTTTCCTGCCTCACATCTCACACCCAACACTCTGACTTTCTAGCATCCATGCGGGTTTCCGCGTGGTGCCATGGTGCCAAGTGGTGCCATTTTTGGTGCCACTTCTGGGCCTTTTTGCGCCCATTCTGTCCCCGTTTGTCAACTGTTGACTCTGGAGCCTCGCTCCCTGCACGTCAACGATTCTGCGCCTAAACCCTGCCCCTAGCAGAGGCCGCAAAGACACCTCCTTAAGTCCTCTACAGGTTCCCCTGTAGTTCCCCCTTTTGTTCACCTCAAAGAGCCACATGAACCCGACTAATACCACTCGTATCGAAGCCCAGCATGCACTGGAGGCACTGTCCGTGGAGATGGGAATAGCTGCCTACCGAAAGGCAGTGCAGGATGGAGGAACAACCTCTGTCACACCAGGCCGACAGTTGCTAAAGGCTGCCATGCAGCCGATGGAGGAAGCCCTCAAGGAGTGGGTGGAAAAGACCGGAAAGGGTCTTGCATCTCGCAGCGCAAGCTTGTACCACTTCGTCAATCAACTCGACCCGCTGGCTGTCTGCTACCTCACTGCGCAGGCCGCGCTGGGGCAATTGGCTGTATGCCCGCCCCTGGCTCGTGTGGCTCTAGGACTGGCAATAGCCCTGGAGGGTACTATCAACATGGATGCCATTCTCAAGGCTAACCCGAAGCTGGGTGCGCGCGTGGCGGATAAGGTTGCAGGGATGAACAATGAGCGCAACCGTGCCCTGTTCATAAGGCGTGGAGCCAAGCTTGTTGCCGTTAAGGTAGTGCAGTGGGACGACACAGTTCGCACGCGCGTTGGCTCCCTGCTTCTTACCATGTTCGCTAACTCCACAGGACTGGTTGCACTGGAAACCGTGGCGCTTAACTATGGATTTGGCTCCACGACTAGGGGTAAAGCTAAAACTCAAGTGTGCATCCGTCCCACGGAGGCGTGCCGAGTGTGGCTTGAGGAGTCTCACGCCCGCTGCGAACTGCTTAACCCAATGCACCTCCCGATGGTTTGCCGCCCCCGCGTCTGGACAACCCCCTATAACGGCGGGTACCTCACGCACCGCCTACGCCGCCCGCTTGTCAAAACGCGAAACAAGTGCTACTTGACTGAACTGAAGGAGTGGGACATGCCGCATGTGTACGCATCCGTCAACGCGCTACAGGGCACGGAGTGGGCAGTCAACACTGACGTGTACACGGTTGTAAAAGAACTATGGGAAGCAAATCTGGAAGTTGCGGGACTCCCTGGGCGTGAAAAGCTTCCGCAACCGGCAAAGAGCTGGCTTGCGGATGAAACACCGCCAGAGGACGTACTACACGCATGGAAGGTTGACGCGGCCCGAGTCCATGAAGTCAACGCTAAGACAGAGAGCAAGCGAATCCAAGTGGTGCAGAAGCTGTGGGTGGCCGAGATGATGATGGAGCGCGGAAACCGCTTCCACTACGTCTATAACCTCGACTGGCGAGGTCGGATGTACCCGGTCGGCCCCTCCCTAACTCCGCAGGGCGACGACCTCGCGAAGGGGCTGCTTCGGTTCGCCCGCGCACAGCCGCTAGGGGAAGAAGGAGCCTACTGGCTGGCGATACACGGAGCCAACAGCTTCGGAGTAGACAAGGTTAGCTTTGACGAACGCATAGCGTGGGTGGAGTCAAACACCGACATGATTTTGTCTTGCGCACATTGTCCCTCTCTGTCAACTGAATGGATGGAGGCGGATTCCCCGTTTGTGTTCCTGGCGTTCTGCTTCGAGTGGGCGCGGCTTCAAGCGCACGTCGATTCTGGCAATCCAGAGGCTACATTTGAAAGCAACATTCCCGTTGCCTTCGACGGTTCCTGCAATGGACTTCAGAACTTTTCGGCGATGCTGCGCGATGAAGTAGGCGGAGCGGCGACCGGGCTTGTCCCGAATCACAAGCCCGCAGACATCTACAGCGAGGTAGCTCAAGCTGCGCAGGCCATCATCGACAAGGATGCTCAAGGCGGGGATAACGACGAAGTCGCGCGACGTTGGGTTGGGAAAATGACAAGAAAGCTGGCTAAGCGCAACACAATGACGGTTCCATATGGTGTTACACGCCGTGGAATGTGGGAGCAACTGTTCGTGGAGCTCAAAGACAGCGCCCCAGAACACAGAAGCTCTGACGCGAAGTACCTTGCGGCATGTAACTTCGACGCAATCGGAAACGTTGTAGTTGCCGCGAGGCGCGCGATGGACTGGCTACGTGATGCTGCGAAAGTGGCGGCATCTAACGGGCTACCCGTCCGCTGGGTCACACCCGCCGGGTTCCTTGCTGTCCAGGACTACAGGGACGACGTGGGCGAAGTGATGGACTTTGTTGTGCTTGGAAGACGCTACCAGCTAACCCTTGCACGCACAGGGGAAAAGCTGAACACAAGAAAGCAGGCGATGGGGATAAGCCCGAACTTCGTGCATTCCCTGGATGCTGCCCACCTTATGCGCACCGTGCTGTTCTGTGGGCAGGACGGTATGCGGGACTTCGCCATGATCCATGACAGTTACGGAGTGCACGCTGGGAATGCCGCACGACTGCGGGACAACCTGCGCGATGCGTTTGTTGACCAATATAGCGCTCCAGTGCTGGAGCAGTTCCGAGACCAGCTCGCCGAGCAGCTACCTGAGGAGCTTCGCGGAGAACTCCCTTCCCTGCCTCCTATGGGGTCCCTGGACATAAACCTTGTGCGGAAGTCCGAGTATTTTTTTGCGTGAACCTTCCCCTATTGTCAACTTACCACTATGGGGGCACGTCTAAACCCTGCCCCTAGCAAAGACACCAACTCAACCGGAGAAACACCATGTCTGCAAACACACTACCTACAGTCCTTCCCGCCACCATGACCAGTCTCGAAATGGTCGATCTAATCAACGGCCAGCGTGAACCTGGCGAAGCCGTGCTTCGGCACGATGACTTTTTGCGGAAAGTTCCGAAAGTGCTGGGCGAAGAAGCGGCTCCGAAATTTTGCGGAACGGCTTTTTACACAGTCAACGGAGCTACCCGAGAGCGTCCAATCTACAGGTTCCCCAAACGCGAAGCCTGCCTGATGGCCATGAGCTACAGCTTCGAGCTACAGGCAAAGGTGTTTGACCGTATGACGGAGCTTGAGGAGCGGGAGCGCCGCCCGGTTCAGAAGCAGCAGGTTCCACAATCATTTCGCGAAGCGTTGCTACTGGCTGCGGAGCAGCAGGGAAAGATTGAAGAGCAGAGGGCGAAGATTGAATCGGATGCACCAAAGGTGCTTACCTTTGACACAGTGGTTGCAGAGCGCTCTGATAGCTGCGTTGACTACGCGCGGCGCTTCCCCGGAGTCAACCTAAACGCCGTACTTTCGAGCCTGAAAAGCCTTGGGTATCTGTACAACCGAGAGCAAGGGAGCTACCGGGTGTACGCGGAGTTCCGGGACGTCCTGTTCACTGAAAAGTTATCACAGGAGAAGGGCTACGTGACCATCTGCCCTACGGCAAAGGGCAAGGAGCTGCTGGCAAAGCTGTACCAGCACGGGCAGCTCACCATGAAAAAGGGGTTCGGGCGCGAGTAACGCTAAACCCTGCCCCTAGCAAAGACACCAACATGAACAACGACCAAATCAACATGGTCCCAGCGTTCCACACAGTCCGCACTGCCTACGCTGCCCTAAGTGGGGCACAGGAATCCCCGCCTGCACAGCAGGTCATGGGGTTCGCACTCCTTTTCCATGAGGTGTGCGCGGTGCTGAAGCTGGACCCCGGCGAGATGCTTGACAAGGCCCGCCGACTGCACCGTGTGGCGCAGGACCACTACTCAGTGGAGCTTGAGGCTCTACAGGAGTACATCAAAAAGGAACTCAAATGAGCACAACCAAGAAACCTACCTTCACAAAGGTAATGACTGAACCGGGAACCCTTGTGTACCCGAATCTCAACGCTCCGGACACCAAGTTCAACGAGAACGGCATCTATACGGCGCGTATTCGCCTGTCGGCTGACGCAAGCGCAAAGGTTATCGAGAAGTACGAAGCAGCTCTTGCGGACTACTGGCCTATTGCAAAGGAGGAGCTGCAAGATAAGGTGAATAACGCCAAGACCGGCCCGGATAAGGCTAAGGCTCGCAAAGCCTTGGAAGGAATGGCGGAGGCTGACCGCCCATACAAGCCCGCATACGACGATGATGGGAACGAGACTGGCGAGTACGAGTTCAACTTCAAGATGCCTGCCTCCATCCTCCGGGACAAAGGCAAGGCCACAGAAAAGCGCGTGCCGTTGCGCCCAGACGTTTTCGACGCCAAGGGCAATCTGCTGAAGAACCCACCTGAAATCTGGGGCGGAACTCAGGCATGCGTTGCTGGCGAGCTGCGCCCCTACAGCACTCAGATTGGCGTGGGTCTTTCCATGCGCCTGAAGGCTGTGCAGATCCTCAAACTGAGTCAAGGCGGTGGTGACCGCAGCTCAGCGGGCTATGGCTTCGGCTCGCACGCAGATGGCTACGAGGGCGGCGCAGCCGAGACGAGCGGAGGGTTCCAGGACCGCTCCAGCGCAGTAACAACGGAGGCGGGTGGCGACTCGGACACCGAGGAGTTCTAAAGACTCCATCGGCATCGCCAAGGGCTATCGCAGTGGGCTGGAGGAGCAAGTGGCTCTCCAGCTCGCCGCAGCCGGGGTGGATGCTGCCTATGAGTCCCGGAAGATTGAGTACACAAAGCCTGAAAAGAAGGCCAAGTACACGCCCGACTTCGTATTACCCAACGGACTCATCATCGAGACCAAGGGCCGCTTTCTCCTTGCGGACCGACAAAAGCATGTTCTTTTGAAGGAGCAGCACCCGGAGCTAGACATTCGCTTTGTTTTTGAGCGGTCTAAGACGCCCATAAATAAAGGCTCCCCCACAACCTACGCCACCTGGTGCGAAAAGAACGGTATCCGTTATGCGGACAAGTTCATCCCCCAGTCGTGGATGGACGAACCAGAAAAAGTGAAAAGTAAAACCTGATGGCAGCCCGCCCACTCTTGGCGGACTCTGTGAAATTCATCGCAATCCATTGCTCCGCAACCCCTCCCACGCAGGATATTGGAGCAAAGGATATAGACCGGATGCACCGCTTACGCGGCTTCCGCTGCATTGGCTACCACTACGTCATTCGACGCGATGGCACTGTGGAAACAGGCCGCCCGCTCACCGAGCCTGGCGCGCACGTTGAGAACTGGAACCATTGCTCATGGGGCATCTGCCTTGTGGGCGGCGTGGATTCCAAGCTCAAGCCTGAAGCCAACTTCACACCGGCCCAACTCGCCACCTTGAGCAACCTCGTTTCCGAGCTGCTTCGCCGCGCCCCGCACGCCACCGTGCAGGGGCACAGAGACTTTCCCAACGTCGCAAAAGCGTGCCCGTCATTTGACGTGGCGCACTGGCTGCGCACTGACCAAATCAAGCCATGAACCACATTCTCGCCTTCGTTCTCAAGTTCGTTCCCATGTCTACGGACGCCATCGCCGCGCATATCGACCGCTGCGTGCAGCTTCTGGAGCGCGTGGCAAGCGCACAGGAAAAGCAATCGGAGGCCCTGCACGACAAGGCCGACGCTCTGCGCAAGCAGGCCCACAGCGTCAACGCCGAGGCGTACCACGCCGACAGACTGGCGCAGCGACTTGCGCGCCTTACTGACTAAACGTCAGCTACACAAGACCTTTTAAGGCTGCTCCCGCTCACGCGGGCGGGGAGCGCTACGCCCAATCATCCCGCTTATTCAACCAAATGCGAACTCAAGTTGACTACATCCGCGACCACCTAAGTGGTGGCAAAACAATCACCCCGGCCAGCGCCCTGGCTGTGTACGGCATCTACCGCCTTTCGTCCGCGATAGAAGACCTACGCGGCGAGGGCATGGAGATTGACTGCATCATGAAATGGGACGAAATGGGCAAGCAATACGGTGAGTACCGATTGCGCCATCCCGTAACCATTGGGTCCCACGTGCAAGTAAAGCGTGGTTATGGCTACGGTATTCCGACGTGGGCCAAGCGTACCAAGCGCTCCCGTGTTGTCGGAAAGATTAAAGACTCTTCCCTGGTCCGCTTCATTCGCGGAAAGAACATGGAAGACGTGTGGGTTAACGATAAGGAGCTGGTCAATGCGGACTGATAAACAGCCACGATTTACCGCGATGGCCGCAGCGTTTTATATCGCATCCATCGATAACCCGGCCAGCGCAGTCACTCGCCGCATTGGGCGCGCCATTGAGCGCAACTGTGGCCTGGTGCACGAGCGCGGGATGGATGCCAAGGTGTCCTACCGTACCGCGATGAAGCTTAAGGCAGGAGGTGTGCTGTAAGGGTGCTGGTTGCCTGCGAATCAAGCGGGACGGTGAGGGACGCATTCACGGAACTAGGGCACGACGCTGCGAGTTGCGACCTCCTTCCATCTGAAACCCCCGGAAAGCACTACCAAGGCAACGTGCTGGACATTCTAGGGGAGGGATGGGATTTGATGATTGCCCACCCGCCATGCACCCACCTGGCCGTAAGCGGAGCGCGCTGGTTCCCAGCGAAGCGGGAGGACGGGAGGCAGCAGGCAGGCATCGATTTTTTCATGGCGATGGTCAATGCACCCATACCCAAGATAGCCGTTGAGAACCCGGTGTCCATCATGTCGTCCGTCTATCGAAGGCCGGATCAGGTCATACAGCCGTGGTGGTTTGGAGACCCGGCGTTCAAAGCTACATGCTTTTGGATGAAGGGCCTTCCGAAACTGGTGCCAACGAACAAGCTTGTTCCCCCGCAAAAGGGAAGCCCGGAGCACAAAAGCTGGAGCGCAATCCATCGCGCACCGCCCGGAAAAGACCGCTGGCGCATCCGCAGCAAGACCTTCCCAGGCATAGCGCGCGCCCTCGCAGAACAGTGGGGCAGGTCATGACTGAATCCGAACTGCTATTCAAAGGCCCGTGCCCCGCATGCGGCAGCTCTGATGCCTGCGCTTCCTATTCAGACGGGCACACGCATTGCTTTTCCTGCGGCGCGCACGCTCGCACGGAAGGCGACGAACTACAACAAAGTAGGGTCCGTGTGGACGAACACTTCAACCCCATACCAGGTGAGACCAGGCCGCTGAAGGCTCGTGGAATCACCGAGGAAACCTGCCGACACTTCGGCTACACAGTTGGCACGGACCCGCGCACCGGCCATCCCGTGCAGCTTGCCCCGTACTTTGACGCGACCGGCCAGCTCGTGGCGCAAAAGTGGCGCACGGCGGGCAAGGACTTCGGCATTGTCGGCAAGCTGAAGGACGCACTGCCCCTGTTTGGGCAGCACCTGTGGAGAGACGGTGGCCGCAAAGTTGTCGTTACCGAGGGCGAGATTGACTGCATGTCAGTCAGCCAGCTCCAGGGCAACAAGTGGCCTGTGGTGTCCGTGCCGAACGGAGCGCATGGGGCTAAGAAGGCTCTGTCGGCGGCGCTGGAGTGGCTGGAGCGGTTCGATGAGGTGGTACTCATGTTCGACCAGGACGAACCGGGCCGTGAAGCCGTGGCCGAATGCGCCCCTCTGTTCTCCGTAGGCAAGTGCAAGGTGGCTCGCCTTCCTCTCAAAGACGCCAATGAGATGCTGCAAAGAGGGCGGGGCGCGGAGGTGATTAGCGCGCTGTGGGATGCCAAAGCCTACCGGCCCGATGGTATCCGCAGCGTGGCCGAGCTGGCTGATGAGGCGGAGCAGGACGTGGCAAGGGGCCGCGCGTGGTTCCTGCCAGCTCTGGATGCGTTGACGTATGGGCGGCGCGATGGCGAAATCTACGCATTTGGCGCAGGAACTGGAATCGGCAAGACGGACCTGTTCACGCAGAGCATTGCCTTTGACGTGATGGAGCTTGGCCTTACCGTGGGCGTGCTGTACCTGGAGCAGCCCCCCGTGGAGACCGTGCGGCGCATCGCGGGCAAGGTTGCGGGCAAGGTGCTGCACGTTCCAGGAAAGGTGACGGTTGAAGAACGACGAGAGGCTATTGCGCAGCTCGCCGCCGTGGGTAGGCTGCACCTGTACGACAACTTCGGGTCAACCGCGTGGGAAGTGGTCAAGCCCAAGATACGGTTCATGGCCGTGGGTCTAGGCTGCAAGCACATCTACCTGGACCACCTCACTGCCCTTGTGGCCAACGAGGAGGGCGAGCGCAAGGCGCTGGATTTGATCATGGCCGAGCTGGCCGCGCTGGCGCTGGAGTTGCAGATCACGGTGCACTTTATCTCGCACCTGACGCGGCCCGAAGGCGCGCCACACGAAGAGGGTGGTCGGGTGCAGATCAAGAACTTCCGTGGGAGTAACGCCATCGGCATGTGGTCGCACTTCATGTTTGGCCTTGAGCGGGACCAGCAGGCCGAAGACCCTGCCGAGCGGCGGACAACTCTGCGCATTCTCAAAGACCGCAACACCGGCCAAGCCACCGGAAAAACCATCCTGCTGGACTACAGCGCGGACACCGGGCTTCTGTTCCAAGCAGACCCGGCAAGCGTGGGCAGTTCCCCATTCCCGGACCGTTCCGGCGATTCCGAACCATTTTGACAAAGCCTCTCCCGGAGGCGGGAGAAAGCCATGTTCGTGCCTGAGCGCACAGTAATTTTCGATATAGAGACAGACGGACTGCTGGATGAAGTAACAACCATCCATGTGCTTGTCATAAAGGACCGCGCAACAGGTCAAATCACTGCGTACAACAGCCAACCAGGCGGCAGGCCGCTTGCCGATGGCCTTGCAATCCTCGCCAGCGAAGACACGCTGGTAGTTGCCCACAACGGAACTGGGTACGACTGCGCGGTGCTCAAGAAGCTGCACGGGTTGGACATACCGTGGTGGAGGCAGCGGGACACAATGGTTCTCTCACGCCTGGTGTGGCCGCACCTAAAGCAGCTCGATGTGGAGCGCATGAATAAGAAGAAAGCCGCGCAGCTCCCCGGCAACCTTATCGGAAGCGTGAGCCTTGAGGCATGGGGACACCGCCTGTGCTGCCACAAGGGCGACTACCGTGGAGACCCGCTGCTTGTTGCGGAGCTGGTAAGCCAAGGGGCGGACCGCAAGGAAGCAGACAAGCAGGCGTACAAGCGGCGCTGGGAGCGGTGGAACCAGGAGATGGAGGACTACTGCGTGCAGGACGTGGTTGTCACGGCTCGACTGTTCAACCGCATCCTGAAGGAAGAGCCTAGCGAGGCATCCGTGCTGCTGGAGACGCAGGTACAGCACATCATCTGCCGACAAGAGCGGCACGGGTTCCTGCTTGACCAAGCCAAGGCTGCGGAGCTGTACGCCCAGCTCGTGCAGCGCAAGTTGGAGCTGGAAGCCGAGGTTCGCAAGGCGTTCCGTCCTATGTTTCTACAGGACGGTAAGGAGTTCACGCCCTCCCGCGACAACAAGCGCATGGGGTACATGGCGGGCTGCGCGCTCACCAAGGTGAAGCTCACCGAGTTCAATCCCAGCTCGCGCCACCACATCGTTCACTGGCTGAAGAAGCTCTACGGGTGGGAGCCTGCCGAGTTCACAAACGACGGGAACCCGAAGGTGGACGATGACGTAATCAGCGCGCTCCCCTACGCCGAGGCGCGGCCCCTGAAGGACTACTTCATGGTGCAAAAGCGCATTGGGCAGGTGGCCGAGGGTAACGAGGCATGGCTGCGGCACGTCCAAAAAGACAGCCGTGTGCGTGGGCGGGTCAATACGAACGGCGCAGTCACCGGGCGCATGACGCACTCCAAGCCCAACATGGGGCAGGTGCCATCGGGCAAGAGCGAGTACGGGCACGAGTGCAGGCAGTGCTGGACAGTTCCACCTGGCAAGAAGCTGGTGGGCGCTGATGCCGATGCGCTGGAGCTGCGAGACCTGGCGGGCTACCTTGCTATCTACGACGAAGGCGCATACATCAAGACCGTGCTGGAGGGTGACAAGTCACAAGGCACGGACATGCACTCAGTCAACTGCCGCGCCTTGGGCATGGACCCGAAGGCTTACGTCTTTGGCGCAGAGACCGGGCGCGATGTGGCCAAGACTTGGTTCTACGCCTTCATCTACGGCGCTGGTCCTGAAAAGCTGGGCTACACCGTATTGCGCACACATGGGAAGCAGGCACGAGAGAAGGGCTTGGAGCTGCGCAAGGCGTTCCTCAAAGGGCTACCCGCAGTAGGAAAGCTGGTGTCCGCTGTACAGGACAAGGCCAAGACCCGTGGCTACCTCATAGGGCTGGATGGGCGGCGCTTACCCGTGCGCTCCATGCATGCCGCAATCAACACACTCCTTCAATCGGCTGGCGCTGTCCAGATGAAGAAGGCCCTTTGCATCCTAGATGACGACCTCCAGGCAGCCGGGTTAACCCCTGGCGTTAACTACGAGTTCGTCGCAAACGTCCACGACGAGTGGCAAATAGAAGTAGATGAAAACAAAGCTGAAATGGTTGGCCGCATGGCCGTGGACGCAATCCGCAAAGCGGGAGCGTTCTTCAAATTCCGGTGCCCCCTTGACGGAGCCTATGACATCGGAAACAACTGGTCCGAAACTCACTGAGGAGCTGGAGTTAGCGCTATCGGCCCTGCTGCACGAGGTGCGGCTGGGGCGCGTGTCCGTGCAATCCAACACCGCGCGCACGTTTGCCTCCGAGATTGGCGTGGCCTGCTCGCTGGGCATGCTCACCACAGAGACCCCCGAAGGCTTTGGCCGCGTGTGGCTGCTGACCACAAAGGGTATGCGATGGCTTGATGGGGAGGATCTATGACAGCCGCAGCCCTGCGCAAGCTGCTCCCCTACCTGGGCGCGCTGCTGGCGTGCACCGGACTCTTCTTTGTGGTGCGCGCCGACATCCTGGATAGAGAGCGCACGCAGGTGGCCCTGGTCGCCGCCAAGAGGGAGCGCGATGAAGCCGTGACGCAGGCTGAGGACTACAAGGCGCGCGTCGCATCCACCAACAAGCTCGCTGAAGACTTAGCCAAGTCCTCCGCGCGCATCCGAACTATCACCAATGAGGTTATCCGTGAAGTACCGATTCGCATCCCGACTGATGCTTGCCCTTTGCCTCCTTCTTGGCGCGTGCTCCATGATGCCGCCGCCCAAGGCACTAATCCCCCCGCCGCCACCGGAGCTGATGATGCCGCCGTACCCGCTCAAGACGCTGCCCGAACCGTCATTGAGAACTACGGAATTTGCAATGACACAGCAGACCGGCTCACCCACCTACAACGCTACGTAAAGGAGCAGTGCAGTGAACATTGAAACTGGACTTAGCGCCCTTAAAGCTGTACAGACTGTAGTGCCTGAAGCCCTTCTTGCCGGGGGCTACCTGCGCGATTGCCTGCTTGGCCGAGAACCGAAGGACATCGATATTTTCATTCCGTACCAAGGCGCGGAAATTCGAGCATTTAGGGAACTACCAGGAGCGCACACTGATATACCCGAATGCTACATGGAGCAATCCGAGGTTGCGAGCGTGGGCAGCCTGCGGGGATTTGAGATGCCGGTGCAGGTTATTGAACTCCGACCCGGACTTAACCCCCTTGATAGGGTAAAGGCGCACGACTTCGGAATATGCCAAGTGTGGAGTTCCGGCGATGGTTTTTCCTGCACTCCCGCGTTCCTGCACGACATTAGGTGCGCAACCTTCACCCTCACAGAATGCAACGACGCCAAGGAGTATGCGCGCTCCATGCGCCGTTGGTACCGCTTGAGTAAGAAGTACCCGGATTACACCCTTGTGGTTCCCCAGGAAATCCGCAGTAAATACGAGGACGAGCAGTGACCAACGATTCCATTGACCACTTCCTGGCCGAATACGCTGAGGTTCACAAAATGTGTGACAAGTGCAAAGTGCCCACCACGCTAAACGGTGAGAAGCTTTCCATGCTTCAGCGGGTTGGCATGCTGGCATCCGGGTACCGCAACTTATCCAAGTGCTTCACCGCCTATAGGATTCCCTCCACGTGAGCGTAACGGTCCTGCTGGACGCGGACATTGTGGCCTACCAGCTCGCCGCGACCGCCCAGAGAACCTACAAGTGGCCCGGACTGGAGCAGCCAGCCGTGGCCGCTGACGACTTCGCAACGCTGCCAGCGCGCATTGATGCGGAGGTGAACTCAATCACGCGGGCAGTCGGTGCAGACAAGCTCATCGTGTGCCTGTCGTGCCCCACTTCGGAGAACTGGCGGCTTGGCGTGCTGCCTACCTACAAGGCAAACCGGGCGGCCACCGTGCGGCCCGTGCACTTACAGGCAGTCAAGGACTACCTTGAATCGGAGTACCCCAGCTATCGCAGGCCCACGCTTGAGGCTGATGACGTGATGGGCATCCTGTCCACACACCCAAGGCTGGTCAAGGGAAAGAAGATCATCGTGTCCGAAGACAAGGACATGAAGACTGTCCCCGGCTGGCTCTACAACCCGCGCAAGGACTTAAAGCCCTGGCGCGTGTCCGAGGACGAGGCCGACTGGTGGCACATGTACCAGACCCTGGTTGGCGATGCCACGGACGGCTACACCGGGCTTCCAAGGTGCGGGCCCGTGAAGGCTACGCAGGTGCTCGGAGACGCTGAGGACGGACCGGGTGCCTTGTGGGAGCGCGTGCTGTCTGCCTACGAAGCCAAGGGACTTACCGAAGAGCATGCCCTGGTGCAAGCCCGTGTCGCGCGCATCTGCCGCGCAACGGACTATGACTTCAAAACAAAGAAAGCTATTGAATGGGATCCACCCCAAACGTAAGACGAAAACTTAACGATGCAGCTCCCGCTGAATGGAGTGCGTCATGGCGCGCCGCTGCGCTGGTTGAGACCGCTAGTGCCACGCCAACAACTGCACTCCAAGTGGGCGGAACACACTACAAGGGCAAGGGAATCCAGCCCATTGAGTACATCCACAGCAACGGCATTCCGTTCGCCGAAGGCTGCGTTATCAAATATGTAACGCGCTGGCGCAAGAAGGGAGGGCTTGAGGACTTGCGCAAGGCCAAGCACTTCATTGAGATGCTGATTGAGCTGGAGAGTGTGGATGGGAAATCGGTAGATGGATCAACGGGTTAGAAGCGAATAGGGGCTTGTTCGGCTTCCTAAACCCTGTCCCTAGCAGAAACCGATTCGGTTTTCCTAATTAAAAATGTGCTCACCCTCACCCCCAACACCGGAGGTCAAGGCCCCGCCGCCCCCGGTAGACGCCCCAAAGCCCCTGGCTTCCCCCGATGGCCCTGCATCGCAGTTGCGCATCGGAACCAGGAATAGCTTGCGGGTTAGTTCTCCTCTTTCCATTCCTGCCGCGCCTTGATGCAACTGCCTTCCTCCCTTCGCGGGGAGTACGAGAGGCTTTCATCGGAGCGCAGCCCCTTCCTTCAACGAGCGCGCGACGCATCCAAATACACGCTGCCCACGCTACTGCCTCCTGAAGGCAGGAGCGGCAGCAACAAGCTCCGGCATGGCTATAGCAACTTCGGGGCGCGGTGCGTTAATTCGCTTTCCTCCAAGCTCCTGCTTGCTGTACTTCCAGCCCGACAAGCGTTCTTTCGGCTCCAAGTCGAAGACCGGTTGCTCGACCAACTAGGCGGTCAGCAGCTTCGCGCAGATGTAGATAAAGCCCTGGCTCGCATGGAAGAAGAGATTCAAACTGATATTGAGTCCACAACCACGCGCACCCCTGTAGGCGAGGCCATCAAGCATCTTCTTGTCTCAGGCAATGTACTTGCGTACATGCTGCCTGGAGGCGGCGTAAAGACCTACCCGCTGCACAGCTACGTGTGCCTGCGCGACGATGATGGTACGGTGCTTCGCATCATTGCCGAAGACCGCGTGTCGCCGCTCACGCTGCCGGACTCCATCCGTGGAGCCGTGCGCGCCAAGCTGATTGACCGCTCCGCACAGCCAGAGAAAACCGTTCGCGTCTACACCGGGGTATTCCTGGATGGGCACCAGTGGAAAGTCTGGCAAGAGGTGGAGGGCATCCGTGTGCCTGGCAGCGATGGCACGTACCCGCTGGAGGAAACTCCGTGGCTGCCCCTGCGCTGGACCCCCGTGGACGGCGAAAGCTACGGGCGCAGCCTGGTGGAGGACTACCTTGGCTACTTCATTAGCCTTGAAGCCCTCACCGCCGCACTGGTCAAAGGCACAGCCGTGGCCGCGAAGGTTGTTTACCTGCGCAACCCCAATGGGTTCACCAAGGCACGTGCGCTCACAACGTCAGAAACAGGCGATGTGATTGACGGCAAGCCTGACGATGTGCACGCCCTCCAGGCCGAGAAAGCGCAAGACTTTCGCACATGCCGCGAGATGATCAACGACCTGAAGGAGGAGCTGGCCTACGCCTTTGCCCTCAACCAGGCCATCCAGCGCAACGCCGAGCGCGTGACCGCCGAAGAGATTCGGTACATGGCGCAGGAGCTGGATTCGCTGCTTGGCGGCAACTACTCCACCCTATCGACTGAGTTCCAGCGCCCCTTCCTGCGTCGCAAGATGCTGGAGATGCAAAAGGATGGCAGGCTGCCGCCGCTTCCCAAGAAGGCCCTTCGCCCCGTCATAGTGACCGGGCTTGATGCCTTGGGCCGGGGAGCTGAGCTGGACAACCTGCGCGCCTACGTGGCAGACATCAAGGACTTGGGCGGTCCGCAGGCGCTGGACATGTACCTGAACTTCGACGACCTTCTCAAGCGCCTTGCTACTGCGCGCGGAATCCGCACCGAGGGTCTTAACAAGACCAAGGAAGAAGTGGCGCAAGCCCAGCAGCAGAACATGGTGCAAGACATGGTCCAACACCTTGGCCCCAACGCAATCAATCAAGTCGGGCAGCTCGCCAAAGCAGGCGGTATGCCCCAAGGACAACCACAATGAGTGACGAAAAACAAGCAGACCCTAAAGCCCCCAAGGGCAAGGACCCGTTCGCTGAAATCCGCGCCGAGGCTGAGAAAGCCAAAAAGCGCGTGATGGATATTCCCGCTGGCGACAAGACCAGCGCTGCTATCCGCGTTGACCACTAATGGCTGACCCAACGCCGCACGACGCGGCAATGGCTGCCAAGGTAGATGAAGTTGCGGCGCAAGTTGCCGCAGCACAGCCTACCCAAATCGGCCAACCCCCCGCGCAGCCACAGCCCCCTGCGCAGCCCCAAGCCCCCGAGCAGCCTCCCCCTCCCGCAGACAATTCTGCTGAGAAGACCCCGGAGCAAAAGACAGCCGACGCCGCTGTAGAAGCAGCCCAGCTCGACATGGGCGCTTTGGAGGCCGAGTTCGCCAAGGAGGGCAAGCTCTCCGATGAATCCCTTGCCAAGCTCGCCAAGGTTGGAATCTCCAAGGACATGGTGGACCACTACACGCAAGGCCGTGTGGCGCTGGCTAACCAGCAGATATCCGAATCCATGAACCTGGTGGGCGGCGCAGACAAGTACGCCAACATGATCCAGTGGGCCGGAGTCAACCTCCCACCGGCAGAGCAAGAAGCGTTCAACACCGCCGTAACGGGCAACGCGGCGCAGGCCAAGCAGGCCATCCTTGGTCTAAAGGCTCAGTTTGAGGCAGCCGTGGGCAGCGACCCCGCGCTCATCAAAGGCCCCCGCTCTGGCACGAGCGGCAGCGAAACCCCGTTCGCCAGCCGCGCAGAGGTTACTGAGGCCATGCGCGACCCGCGCTATCGCAAAGACCCGGCGTACCGCTCTATGGTGGAGCGGCGCATCGGCCTAATGGATAACTTTTAATCCAGCACAACAACAGTCCGCCGGAGCTTCATCCCGGAAACAACACTTCTAAATAATGGCAAATGCAGTAACTCTCAACATCGGTCAGATTAATGGCGCAGGCCCTACTGACGCGATGTTCCTCAAGGTGTTCTCTGGCGAAGTACTCACCGCCTTCGAGACCGCCTCTGTCGTGCTGGACAAGCACTTCGTGCGCACTATCAGCTCCGGCAAAAGCGCCACATTCCCGGCCACCTGGAAAGTCACTGGCGGCTACCACACCCCCGGCACGGAAATCACGGGCCAAGCTGCGAACGTGGCCGAGCGCGTGATCACCATCGACGACCTCTTGATCAGCTCCGTGTTCATCCCGAACATTGACGAGGCCAAGAACCACTTCGACTACCGCAGCACCTACTCCAATGAGTGCGGCGTGTTCCTTGGCACGAATTGGGACCGCAACGTCTTGCAGGTAGGCGCACTGGCCGCGCGCGCTTCGGCCACCGTGACCGGCGCTTTCGGCGGCACTTCGCTGACCTCCACCGGCACGCTCTACAAAACGTCCGCCACGGACCTGGTGGACGGAATCACCGCCGCAGCGCAGGCGATGGACGAGAAAGACGTTCCCTCCGGCCAACGGCGCTACGCCTACCTGCGCCCCGCGCAGTACTACCTGTTGGCCAAAACGCCCACCACGCTGCTGGTCCATCGTGATTACGTGGTCGATAACGGCGACCTGTCCAAGGCTTCCGTCAAAGAGGTCGCGGGCTGCCAGCTCGTGAAGACCAACAACCTGCCCAACTCCAATGTGACCACCGGCCCCACCGCCTACCAAGGCGACTTCAGCAAGCTGGCTGCGCTGGTGATGACCGATGCCGCCGTGGGCACGCTCAAGCTGATGGACTTGCAATCGGAAATGTCCTACGACATGCGCCGTCAAGGCACGCTCATCGTGGCCAAGTACCTGATGGGTCACGGCATCCTGCGCCCTGAGTGCGCGGTGGAGCTGAAGACCACGACCTAACAGGTCAATCCCCACAAAGGCCCCCTCTGGAAGTATCACCAGATGGGGCCTGTTTTTTCTAGGACTCCATGACAACTACCGCACTGCTTACGGAGCTTGAGGCAATCAACATCATCCTACAGGCCGCAGACGAGGCACCCGTGTCCTCTCTTTATCTATCCGGGCTGTACCCGCTGGAGCGCGCCAAGGGCATCCTGTCGGAGACATCGCGCGTGGTGCAGTCCCTTGGGTGGAAGTTCAACACCGAGGACGACTTTCCGCTCACGCGCGACTCGTTCGGAACCATAACCGTTCCCGTCAACTGCGCACGTTTCGACTCCGATGAGTACACAGATGTTGACCCGGTTCAGCGCGGCCAGCGCATGTACGACTTGATGGGGCACACCTACACCTGGCAGCGCGACATCAAGGGCACGGCAGTCTTCATGCTGGAGTGGGATGAGCTTCCCCAGCCCGCCCGCCACTACATCGCCATCCGCGCAGCCATGACCATGCAGGCGCGCAGCACCGTGAGCGAGGCCACCTACCGCTACACCGCAGAGGACGAAGCGGCGGCGCGTATTGCCCTGCAAGACCACGAGACCGAGGTGGGCGACTACAACATGCTGCGTGACTCGTGGTCCGTAGCCAGCGTGCTCCGAGATAGGGGAATGTGGTGACAGTTGTAACACGAGCCATACCGGGGCTTTTCGGTGGCGTATCGCAGCAGATACCGGCCATGCGCCACCCCACGCAGTGCTCTGAGCAGGACAACGCCATTTCAACCCTGGTGCACGGACTGTACAAGCGGCCCGGTTCCACACATGTGGCAAGCCTGAAGTTGGACGGCGCGTTTGGCGCATCCGTTAAGGGGTCCAACGGGCGCGCCTATGGGCATGTGGTGGACAGGGGAGACCTCAAGCGCTATCAGCTCGTTCTGGCAAGCGGGAGCATGATGCTCTACGACATGGAGACGGGCGCGGTGCAGACAGTCTCGCTCCCCCACGGAACGGGCTACCTTGATTCAGCGGACCCTGCAAATGACTTCAGGTGCGTTACGGTATCCGACTGCACCTTCATCGTGAACCGGAGAAAGGTTCCAGCCATGTTGCCCTACACGGCACCCGCCAATCAGCAGAACGTTGGGTACATCCAGATACGCTCCGCTGTGGTCAAGACGGACTACACCGTTCTTATCAACGGAACGAGCTGCACACACACAACAGGCGAAACGGCAACAACAACCGGCATCGCGCGTGCGCTTGCATCCGCCATCAATACAACAATGGGAGGAGCTGGCGTGTCGGCCACGGTGCTGGCGGGTTGCAACGTAATCAAGGTTTGGAAAACCGATTCCTCCGCATTCACATGCAGCGTAACCGATGGCTGGGGCGAGCAGGCCACGCGCGCCCTGCACAACGGGGTTGAACAGTACAGCGACCTGCCCTCGAACTTTGAGCAGGGCTACACGATCAAGGTGGGCAGTGGGGCGTCAGGCTCACAAAACGTGTACTACGTGGCGTTCGTGGATGGGCGGTGGACAGAGACCGTAAAGCCTGGTGTGCGCACCAAGTTTGACCCAGCCACGCTGCCGCACCAGCTTGTGCCCATGGGCGATGGAACATGGACATTCAAGCAAATCACGTGGGAAGACCGAAAGACGGGCGACGACGATACAAACCCGCTTCCATCGTTCATTGGCACGCCCATAAACTCCGTGTTCTTCTTCCGCAACCGGCTGGGGTTCTTGGCGTCCGACACGATGTGCCTGTCCCGCTCCGGGCAGTACTTCAACTTCACCGGCTCCAGTGCTGCGCAGGTGCTGGATACGGACCCTATCGACCTTGCCGCCACGAGCGAGCAGGTAGTTTCGCTTGAATGGGCAGTGCCCTACCACCAGTCCCTGCTGGTGTGGGCGACGGACAGGCAGCAGTTCGTTCTGACGGGTGGAGACATTCTGTCGCCCAACAACGCGCGGCTTATGCCGTCCACCACCTTCGATGCAGACACCACGGTGCGGCCCGTGTCCATCGGCAACAAGGTGCTGTTCGTGTCCAGGCGCGGGTCGTACTCGCAGGTGAACCTCTACCAGGCATCCGACGACATGGTGTCCAACACCAGCGAGGATCTCACGCAGCACTGCCCTGAATACGTGCCTGCGGCTCCCACAGTCATGGTGGCAAGTACGCTGCTGCGAATGGCCGCGCTCGCGCCCCCGCAGTCTAAAGAGCTGTACCTATTCAAGTGGGATGTCAACGAGCAAGAGCAACTGTCGCAAAAGGCGTGGTGCAGGTTCCGCTTTGATCGTACTTACCCTGCGAGCATTATCGGAATGTATTGGGTATCGAGGCGCTTGTACATCCTGTGGCACGTCAACTCCATTCTTGACTTCGCTATTAAGGGCAGGTTCGTGTTGGAGTACATCGACTTTGAAAAGCGAGCCTCCGACACAAACGTTGGTTACTCACTAGGCCTTGACTCAAAGGTGCAAGCTACCTTGGTGAGCAGCAATGGCGTAACCACAACCTTTGACGTCCCCTACCTGTGCGACCAGTCTGAAACGATCCTGCTGAAGTGCGACAAAGGAGCAGAGCCTGTTCCGCTCGTTGTGTCTGGTACTGCCACAGATGCCAGTTCCATCAACCCAAAGGTACGGTTCACCGTTATGGGCAGTCACATTAACTCCCCAATATTTGTAGGAAGGAAGTTCAATATGCGTTACACATTTACCGAAGTATTTGCGCGAGACCAAAACAATATGCCAATCATGGCAGCCTCTGTAAAGCTCGCAAAGATGACCGTGCGCTATGTGGATACAGGCTGGTTCACCGCCAAGGTGACTCCCTTCCTGCGAGACACCTACACGTACCCCTTAAGCGGGCGCACTGTTGGCATGCCCGGTCAAGGTCCGACGCAGCTCGCACTCAGCACGGGCGACTTCAGCATCCCGGTGCAGGCCAAGGCGGCAAACACCACGGTGACTATTGAATCCGATAGTTACCTGCCGGTGAACATCCCGTATGCCGAGTGGGTAGGAGATGTGACCATGAAGGCTGCGCGGTGAGCCGCGTTACAGCCACACAAGCCTGCCCCACCGATGCCTACGAGTTAGAGCTGCGCGAAGAAGACCGCGCCGAGGTGTCTCCCGGATGGCGCACGCTTGTGTTCCAAGCCATTCAGTACGGGCAGGCTGTCGCCTACCGGGACGAGACAGGCCACCTTATAGGGCTTGTCGGCATTACGCAGCCGGAGCCTGGAGTAGCAAGCCCGTGGGCGCTGGCGTCGCCCCGGCTGCGCTTTCACCGCAAGCAGGCGTACAGGGAGGGTCTAGAGCTTGTGCGCTACCTGCGCGAGTTCCATGCGGACGACTTCATATGCAACACCATCCCGCGCGCGGCCACCAGCAACCGCCGCTTTGTGCAAGCCCTTGGCTTTCGCATTGTTGCCCGCGAGAAGGGCGATGACATCTTTTACTTACCACTATGTGCGCACCCCTAATAGTCGCAGCGCCCTACATCATCGCGGCTGCATCCGCTGCGGCGCAGTATGCGGCCCAACGCAGCGCAGCCAATGCGCAGGCCGATGCCTCCAACAAGGCTGCAAATCAGGAGATGATGAACCTTGGCATCCAGCAGAGCCAGCAAGGCGAGGCCGCAGCGCAGCAAGCCAACGAGCATGCAAAAGCTGCTGCGCGCGACGCGGCCACGCTGAATGCCATCTCCAGTGAGTACGGCGGAGGTAACACCACAGACCGCCTGGCCACAACGCAAGGCATCCAGCAGGATGAGCACCTTGCCACCGTGGCGCGCAACGCGCAGTTCCAGGCGCAAGACAGCTCGCTTGCAAGCATGTCGATCCAGGCGAACAACAACGCGCGCCTTGCATCTATCTCCCGCCCATCCGCAGTGGGCACAGCCCTCCAGATTGGTGGAGCCTACGCCAACTACCGCGTAGCCACATCCCCACCAAAGACTAAAGCATGAGTGACGTAACCCGCATCACCGCCCGCCCGCAGATGCGGGACCAGGCAGGCACACCCGAGCTGCGCCCCGCCGCGCAGATGCACGGATTTGCCGTGGCCAACATCCAGCCTAACAGGGAACTCGTGGGCCTTATAAATGGCCTTTCTGCGTTCAACCCTGCGCTGACGCAGATGGAGCAGGACCAGAAAGAGGAGTGGAAGAACACAGCGCTCGCCAATTCGCAGAAGGTGGAGCAGCCGCGTGATGCCCTTACCGGCGAACCTACTCCCATCCCAGAAAACGTACCGCGCGCCTACGGAAGGCTCTACCAGGCCACCTACAACGAGGGTCTTGCGCAGCGCGTGGCTATTGACAACAAGGCAGACATTGCGCGCAAGTACCACGACCTGAAGAACTCTCCCGACTTCGACCCGGCGGCGTTCCTTGCACAAGAGCGCCAAGCGGCTCTGGCTGGAATTGCTGACCCGCGCGCACAGGCCATCATAGGCCAGCACTTTTCGCAACTGGAAGGGGACGTACAGGCTGACGTTGAAGGCAGGCGCGTGCAGCAAATTTCCGAAGCGAACAAGCAGACGTTCAACTCGATGCTGACGGATGCAGTAAGCGGCGTGGACACGCCAGCGCAGGCCCACACCAACTTCGGTGTCCTGCAAGAGCGCGGGGTGGCGCTTGGGATCAGCAGGGCGGAGGCGACGCAGGCACTGATGTTCCACCTTGTTGGAAAGTCCAACAGTATGGGAGGAGCGCCTGAGTTGTTCGAGATGTTCAACGAAAAGGACGCCAGCGGAAAGACGCTGCTGGACTACAACCCCGGCCTAGCCCAACACATCCAGCAGGCCAAGGAGCACGCCCAGCACTTGCGCGACAAAGACCTTGACGAAAAAGCTATGGCTACCAATGCGCAGACCCTGGCTAAGTATGAGGACGACATCGCCAACAACCCAGCATCCGTGACGATGGAGCGCCTTATTAACGACATGACGCCTCACGGCGCTGTGCGGAGTCCACAAGATGCTGCGCATAAGTGGAGCCGCGCGCAAGAGGCTCTGCGCAAGCAGCAAGCCACCTTGCTTGGCGTGGAGATGTTCCACAACGGTGAGCTGTGGCGGCTGGAGCCTGGCAAGCAAAACCAGATCATGGATGCCCAAATGGGCGGCGCTATGGAGGTACTAGCGCAGGCAAGCAAATCGGGGGACACGGCGGCTGTTGGAGCAGTTGCGGATCAGGTTCTACGCATGCACTCGCAATCTGGAGCGACAGTTCCGTTCGACCAGCTCAAGAACTATCTGTCGCACTTTGTGACAACATCCCCAAGCAAGAGTGGTCCTACTCCAGGATTCATGGCTGTGGCGGAGCTTTACAAAGCCATGAGTGCTGCTCCGAAGTACCGTGACTACTATTTCAATGAGGACATATCACATGTTATCGAAGCCTACAACGGCGCGCTCCGTGGAAGCCCACCGGATATAGCCTACGCGCAGGCGTACCAATCCACATCTCCAGAGGCTAAAGCAGCCGGAGAGGCGTATATCAAGACTCCTGAGTTTCAGAAGATCCTGAACAATGAGGCAGAAAAGTGGGTGGCAGGGTCCAGCATGGATTGGCTGAAGATATTCGGCAAGGCGGGACGTCCCACGAATATGGACGTGATTGGGAAAGACCTTGAGCGTGAGATGAAAGGTTGGAGGTCAAAAAATCCCTACATGTCCACAAAGGCCGGAAGCCAGTATGCCGAGCGATGGCTTGGGGAGAACTACGTGATTGACGGGTCAACCGGCGCAGCCGTGAAAGTTCCATCTGGGTACTCTAGCCCTGCGGTGCAGCAGGCCATTAGCGAGCACTCCTCTAATTTGACAAAGGAAATGTCACTTGGCGACAGGAGCGATGCCAAGTGGGGAGTTGAGTACCTACCAGAAGGAACTGAGGGAATGTTAAGGCCCGTGCTGACCAATGGGATGGACCGCCATCCGTTGCAGCCTGTGAGCATCCAGCAGTTACTGGATAACAGTACCGCTCGCAATAAGTTCACATCTGACGAGAGCGCGCAGCTAGGTGCGCTTCGCACTGCGGTACAGGAGGGCAAGCCTATTCCAAACATAGACACTAAGCTATTGGCAAAGGCTGAACTGCTTGGCGGATTCAAGATTTCAAAGCTAGGAATAGAGCGGTCCGACACAAAGACCATTGCTGCGATTCGCGCGGCTTCTGAAAAACAAATGCTGGAGCAGATTAACTCAGTGCCGCAGATCAGCATGGGAAAGGTGAGTTTTGACAACCTCCAATTTATTCCAACGAAAGGCACCACGAAGGTGGATAACTCCTTGACTGCGCAAGTTTCGCGCGACTTCTTCACTTCCCAGGCAGCCGGGTTGGGCGGGGTGCATATGGACTATGCCGCTTCGCTAATCTCAATGGGGGAAGGCGTGGTGCTTCGCGCATACGATGACCCAGCACGTGGCGCTGGCAAGAACATAGGAATGGGCTACAACTTGAATGCCAACGCGAATACCGCGCGCTCTGACCTCAAGCGCGCTATGGTTCCTGAAGACCAGATCGAGGGCGTAATAAACGGCACGGCATCGCTTACGCCGGATCAGGCGAAGCGGCTGCTTACGGTGGTGGCCCTGCCACGCTACGAAAAGCAGGTACGCGACGTTGCCGAGTCCACGCACCCAGGGCTGTGGAACAGGATGAAACCGGAGCAGAAAGCTGTGATGATTGATATTGCCTGGCAAACGGGCAATCCCGATAAATACAAGAAGGCGTGGCGCGCGCTCGCATCACGCAACGACGGGGACTTCTCCGATGAAATAAAGTCCTTCTACACTGACCAGGGCGGCGCGCGCAAGGAAGACACGCGCCGGGGCAACTTGCGCGCGGCGATGCTTTCAGGCGTGGCGCAGTGGCAGGCCGTGGTGGAGCGCTTTGGCTCCATTCCTAGTTCCAAGCTTGCTGCACTCAAGTAACCCGTATGGATAACGCACAGCCTAATGCGTATGAGCCACTAAGCTTCAACATCGCCAACAACGCACCGGTACGCGGCCCAACCGACTGGCAACTGTCGGAGCAGCGCCTCGCCCGCGAGCGTTCCGCACATTTAACCGACTACATCGGCTCCATGTGGAGGCAAGACAGCCTTGTAGACGGACTTGTAGCCAACTACGCTGGAAGCCAGATGAAGCCCCAACCTGGCTACTTTGCCGGGTCCGACACAAAAGAGTGGGCGGACCTGACAAACGGCTTGTGGGAGGATAACCACCAGTACCTGTACAGCGCCGTTTCTCCGGCCCACGCCATGTTCATCAAGGACAGGCTGCTCCAAAAGCAGGAGGACATGGTGCGCCTTGGAGACCTTGGCATTCCAGGCATCGTGGGCCGGGCGGCCTTGAACATTGTCTCGCCGGACCAGCTTCTTGTGTCCATGTCCGGCGGGTGGGTGGCAAGAGGTGCTGCCGTACTTGATGCAGTGAAGGCCACGAGTCTTACCAAGGCGGCGCTGGCATCGCAAGCGGCTGCCAAGGAAGGCACTGCGCGGGCCGTTGCGGCCGGAATTGGCTTTTCGGCTGCCGAGAACATGGCCTTCGAGAAGATGCGCCAGTCCGTCAACTTTGAGGACAGTACGCCAGAGGTTCTGCACGCTGGCCTGGTGGGAGCGGGGCTGTCAACCCCGTTTGCCTTGGCAGGGGCGAAGACTGCGCGGCGCATTGCAAAGGCCACGGAGTCGGAGACGGAGGTGCTTCGCGTACTCAAGAAGCACGAGGATGGCGGCGAGCTTACGCCCGCTGAGATGCGCACGGTTCACGATGTGGCCCAGACGCATGAGGCTATCCGCGATGTGGAGTCGGGCCGCATTACGCCCGAGGAGTTCAACCAGCGCATGGACGCCTTTCATGGGCCGATAGAGTCCGATGAGGCGTGGGCGCGGCGCAATGCTGCGCGGCTGCGCAACGAGGCGGACGCGTTCATTTCGGAGAACTTCCCCAACGCTGGAAAGCCATTGCCTGCGCGGGAGAAGGCAGCGCCTGGTGATATGCCAGCTTCGCATGCTGAGATTGACGCGTCCAACCTGGCTAACCCACCGCAGGAGACTGCGATGCAGTCGGCATTCAAGCGCGCCCTCGTGGAGCGTGAGAAGCTGCGCAAGGCGTTCGACCTCGATTCAATGGATGCCGCCACCGCCAAGGCCAAGAAGGCCGAGTGGGGCGCAGCATTCAAGCAGGCCGAGGCGCAGCGCGATGCGGCCATTGCAGCAGACCACGAGCGCATGCTCCTGGCCCGTGAACGGGCGGATGCGCTTGGGACAGAGGATCCCTACATCAAAGCGCACGAGCAGGCGCAGGCTGCCGCAGCCAACCCGCAGCCACCAGCGCCCGTGCAGCCGCCCGCCGCGCACCCTCATGAGCGGTTCGTGGGGCAGGAGGTGAGCTGGGCTGGCAGGGATGGCGCGACGGTGGAAGGCACCGTTGCCCGCTACAACCCTGAGATTGGCAAGCTGATTGTTGAGACCAACGATGGCATGAAGGCTGTGCCCGCTGAGAAGCTTGACCAGTGGGATGGCGGGCCGACGACTGCCGGGTTCCTGCCTGGCTCCATTGGGGCTGCGCAGGTTTCCAAGATTGCCCATATCTCCAACCAGCGCACAGCTATGGCGAAGGCGCGGATGGACTTTTACGCCATCTTGAACGGCAGCGAGCACGATGGTGTGCGCAGGCTGGCCTACGACCTTATCAAGGATGCCATTCAAAACGATGACTATGCGGCGCAGGGCTGGACGGCCAGCGAGTACAAAAAGCAGATTCAGCGTACCGTGGGAGGAAGGTTTCACTTCAAGCTTGAGCAGGCGCTGAAAGAGGCGAACAAGCTTGCCGGTGTAGGCATGCTGGAGCGCGGCAAGTTCAAGGAGAAGTTCATGGAGCTGGTCACGCGCGAGACGCGGGGGGATCCTTCCGTGAAGCTTGAGCACCCGGACATTTACCCTGCGGTGGCAAAGGCTTCCAAGGAGATGAAGGACTCCTACGCATCCCTGCTGGAGCAAGCCAAGCAGGCGGGTGTGAAGGGGGCGCAGGATGTGGCCCCCAATGACCTGTACGTGAACCGGAAATGGAACCACAGCAAAATCCGTGAGGCCATCAACACGCACGGTGAGGACGCTGTGATTAACCTGCTGGCCCACGCTATTCAGGTTCCAGGGCATACAGGCAACAAGGTAAAGGCCAAGCGGTTCCTTAAAACCGTTATCCGGCTTGAGTATTCCCCGGCCCTGCAAAACATCCACATGCAGGGGCGCGACTTGCCCACTTTGCGTGGCGAGCTTAAAGGGCATGGCCTTGACGACCACGCCATTGACGACCTCATTGACGTGATGTTCGACGCGCGGGACGCCAATGTGTCCGACGCGGGGCGGGCGGGGAACCTCAAGTTCCGCTTCGCGCTGGATGAAAACGCGGCGCAGCAGTTGCCAACGGGCAAGCTGCACATGGCGGACCTTCTGGAAAACGATGCGCGGGTTGTGATGGACTCCTACATCAATTCGATTTCCGGGCATATCGGCTTGGCGCGCAAGGGCATTGACTCGAACGCAGCCTGGCGCGCGCGCATAAAGGAGATTGAGGATGAAGCTCGAATGGGCGGGGACGGCAACAAGCTTGGCAAGGAGCTTAAGCTGCTTGAAGACATTTACGCCCACATTACCGGTCGCCCCATGAGTACGTCAGATTTCAGCGCGTCTGCACGCTGGGCGGCAGGGCTGCGCGCCCTCACGCGCTCTGCGATGTTGGGCCAGTTGGGGTTGACGGCGGCATTCGAGTTAAACCGGGCAATGTCCCTGGTGGGGTTCAAGGCCATGCTGCAATCCATGCCTTCGCTGCGCGACTGGTTGACCGCGTTGCGGCAGGGGCATGTTCCAGACGCAGGGCTGGCGCAGAACATTATGGATTTCACGGGCTTTGGCTACGAGAAGTCTGCGTCTTTCTACCGCAAGCGGGATATGGAGAGTGGCTTTGCGGACGGGATGCTTGTGCGCTTTGAGAATATGGCCAACAAGCTTTCGCATGTGACTGACGTGATTTCCGGCAACGCAAGCTTTACCTCGATTACCCGGCATATGGCGGCTATGGGGGCAACCCGGCAGGCGTTTGAGATTGCGATGGGTCGCCAAAAGCTTACCGATGCGATGCGCAAACGCTGGGTGGGGCAGGGCATGGATAGCGGCCACATTGATGAAGTGCTGGCGCACCTGAAGGAGCACAGCGATATTCATGATGGGCACCTTGAGGGCATCCGCTTTGAGGAGTGGATGAAAAACGAGCCTGAGAGTTGCGAGGCGTTTCAGCTCTTTCTCTCCCGGCAGACGCGCGATGCTATCCAGGACCACGACATTGGCGAGACCATGCCGTTCATGCATACCACGCTAGGCAAGGTGATGGGGGAGCTGCGCACCTTCATGCTGGTGGGGCACGCCAAGAACTTTCTCAAGCAGTTTCACTACAGGGATAGTCAGGCGCTGTCCATGTACGCAATTTCGATGGTGGCCGAGTCTATGGCGTACTCGATGCAGGCAGCGATGAACTACCCGGACAAGCTCGATGAGATGCTGACCCCGGAGCGCATTGCCAAGGCTGCGTTTGCGCGGTCCGCCTCCAACGGGATGACGCCCATGCTTATCGAGGCGGGTCACGTGATGCTTACGGGCGGGGACGGGTTCTTTCAAGAAGGCTCTACCGCCAACACGGACAACCGCGCTCCGTGGAAGACGCCTAGCTACATCATGGCTTCGCGCCTGATGAATGCAGCGCCGGACCTGGTGGGCGGCGTGCTGGGTACTGGAACGGTAACTCAGTCTGAGTTCAGGGATGGGGCGCGCGCCTTGCCCCTTTCGCGTCTGTATGGCGCTCCGCTGCTCATCAACTACTTCGCCGATATGTTCCCCAAGTCGGGACCCAAGGGCGACGACTAACCGCACTTTTGTGCATTCCATTAAGGCCGCACCTGGCAACGGGTTGCGGCTTTTTCTTTTCTTTCAAAGGGATATTTTCATGCGAGTTTCGCCTGTACAGGCTTTCACGGCCAATAACCAGTCTCAAGGTTCTTTTCAGCTCCTGACCGGGGAGAGCTTGGCTATGGTGTTTGACGGGGCAGCCGGTGTTATGACGATTGGGCTGTATTACATGGCCGATGGCACTGGCGGTTCCGATTGGGTTCCCGTGGCCTTCCCGGATACCAACACTGTGGTGTCCGTGGCCTTTACCGCAACAACGGGAGGACAGCGCGCTATTCGTGGCCTTCCGCGCGGGTACTACAAGATGATGACCACGGCCTGGACCTCCGGCAGCAAGAACGCCTGCCTTATCGCTTACTGATTGCAGGCATGGCCTACTCTTACACGCAGGCGGTAGGGACCGGCTCTGTGCTGGCAGTTGCCGTGCCGCCTTATCTGGACAAGTCGCACATCTTCGTGTTTATCGACGGTGTTCCATTCACCGCTTTCGAGTGGGTCAATGACCAGACAATTGGCGTACTGGCCGAGCGCAATAGCCTTATCCGTGTGGTGCGCCGCACCAGCCCCGATGCGCGCCTGACGGCTTACCTGAACGGGCAGGCGCTGCCGGGGGAGGTGCTGGAGATTGACTCCAAGCAGGCGTTCTTCCTGGCGCAGGAGGCGATGGATGCTGCGCTGCTGTCTGGTGGCTCCCCGGCTGGCGGGCTTCCGCCCGGTACGGAGCTGACTGTAGATTTGGTGCGCGACTTGCTGACCGGGCAGATTGCGCCGAGCCAGCTTGAGGAGTCCCTGCGCAATTCAATTGGGCTGATTACGGATGGTGCGGACTCCCCCGGTTCCGTGGCGTGGCGTGTGGCGCAAGAGGCTGCGCAGCGAGCTTCGGCCATTGCTGCTGAGGCTCAGGCGCGCGCCACCGCCCTTGTGGCGGAAGCCAACAACCGCACGGCTGCCATTGCTGCGGAGCGGCAGGAGCGCGCCACTTACCTGGCCGATGCGAACAAGCGCATTGACAGGGTAGTTGTTGGAATTGACAACAACAGCGCGGCCATTCTTGAGGAGGCGCGCTCCCGGTTGGCTGACGTGGATGGGGAGCGGCAAGCCCGCGCCGCAGCCATTGCGGATGCGAATAGCCGGGTGGACAGCGCCTTTAGCAAGATTGAAGCCAACAGCGCGACTATTCAGGCCGAGGCGCAGGAGCGCGTAGACGCTGGGCAGGCGCTGGCTTCGCAGCTAGGCACCACGCAGGCGCGGCTGGATTCCATGCGCGCGCTGGTGTACGACATGGTGGAGTCGGTGGTTGACCGCCTGCACGCGCAGTCTCGCCGCACTCAGGCGCAGCGCGCGGATATGGAGCAGGGCTTGCTCGCCGCAAACGCTGCCATATTGGAGGAGCAGACAGCGCGCGCGGGGGCGGACGGTGCGCTTGCTTTGCAGCTTGGGGAGCTACAAGCCTCCTACAAGGCTGCGGACTCCACGCTACAGGCGAGCGTGGCGAGCGAGGCTGCGGCGCGCTCTACTGCGGATGCGGCGCTGTCCACCCAGCTCACTGAACTTGACGCCGCCTACAAGGCTGCCGATTCACAACTGCAAGCCAGCGTAACCAACGAGGCTGCCGCGCGGGCCAGTGCGGACTCTTCTTTGGCTACCCAGCTCACGGAACTTGACGCCGCCTACAAGGCTGCGGATGCGCAGCTCCAGGCGAGCGTGACGCAGGAGGCCGGGGCGAGGGCGGATGCAGATTCATCCCTTGCCAGCCAACTTACTGCGCTGGACACTGCATACAAGGCCGCTGACTCCAAGCTGCAAACGAGCGTGACAAACGAGGCGACCGCCCGCGCGAACGCCGATGCGACGCTGGGAACGCAGCTCACGGAGCTGACCAGCACTGTGAACAGCAAAGAGCGTTCCCTGCTGTCTACCTTGTGGGATCTGGCGGAGTCTTTTGCGGACCGCTTCAAGGCGCTTGCACGTCGCTTGACGATGGTGCAGGCCAACCTGGAGGACGCGGACAGGCAGATCAGCGCATCTGTAGCCACCGAAGCGCAGGCGCGCGCTGACGGCGATGCGGCGGTGGGCAGTCAGTTGCTGGCCATTGATGCTGCCTACAAGCAGGGCGACGATGTGACGCGCGCAACCATTGTGGCGCTGGAGGAGGCTACCTCTTCCCTGAAGGAGTCGCAGGCACGCGATACCCGCTTGGTGCGTGCGGAGCTGGAGGGGGCGGACGCCGCCATCACGGCTTCTGTTGTGGCCGAGGCCAAGGCCCGAGCTGATGGCGATGGAGCGCTGGCGAGCCAGCTCACGGCGCTGGATGCTGCTTACAAGTCGGCAGACTCTTCAATCAACGCCGCAATCACGGCGGAGCAGACTGCGCGGGCGAACGGCGATAGCGCCCACGCCACGAGCATTGCTGCGCTGGATGCGGCTTACAAGGCTGCGGACTCTGCGCTAAACGCTGCGATTGTCACCGAGCAGACGGCGCGCGCCAGCGGAGACAGCGCCAACGCAAGCAGCATCACAGCTCTGCAATCACGTGTGACGACTGCCGAGAGCGAACTTGCCACGGCGAGCACCCGGCTTGCTGCGGTGGAGGTTTCGGCAGCAACCAATGCGACGGCGACCGAGGGCGTGGAGGCCAACTACACCATCAAGGTGCAGGCCCGCACGGACGGTAAGCAGGCTATTGCGGGGATTGGGCTGAACAGTTCGGTGAACAACAACGTGGCGCAGTCCGAGTTGGTGTTCATGGCGGACAAGATGACGTTCGTTCCGAGCGCGGCCAACTACAACGGCACTCCGCAGCCGCTGTTTACGACTGCACAGGTCAACGGCGTGAACACGTTCGTGATCCCGGCTGGGCGCTTTGGCGACAAGCTGCTGGAGGCCCGCATGATTGTGGACGGCGGTGTGGAGGCGCGCCACATGAAGATTACCGGTGGCGGGGCCGAAAAGAATATGGACCCGTACACGTCGGATGTAAGCGCATGGGTGAATCTTCTAAATAGCACGAAGCCCACGATTGCGACCGGAATCACGGATATTCCAGGAGGCGGGACTACGGCCCTGCAAAACCCCACGGATGCTGAATCGCGCCCGTTCTGCCTTGAGTTTATTCCCGTGGACCTCACGAAGAACTATAGGGTTGAGGGGCTGGTGAGGCAGCTTGGCGGTACTGCCGGAAAGTTCTACCTTTCGGTTGCGTGGTACGACGCGAACAAGACGCTTCTAACGTCCAGCACTGCGCAGCCTACAGGGGCGGGAAGCCCCGCTGGGTGGTTTGGAAACGGAACCTACTCCTACGCTGCGTCAGGCACCGCGCCCAGCTCGTGGACGCTCTACAAGACAACCTTCGGACCCAATGAGGTTGCGAAGATTCCGAGCAATGCGAAGTTCATGCGCATCGGTGCGATTTTGAACTACCAGGCTGCCGTGGGGGCCGCTGTGCAGATAACCGGCCTCAAGGTAACTGAGATGCTGGACAGCTCGCTTGTGGTGACTGGCGGTATTGCAGCCGACCGGATTGACACCAGGGGGCTGACTATCAAGGACAGCGCTGGCAAGGTTATCTTTGGGGCAGGCACAGGCATTTCATCCAGCGGCGTTGCCTTTGGATTGTCTGGAAACCTACTTCGCAATTCCGACTTTCTGGCAGATGCGGTGAATGGTGCAGGGTGGATTTACTTGAGTTTCTCTGGGACTACCACCTACTACAGAGACCTTGCGATTAGCAAGCTTGCTGGCGGGCACACGATGTGCGCTTATACAACTGGCGCAAACTCTTCAGAGTGGGCACCTTACTACACGGACACTATCGTAGTGAACGGCGGTGGGAGGTACGAGTGCACTATGTACGCAGGCGCGCTCAGGTGCGACGTTGACGCGTGCATTTACTGGTACGACGCCACGAGCGATGTGAATATTGCAGAGACGTCTGTAGGGATTTGCACTGCGGCAGAAGCAGCAGGCGGCGCTCTGCTTTCAGGCTACAAGCGGATTGGCGCGTTCTTTACTGCGCCGCCTAACGCTGCGTATGCACGTGTGTGCTTTACCAAGCGCGCTACGTATGGGGGCAAGGCGGATAGCTACGGGTTCTTGACGCTGCCCTATTTTGGGGTGGCAGGGCCCGCACAGACTGAGTTCTCGCCTTGGAAGCCTGGCCCTGCTAGCGGTATTGGCAACCTGGACCAGATTACCGCCGAGAGCGCATCGACCTATATCGCCAACGCGGCGATTGGGGCTGCGCAGATTGGCTCTTTGTCTGCTGGAGTGCTTAATACGACGATGGGCGGTGGCTTGCTTAGCGGCGGGCGCATAACTATGGAGGCTAACAAGTTGCAGGTGTTTGATGCTACGAACGCTTTGCGTGTGAAGGTGGGGTATTTGCTGTGAGCTACGGGCTTGAGGTTTTGGGGCCTTCGGGAGCGCGACAAGTTTCTCCTACAAAGGTGGGCTTGCTGTTCCGCTCTTACGTGCAGATTCCATCAGGATCTGGAACGTGGACTTGGACATTCCCAGAGTTGACGGGGCGAACTTGCAGTGCTCTTATTTTTGACGGGGCGTTCTTGGACTATATTGTTCCAACATGGACATACCCATCGGGCATACCTACCCTAAAAGTTAAAAGGGACGTACTGTATGTGGGCGGTGGGCGGGCTACAGCCGCCTTCATCTACGTTCAATAAGGAGGATGCATGAGTTACGGCTCGCATGTTTTTGATTCAGGTGGAGGGCTGATTGCCGGTGTTCTGGCCCCTACGCTTCACTATGTTGGAAAGTTTACATATGTCTCTTCCAGCACTGATTCATATTCCAAGATACAGACTTACCGTATAAATTCTCCAGGTGGAGCGCCACTTCCAGTTATCCGGGTTACTCCGGGTAACGGGCTGTGGTACGGTATCAAGGCTATGGCTATTTCCAGCGGGAGTAATTGGGACATTGCGCTCACGACTAGCGCTGCTGCTGGGGCTGTTGAGATACACGCCTTCGCGCCGCTGGTGGCTGGCGCGGGTCCGCTGGAGGCTTACGGGATGCGTATTTTTGGACCTAACGGTGAGGTGCATTTTGATAGCACAAGAAAGCCACTTACTGTGGACGGGATTGTGACGCTGCCTGAAGTACCGTTCCGTAGCGGAGCCAGCGGCATTTTTCCATCCGGCGGAACGGAGCCTTCTGGTATTGGAGCTTTTGGGACTTACTCTGTACCCTACACGGTACAAGCGGGCACACACGGTTTGGTTTTGAAGGGCAGCGGTATGTGCACAGCGTGGGCTGGAGGCGTGTACGGTCAAGGGTACTACGGCGCGCTTCGCGTGGATGCTTCAGCTATACGTAGGGTGGCCGGAGGGTGGGTCCCCGATTACCCTGTAGGAGACACGGCGCAATCTGCACGCTTCCACGAAGAACAGGTCATGGTTGTTGACCTCAACAGATATATTTAACAAATGGCAATTTTAAAACCTTTCGAGACTCCGCAAAAGGTAACTGCGACCTACCACAAGATTATCAAGGCAGAGATTGACTGCAATGCTCTTGTGGTTCAGGTTGTGCTGGCTATCTACGCCAGCGAGCATGCGCGCGATGGGGGCGGCACGGTGCTGTGGCATGAGTATCAGAACATTCCGTTTTCGATGCTTACGCAAGACCCGCGCGATTTGCTGTACCCGATGCTGGCTAGTTTCAAGGACAGCTACCTGGTGGGCGGAGAGCCTTCCGAGGAGGGGTTTAGCAGCCCCGGTGATTTCACAATTAAGTTGGTGGATGAGGCGATTGCAGCCCATTTGCTAGGTGGCGATACGCCAGAAGATACACAAACAGATGATTGACCCGAAGAACGAGCCAGAGATTTTTATCTCTGTGCTGGCGGTGATTGGCGCAGCTATTGGGCTGGGCAAGTTGATGAATTCGGATGACCCTATTACCACGCGGATTGTGCTGGGGCGGGCTATGGCGACCGCAGGGATTGGGGCGGCGGCGGGAGCTGCTGCGCTGCTCTTTCCGTCTGCGGATTCGATTGTGCTTTACGGGCTGGCTTCTGGCCTTGCCTCTCTGGGCACGAGTGGGCTTGAGCTGGTGCTCAAGAAGTGGCTGCGGGGTCCAGAGTGACGGGCGAGAAACCGGAGAACACGGCACTTGCGGAGCGGCTGCTTACGGCTGCTCTTAAGGTGCTGCTGGCCCGCATGGAGGATGGCACGGCTACGGCTGCGGATATTACGGCGGCGCACAAGTACATCCAAAGCTGCGATGTGCAGATGATCCCGCGTGATGACAACCCGCTGGGGCAGTTGCGGGGCGTGCTCGCCAACCTGCCTTACGCAGGCTCTAGCGGGCCGAGCCACTAGGGTGGCTACCTACCCATTAGCTTTTAACGCAGGCCCCGCCACGGGGCTTGTAGTGGCCTTGCTGGCCCTTTCATGTATTACTTATTCTGAACACTCAGCTTACACAGGTGGCGCAGGCTACGGCAGTTGTTGCCAGCCCGCTGCTTGCAGACTTTAGAAACTTTGCCTATGTGGTGTGGAAGCACCTGGGGCTGCCGGACCCGACTCCGGTTCAGTATGACATTGCGAGTTACCTCCAGCACGGCCCCAAGCGCTCTGTGATTCAGGCGTTCCGTGGTGTGGGCAAGAGCTGGCTCACATCGGCGTTTGCGGTGTGGTTGCTGCTCAGGGACCCTCAGACCAAGATTGAGGTGGTGTCGGCGAGCAAGGACCGCGCGGACGCGTTTGCTACGTTTGTGAAGCGGCTTATTCATGAGCTGCCGATGTGCGCGCATTTGAAGGCGAAGGCGGGGCAGCGCGACTCTTCACTGGTGTTTGATGTGGGTCCGGCGCGGCCTGACCACTCGCCTTCGGTGAAGTCGGTGGGTATCACGGGGCAGCTCACGGGTTCGCGCGCTGACGTGATTATTGCGGACGACGTGGAGGTTGTGGGCAACTCCCTTACGCAGACGATGCGGGACAAACTGGCGATGCTGGTGCAAGAGTTCGATGCTATTTTGAAGCCTCTTGCGAGCAGCCGGATCATTTACCTTGGCACGCCGCAGACGGAGATGACGCTGTACTCCCAGCTTGAGCAGCGCGGCTACCAGTGCCGTGTGTGGCCCGCGCGCTACCCAGCGCCGTCTAAGGTGGCGCGCTACGGCGAGCGGCTGGCTCCGCTGATTGTGCAGGCGCTGGAGGAGGATCCTGGGCTGGGCACAGCATGTGGCGGGCTTGGCGCGCCGGTTGACCCGGTGCGGTTCAATGACCTGGATTTGCGGGAGCGAGAGGCTTCTTATGGGCGCTCTGGCTTTGCGATGCAGTTCATGCTGGACCCGTCTTTCAGCGATAGCGATAAGTTCCCGCTGAAGCTGTCCGACCTGATTGTGCTGGACTGCGATGCGAAGATGGCCCCGATTAAGGTGGTTTGGGGTTCAAGCCCCGAGCTTGCGCGCTCTGACTTGCCGAATGTGGGCCTGTCGGGCGATAGGCTGTACCGGCCCATGTGGGTGTCCAAGGAGACCTACGAGAAGTACACGGGCGTTGTGATGGCGATTGACCCTGCCGGTCGCGGCTCTGACGAGCTGGGTTACGCGATTGTGGGGATGCTCAACGGCTTTCTGTACGTGCTGCGTTGCCGTGGATTGAAGGGCGGGTACTCCGATGTGAACCTGGAGTTGCTTGCGCGGGAGGCTAAGCAGTATGGGGTGAACCACATTCGCATTGAGTCGAACTTCGGCGACGGCATGTTCACCAAGCTGCTTGCTCCTGTGGTTGCGAGGATCCATCCGTGCCACCTGGAGGAGGAGCGCAGCTCCCAGCAGAAGGAGCGCCGGATCATCGACACGCTGGAGCCGGTGATGAACCAGCACCGCATGGTGGTGGACGCCAAGGCATTCCGAGACGACTTCGAGAACTACAACGACTATTCTGAGGAGCAGAAGGCGCGCTACCAGTTGTTCTACCAGATGACCCGTATCACCCGAGACCGGGGCTCCCTGTCCAAGGACGACCGCCTGGACGCCCTTGCAATGGCCGTGGCCTACTGGTCAGAGGTGATGGACAAGGATACCGAAAGGATCGAACAGGAGTCGCTTGAAGCGGCCCGGCAGCTGGTGATTGAGAAGTTCATTGAGGCTGCGGGCATTGGCAGGGACGATGGGGTTGTTGGGTGCTTTCTGCGGGGCGTTGAGGCTTAGCGGGGATTCGAGTACCATCGCCGCCCGTTTTTATAGGAAATGTAGTTTGATGCGGAATGCGGAAGGCGCGGCTAATGATGAGTCGTTTACGGTAGGGGGAGCGGTAAATAAGCTTAGTGATGCGGAGAAGCGCAGTGACAGGAAGGGGCTGGTTATCTGGTTGACTGTGTGGGCGCTTGTTGCCCTCGTCGTGGCTTCACCCTTCTATATCCGTGAGCAACGGGCGTACACAAAGGAGCGGGAGACTCGGATACAGAGGGCTGACAAGCTGTTGGAGAGATGTATTCCAGACAAGTACGCGCCCTACAAGTCAGAGGACGACAGGTGGGCGGAATCTGGAGCGCTCTCCGTCTACCTCGATCATGGAAATGTCCCTGGGTACGCAGTTCCTGTACTCACGTGCTCGGATGCGGATAGCCTAGGTGCCGCAGTAAGGGTGCACCGGCCTGCATCGTTCCTTAAGTACCTGTGGGACAGGAACACGCCCTAGGTCAAATCGCTAGACGGATCAACAGGTTAGCTCTGGGATGTAGTGGAAAGCGGGTTCTAAACCCTGTCCCTAGCAGAGAGGCCCAAGTCCTTCCTCAAAGATGCACCTATAGGTATCTTATGGTCGCCTTATAGGCTTCCTATAGTCCATCTATAGGTGCATCCCGCCTCAGATTCATCACCATAGCCCTACACCCATAGTTCAGAGTGTTTGGTAGAAAAATGTGAATGGGTATCGGGTGATTTAGAAAATGCATTTTCCCCCGTGCCCCTGCTGCGCTCAAGTAGCACCGACCTCTGGCGAGGACTCTTGCAGCAGCGAGAGAGGCACCGAACTGGCACCAGCAGGCACCAAGTTGTGCTAAGTCGTTGATCTATAAGGCACTTCGTCGGATTGTTAATCCATAGGCAGAGCCTGCACACTCGCTTAGAGCGCGCTCTTGGCGCTTCGTAGACTCACGCGCGCGTACTCCTACGCTTCCCTTCCGGCACCTGTTTTTACGCGTGAGCGTGTATGTCCCGATTGGTGGATGGTTGACAAATAGGGATAGTTCGTTTACAATTCGTTCCGTCGCAGCAATTCACCTGTTCAGTTTTGCTCTACTTCCCCTTCTGTCAACTATTGAGGAACACCAACATGCCACGCGTTTACGTAAGCACCTATTCCACCTATTCCAGTGGCTCCCTAAAGGGCGCATGGATCGACCTTGAAGCCTTCGCCGATAGAGCCGAATTCCTTTCCCATTGCACAACCCTATTCGGCTCGGAATCTGACCACGAATTCATGTTTCAGGATTGGGAAGATGTGCCACACGGAATGATTTCCGAGTCACGTATTACGACTGACATATGGGACTGGCTCGATTTGAGCGATTCTGAGCGTGAAATTGTCATGGCCGCACGTGCCGATACGGATGGTTGCTCGATTCGCGGCGCACTAGATGCATTCTGCGGCGAGTACGAATCTGGCAAAGACCACGCAATCGGCCTATACGCAGATTGCGGGTACCTTAACGATGATAACCCTCTCGCAAATTACGTCGATTGGGATGCAGTTGTACGTGATTTGTCGATGGACTATTCATATGTGCGCCATGAGGGGTCGGTCTACGTTTTTCGTTGGGACTAATTTAGGGGTGTTTTGAAATGCAGTACTTTAACCCGAGTTATGAGTGCATAAGCGTATTCGATGTGTGTCATGCCTACATGCTGCTTGAGTGTAACTACAACATTGGAGGATGGCTGCGGGAGCGTCCATCTAATCAACGTAGGCGTGAGTCGATAGGCGCACAACTTTATCGTATTGGCTACAACCCAGGTCACCGCGACGTTGATTTGTGGGGCGCAGATGATGAAAATTGTTCGGATGATTCGAACGTTCGATTTGTCTACTTTAAGAAGGCACTCGAATGGGGGTTGCCACTTGAGGCTGACGACAGGGAAGCAATCGAGCGCATATTTACAGAGCGCGCGATTCTCGAATGGCGTCCAGACTATTTTGATTGACTGAGTTCAGCCCATAGGGTCCGCCTAGGACCCCTTGGAGTGCACTTAGCGCTAATTTTCCCCAACCTAACGGAACCTAAACCATGAAACTCTCGATACCCGCAAAATCCCTCAAAAACGCATTGCTAGTCGCTGCCCATAATGACCTGCGCGCCTACCTCAATGCAGTGCGCATCGAAACTGATGGGAAATACGTGCACATAGTGGCATCCGATGGTCGCGCGCTGTACATTGAGCGTTTAGCTATGTTTCCATCCGAGCAGGCCAGTATAACAGTGCCGCGTGATACGCTTGAAAAAGCTATGCGAGGTATCGGCATTAAATTCAGTGTTGTACTAGAATTTGCAGCAGGTGACTTCGAAATTAACCAGAAAAAACCTGAGCTAGATATGCGCAGGCACGTTGCGTGTACTAACGTGAAAACTGGCTCTACAGTGTGGGGCATTGAGTTGGCCGGGAAATTTCCCAACTGGCGCAGAACAATCCCCACTCAGATTACTGGCGAACTGGCGCAGTATTGCCCCGAATTGCTGCACAACGCAGAGAAAGCTTGCGAAGCTATGGGCACTAAATTCCGTGGTGTTATGGCAAACGGAAAGGGCGCTGGCATTGTCAATGTTTCCGACGACGCTATTATTGTTATCATGCCATACGATTACAAGCAGGATCAGGCAGTGCCTACATGGGTGAGTGAGTTGCAAGCAGCCGATGGCGTTTGACATTGCACAGTACACAAGATACAATGAAAGACATGTAACATGGATCAAAACATGCTTAATATCGCAAAAATCGAAGCTGAAATTGCAAAGCTCATGGCTGAAGCCGGGAAGTTGAGCGCAGAGGGGCAGAAGCTTGTAACAGAAGCCGGCAGAATCAACGCTGAAGGACGCAAGCTCCACGCTGAAACTGAAAAAATTAGGCGTGAAGCGCCTTGGCAACTAACCTTCTCGATGGTCACGGCACTGACCGCACTGCTAGGCGTGGCAGTGGCGCTTACAAAGCTGTTCATCTAACCCTAGACTGACTCCACCCTGTTGCCCTACGTGTAGGGCAATGGAGTGCGGTTCGTTGGGAACTCACGCACATGCCGTGATCCCCTCAAATTCGACGGAACTTGCGCGGCAGATGCCTGTCAAACGCCATAGCCAATGAAACCTCACACAGTAGCAGCGCCCTCAAGGAATGCAGCACTCCCCGCCTCACCGTTCGAATACCCCGCCAACATAGCGGATGCGCTCCAGCGCGCCGTAAGCCCAGGGGGGGGGGGGTAACTGCCAATGCGCGCGCACCTCCTTGCGTGCCATTCCTCCCTTCTATATCACCAATACACACAACCCACGATCTAGACACACACGGAATGATCAGAAACGAAACGCGCGCTGTAGCAGCAACACACACGCAGGCTTCCATGGATGCCCAAGTCCCCGTAACATCCTCTAACCTTTGCGCCGCGCACAGGAGAGCGGTTTCCATGCGCCACCACCCCTATCACCACGACACGCCAGAGCGTGCTAAATGGCGCGCCCTATTCACCGCAGCGCTGGTACTGCCCGATTCCGTATTGGCGGTGACGTTTGTGCGGGGAGGCGGCGATGTATGCACAATGGTGTGCTCCCCTGTGGCTGTCGGTGGGCGTATCCGACGGTACGCACTGGTGCGCGACTTAGAGACATCCTCAGTCCGCAGGATTCACCTAGACGGTGTAGTCAAGGCCACACTGGAGACACACGCCCACGGGGTTGAAGAGTCTTACAGAGACTTCTGATACTTCTAAGCGCAACCTTCCCACTTAGTGCATAATAGCGTCTCACCAACTATCCAGGAGAAGAGACGCTATGACACGATCCACATACGCTAACGTGGTCCACGAGTTCCTATTGGGACTATCCGAGGAACTCAAAGACCCCACGCTGCCAAGCCAGCAGGTTCTGGTATTGACGGCGCTGTATATACACGGGGATGTGAATCAGAGTGACTTGGAGGACCTAACCGGCGTTAAAAGGAGCGCCAATTCTCGTAATATCACTAAGCTCGGGAGGGGAAATGCAAAAACGAATTTCGAAGGACCAGAGCTGGTAGAGAAGTACGAGGACCGCATGAACCAGCGCGCCAACCGCGTTAGACTCACCCCGAAGGGCCGAGCTATCATGGATAAAGCAATTGACAGGGCTACACCCAAATCACGATGAATATGAGTAGATGAGGAACTGTAATAATGAAAATTCGATATTTTGAAAAACGGGGGGTGTGGTGGCTAGACTTCCGCGACGCGCAAGGGAAGCGGCGCAGGATGCCCAGCGGCTGCACGACAGAGGCCGAGGCTAAGCGCGCATCCCCCGGAATTCTGGCACGTGCACTTGCGGGAGATTCCGCAGAACCGAGGGCGGATTCTTTTGGTCAAATTGTCCCTCATGCTGGATTTTCCCCTAAAAAGGACGCTCCCTCAATTACATTTGAGCAAGCCTACAAGAAGGCGCTTAACGAGCGCGAAAAGTGGATTCTTGCCAAGGACCAGGCTGGGCTGGAACTCAAATATGAGAAGACGATTGCGTATTGGGGAGCGAACACGCCCCTAGCGACAGCGACACGTGAATCCGTCCTTGAATGGCGCGCGGCGCTACTCCGGTCCCCAGGTAAGAGGAAGGGCACTACCCTGTCGAACTCCTCAATCAATCACATGCTGTCGTTTCTGCAATGCCTGCTGGAGGTTTGCAACCTCCCACCGCACGGCGTAAAGCACTTGTCTACACAGGGCAACGAGAGGAAGCGCCGGGTCCGACAGGAAGAGCTGGATGCGGTAATCGAGTGGCTAGAGACTGCACGGACGCACCGTAAGGTCCCGTACAAGGGCGCGGCGGCATTCGCTGACCTAATCCGCGTGGCCCTAGCGTCGGGCGCGCGGCAGGGGGAGTGGCTGGCCGTTAAGTGGAAGGACGTGTACGTTGATCGCGGAGTTGTCTGCTTTAGGGATACGAAGAACGGGGAGATGCGGGAGGTCATGCTCACGCAAGAGTCGCAGGAAATCCTACAGCACAGGAAAGCTATAGGAATCGAGCCTGGACCGTTCAGCGACCTTGACAGTGACAGGTGCACAGCGCTGTGGTCCGACGCTCGCAAAGCCCTTGGGCTTGCAGATGATCACGAGTTCGTGTTCCACGTCGGGACCCGCCACGAGGCACTTTCGCGCGCAGGAGAAACAGGCGTGAACACGTTCTTGTTTATGGGGCTTAGCGGGCACAAATCGCCCGCCGCCGCGCGGCGGTATGTGAAGCCAACGGTTGGCGCACAGAGGGCGCTAGTAGAGGCAATTGCGAACTACAACCCTGCTAGTACCGTATCTTCCCTGATTGGGGACAATTGACACTGTGGATAACGATTTGGGAAGGATGACAGGGTGGGAAGATTGACTGTTAATCCGTAGGTCCCTGGTTCGAGCCCAGGTCGGGGAGCCAAAACTCAATTGTGGGGCCGATGCAATGCTATCAAAATTGCATCGGTGTTCCGCAAAAATAAAGTGTTCCGCAATTCAGCGAATGGGACGCACCACCTTTCCTACTTTGTGACGGATGTATTGCGCCGTCATCGCCTCAGTTGTGTGGCCAAGAATTGCCTGCGCCGTGCGTGTTCCACCGGTTCCGTCAGCCTCCGTCGCCGTCTTGGCGCGAATGTCCCGGAACTGAAATGCCTCCATCTCTACACCAGCACGCTGTCTCGCCTCGTAGAAGCGGTCTTGCCGCATGTTCGCTGTAAATGGTTGCCCCTTCTCGTTGACCAGGAGCGCCGCGCAGGTGGACTTTACCGCCGCTTTGTAGGCGCGTATTTCTTCCAGTAGCGCCGCCAGTTCCCCCTCTATCACGATGCGTAGCTTGGCCTTGGTCTTTCCTTGCTTGACGTGCAGTACGCCATCGCGGATGTCTGTTTCTTTCATCCGCAGTACGTCGGCGGGGCGTTGCCCGGTGAGTTCGGCCAAGCGCATGGAGAGAGCAAGAGGCTTGTCCGCCACCGCCAACACACGCTGAACCAGTTCATCGTCAGGGGCGGCTTCGCGCCCAGTCTCCTTGAACCCCTTGATGCCGGCGCACGGGTTGGGTAGATCTGTAAAGCCCTCGTTGCGGGCGTAGTTCCAAATGTGGGAAAACAAGGCTTTCTCCCTGTTGGCGCGGACCTGCCCGTGCTTGTCAGGCACGGGCAGGTCAGGGTGCTTTTCCTTGGCAGCTTTCTTTGCTTCATTGACACGCCAGCGCATGTATTGGCGTATGTGTACGGGCTTGATCTCGTCTAGCGGCGCTGGCGTAGCGCCACCAAAAAATCGCAGCAGGAATACCAGCTCCCCTTCGTTGTCTTGCTGTGTGCGCGGGGCCTTGCTTGGAAGAACGTCCTTGCGATACGCGGACACCACGCTGACAAATGTGTGGCGCTCAACTACAGGCTCGGGCGCCTGCGCCGGACGGAGCGTAAGCTCCGACCACTTCGCAACCGCCTCCGCGTAGTCAGACCCAAGCGGCACTTCCTTGCGAGGGTGCCCCCCAATGTCCAGGTAATAGAACACTTTGAGACCTCTAGGGCGCGCACGCATTCCTTTGGGCAGATGCGCCCACCGGCTTGGTTTGCGCCCCATGTCATGCTCCCGCTAGCGCTGGCGCCCACGCGCGTCGGGGCGATGGGGGTGGCGCCGTAGGCGTTGAACGCCCATCAACCACGGAGCGCACGATGATGGGTTGCCCCAAAGCATTGACGCGAAATGGGATGGCCTGAGTCTTGAGGAACTCGACTTGTTTTGTCTTTACCGTGCGGCCTGTAAGTCTGCGCACCTCGTCATCCGTTAGGAAAAACGGCTGCTCACCCATGCTCTGATCCTTTCTCGTTGTTGTGTTGTGGGTGGAATTGAAGGTCGCTCTGGTCAACCAGCCGTGGCTTGCAGTCGAACACCGTGTTGCCGACGTAAAAGGACCCGAGTTTTTTGCACTCGGTTGCCACTGTCTGGTGAGCCTGCACCCACCCGCCAAAAAAGCCGATAACAAACCCGATAACTGCGCCGAAAATTAGGTGGCTCATTGCGCACCAACCTTCTCGGCTCCGGCTGCCGCGCGCTCCCGATCCCAGCGCAAAACGTCTCCTTTGCGCCACCCGCGCCCCTGTTTGGGCGGCAGCCGACCGGGCTGCTGGTGCCAGGCAAAAAGAGTGCGGACGCTGACGCCGTAGTGCTTGGCCATGTCGACCGCCGTCCACATCTCCTGGCTGCTTTCGGCAGCCAGGGCTACGGCTTTGCTCACAGCGCCTTCCAGCATCTTGGCCAGTTCGTCGCGTGAGACTGTGACGATGGTTGTGTCGCTCATGCCTGGGGTCCTTTCGGTTGCGCCAGTCGCCGCGGAAAGAAGATGGCAAACCCCGGATCGTGCTGTTTCTTGAAGGCGCCGATGAGGTTGTGGATGAAGTTGCGCACGCGCAGTTGCGGCTCGATCAGGTTGTCCATCCAGCCCCACACTGGGCGAACACTGGCACCGTCGCCGTCCTCGCTCCAGTAGATGGGGATGACACCGAATAAGCCGAAGTGGGTGTAGGTGACGGGATCGTTGTCGAATTTTTTGCTCATGGTTTCAAAGGCTCATGTAGTTTGGGTTGTGGAATGCGTCGCCTGTGGGCAGCGAGTCGCGCATGGCGGCGTTGACGTAGCTGCGGGGCAGGGCGACGTTGATGGGTTGGCCAACGGCTTCCGGAGGTGTGGGCTGCTGGTAGCGGCAACGGCTGCCGCTGAGGTAGTAGCGGGTCAGGCCGCCGTAGAAAGTTTTTGTGATTCCACCGGCGGCAAGAAGCCGGGCCAGGCCGGCAGTCAGGTCCTTCTTGGGCGTGCTCGGCACCGACGCTGACAAGGTGTCGAAGGATGCTCCATTGATGTTGCGAAGGGCGCGGGTGATGCGCTTGTCGATGAAGTCGTTCCAGTCTTTGTTGCCGCTCATTTTTATTCTTCTCCGATAGATTCCAACCCAGGGAACTGCTCCTTCAGGATGCGCCCGCAGGCATGGGCGATGTCGCGGTGCTCTTTCTGCGTGCCCTGCTCGGTTCGCAGTTGCACGTAGTGAATCCAGCTTCGTATCGTGCCGGCCATGTACAGGGTGGATTCGGTCAAGCCCTCCGGCAAGACGGAGCGGGCGACTTCCTTGGCGATGCCGTGTGCGATGGCATCTCTATAGGTGCTCTGGCAGAACCTGGCAACGTCAAGTTGAGCCTCCTTCC
>Ga0209628_10000107_pt1 | contig 44394 bp, 36 predicted proteins | sample TergutCu122P4_FD_187285 | JGI IMG/M metagenome (GOLD analysis project Ga0209628, IMG submission 187285) | Cubitermes ugandensis P4 segment gut microbial communities from Kakamega Forest, Kenya - Cu122 P4 (SPAdes) (version 2) | ecosystem: Host-associated > Arthropoda: Insects > Digestive system... | reverse complement strand
AAACAGGCAAGGGCATCGGGCATCGGGCATAGGTGATAAGTGAAAAACTTCCTCCAATTCCCGATTCCCGATGCCCTTAAATTTCAACACTTTTTCCAGTTTCATTACCATTTCGTTTACACTTTGAGTGAATTACGAATTACGGCATTTCTCCGCCGCCGATGGTTGCCATTGCCTGGAACACGGTTACGGCAATATTGTTGCTGATAAAACGAACGCTGCCGTCACCGAAAAGCGAGTTAATCCCGCCGGGATGGTTGCTTCGTGTAAAATGCAGACCGAGATTGCTTTGACCGCCGTCGGAAGGGACCAGGTCGGGGTAAGAATTCGGGGGAACGTAAGCATTGAACGACGTGAATCGGGAACGTCCCACAATCCAGGTCGAAGCCATCGTTCCTTCCCATGAAGTGCAGGCTGCCACGATGCTTGACCAATTCGGTTGATTGGAACCTCCTGTAAACGGGGCGAGTTCCGGAAAACCGATCCAGCCCGTTGGGCCAGGTCCGCCAGCAGTCAGGGCCGTCGTTACCCCCACCTGTCGTTTGGAATTGACGGCCTTCGCTCCCGAAGTCATTTGTTGATTTCCCAAAAGCGTTTCGGCCATCGCAAGAGTATTGCTACTCCCATCGGTCATATCCTGAAAACGGGTTTGGGAATTGTAGTAGAACAGGCCGTCATGCCGTTCTCGGTCTGCCGCTTGAATAACGTACGACTGGTTCGGACCGGAACCGATGCAGACCATGTAATTTCCACCGGCAAGCGGAAAAGGATCGGAAGGGGTCAGAACGCCGAGGAAGGTGTCTTTTTCTCCATCGCTGGGACAACGAAACATGGGAATCCGTGCCACAGCCGCTTCAGACTGCGCCGAGTTTAGCCCCATCGCGCCGGCGGGACCGGTAACGAGCGGTTGTTTGTAATCAATCAAGTCGTGCAAACTTACCTGTTCGGCGTAAGGGAGCAACTTGGCCTGAACGGAAAAACAATAATCGCCGGTTCCGATGCCGGGAAAAACATTACACGCACTATGGTGATTATGGAGTGCAAGGCCGCATTGTTTCAAATTGTTGACACATTGCATTCTTCTCGCGGCTTCTCGTGTCGCCTGAACCGCCGGAAGAAGAAGGGCGATCAGAATCCCGATGATTGCAATGACCACCAGCAATTCGACGAGCGTAAACCCACTCTGGGATTGATTTTTTGAATTCACCGTCTGATTCTCTTTCCATGTGGTAATACTTTTTCAGAAAAAATAATACCGGAAGTATAGACAAAACAGACGGTATGGTCAATCCGGTCAGGAACAGTATAAAAATAACAGAGATGGCAACCGGGAACGGAGCGCAGCGCAGTGACCGGATCAAACAGCTGGTAAATCCAGTCACTTCACTGCGTTACGTTCCCGGCTGCCATTCGCAAAATGAACTCCACCCATTACGCCGCTTTGGCCGGGGTATCGATGGAAAATTCCCGACTTTCCTCTTCCATCGCGGTGTCAAGAATCTCGCCGTTTTCACCGACGTCGACGAATCGGACCGAGATCGGCTTGGAGACGCCGGATTCCTGCATCGTGACGCCATAGAGTGTCGAAGCACACGTCATCGTTTTCTTCGAGTGCGTGATAAGCAGAAATTGCGTTTGCGCTTTGAAGCCGCTCAACAGGGAGACGCTTTTGAGCTCCTTGCGGGGGCGGATTTGAGGCTGTCCCACCATTCTTTGGCTTCTTCGTACCGTTTTTTGTCATGAATCCGTTTTTCTTCGCGGGTCATGTGCCGGGTTTCTTCATAGTGTTGATTGCGTATGGCCCGAACCAATTCAACGGCGTCGGTTGGTTGATCATTTTCCATGGATTTTTCCTCCGGTAATAAATTCGGGAGTTGCAATGAAGATTTTTCCGTAATTCTCAATGGCGTTGACGATGTTGACCCGGCTGACCGTTCGGTCGTTGGCAAGGTGCCTCATGTTCCAGGTGATGACATAATCGCAATGAGCGGCAACGGCGTAGGCAACATGAGTTAAGTCATCAATATGAGTTTGAGTAAGCACCCCCTCTGTGACGTATATCCAAGCCAGATTTTCTGCAACATCATCTTGTGGCAATTCGGTATGTTTGGTGGCATTCAGGAAATCTGTGGAAACCTTCCGCTTTTTTTCTGACTTTACGGCACGCAATTCTTTCATTGTTACCGGCGATATATACAATTCGTACTCATCGGGTTTTTCGGCGACGGTCCGAAAGAATTCCTCCGTAATCGCCCGTCGAATCGGGTCTTGGTCCGGCCCGATCATAATAATCGGCGAAGTGTCCAAATAAAGCCTTGTTTTTCTCATATTCCCCCCTCACCAGAATTCTATCCCACCAAAAAGAGCGAGGCAAGAGAGGCGGGGAAAAAATTGCCGCTTACGCCGCTTAGTAGGGAGACGCTTTTGAGCTCCTTACCCGGCGGGCGGGCGACGATGTCGACACCACACTCCAGGATGTTCGCCTCGTCCTCAAGCCGAAGGGCCGCCTTGTTTTTTTCGGCAAAACAAACAGAGCCGCAATCGTGAGATTACGACTCTGATGTTATTTTTCACTTTTGTAATCCGATGATAAAAACTTGGCGAGGAATTACGCCTGCCATTGATAGAGTATCTATTCCCCAGCCAAGTGGACGTAGTGCTTGCGGCAAATAATGATCTAATTCGCCATATCGATGCCAATATGCAAAATAATGTTTGCTGAAAAGAGGAGTGTAACCTTTGACGGCTCCTGCGGTATTGGCGTGATAATAGGTCGGATAATTTTCGTATCGATCCTTTCCACGTTGACCTTGTACTTTGACTGTATAGTGAGCTAACCTATTATTATCAAAGGAGTTATGGATATTCCTGATTTTCAAGTGTATTGAGTTGAATTCATTTGCTTCACCATTAAAACGTTGGAATTTCAAGTATTTATCCCCAATTGCCCATTTTAACACGCGAAATCACGGTCAACAGCAAAAAAACAGGAGATTCCATAACTTATTGTACCACAATGGGTTACAAACAAAATTTTATTATACAGTCAAAGTACAAGATTCAGGTAGAAGTTTTTCAATCTTGTCCACTCCATCATCTGCGACATCGTTGAAAAAACTCCAACGATAATCGGTGATACCAAGAAATACGCCACCTTCTATCAAACACTTATGGATTTTGTTGAAAAAATCGGCAGGATCAGGAATATGTTCAATCACGAAGGAAGAATAAGCAACATGAACGGAATTCTGAGGAATGCTGGAATTTTCCAATGTATCTGGAAAAACTTGATGGAAACAAATACTACTTTGGATACTTGTATCTGGCTCGCATCCCCACATTTGGTCAGCCTTCTCAGCAATGTTTGTTTGAAGCAGAATATTTCCATCAAGACCGCGTCCACAACCTATATCAAGTACGGTCGGTTTATCAAATAACAGCATTGCGTCTTGGATCATTTTTTTGAACAAAGAGTCGCGCCACTCTTTCCTTGTCTTGTAATCATTTTCATAAATCTTCCATTGTGGGAGTGGTGTCCATTCGTTACATAACTTCCGGTCTGTCATTTCGCTCGTGCTGTCGTGTTAGGGAAGACATTCGTCGAATGACGAAAAGAGAGACGACAGCCAATCAATTCAAGATTTCCGCACAAACGGCAAAAAAGAAAGGGCATTCCGGCTTTTGTTTCCTTGCTTACGCAAGGGGCTCTGTGATCGCAATCTCACGATTGCGGCTCTGTTTTGGTTCTCTTACGCCGCTTTGGCCGGGGTATCGATGGAAAATTCCCGACTTTCCTCTTCCATCGCGGTGTCAAGAATCTCGCCGTTTTCACCGACGTCGACGAATCGGACCGAGATCGGCTTGGAGACGCCGGATTCCTGCATCGTGACGCCATAGAGCGTCGAAGCACACGTCATCGTTTTCTTCGAGTGCGTGATAAGCAGAAATTGCGTTTGCGCTTTGAAGCCGCTGAGCATTTGCGTAAAGCGGTCGATGTTTCCTTCGTCCAAAGCGGCGTCCACCTCGTCGAGAATACAGACCGGGTTCGGCTTGAAACGGAAAAACGCCAGCAAAAGCGCAACACAAGTCAGGGTCTTTTCGCCGCCGCTCAGCAGGGAGACGCTTTTGAGCTCCTTGCCCGGCGGCCTAGCGACAATATCGACACCACACTCCAGTACATTCGTTTCATCTTCCAGCTTCAAGTCCGCAAAGCCGCCGCCAAAAAGTTGCTGGAACAATTGTTGAAAATGAAGCCGAACCCCTTCGAACGTTTCCTCGAAAAGCCGCTGCGAATCGACGTTGATTTTCTCGATGATTTTCGCCGTCGCTTTTTTCGCACTTAAAAAATCGTTGTAATGATTCGAAAGCGTCGTGTACCGCGTCTCCAATTCCTCAAGTGTTTCAATCGCGTCCAGGTTGACACCACCAAGTTTTTGAATCCTCGCCCGAAGCGTTTCAATTTCCCGGGCAACCTCCTCGTCGGACAAATCCCCAATCGCCGCACCAATCGGCCCCGTTTGCGTAATCGGGATGATTCCCGGCGTATCATTATCTTCTCCTGCCTTCTGTCTCCTGCCTCCTGCCTCCTGTTCTTCGTATTCCTCCAGGTCAATGTGGTAATCCTCTTTCATGCGGTCGATCAGGACTTTTTGCTCCTGCTCGATTCGTTCCAGCTCCATCTGTTTGGCGTGGACTTTGCCGCGTAACCGATTCCCTTCCTGCTGCGTTTTTTTCAATTCCCCCTGGGCGAGGCTTCGTTTGGCCATCGCTTCGGCCCGGTTTTCGTAAAGCGATTTCGTCGAAAGAGCAAACGTCTCCTTTTTGACGTAAAGCAACGCAATAAGCGACTCGTGTTTCAATGCCGCAAGGAGGGCCTGTTCTTTACGGTTGCCGAGCAACCGGATTCGCTTTTGATGTTCGTCCAAAAGGTGTTGCCGCTCCAATTGGTGATCTTCGAACTGGCGGACGCGGTCTTTGAGAAAATCAAGCCGCTCTTCGCTTTTGGCGAGTTCGATTTTGGCGTTCGTCGTCTTTTTCGTATGTTCGCGGTTTTGACGTTCCGCTTCTTCAAGTTCCCGAGTCAACCGTCCCAAATCCTGCTCGATTTGCGCAACGACATTTTCCCGCTCGGTTTTTTCCCGATCCGTTTCTTCCAAGTCGGCCTGTGCTCTTTCGTGTTGCTCCCGGAGCAGGTCGGTTTCCCGCTGAAGCTGCTCATGCTGCGAGGAAAAATGGGCGATTCGCTCTTGGGTACTTTTCAAGGCGTTTCGCCCGGCGTCGAGGTTCTTGGCGGCGTCCTGATGATTTTTGACGTGATTTTCCAACTCCTGCTCGTCTTCCGCAAGCTGGTTTTTGTGAACGGTAATTTTAATTTCCAGATCGCGGATTTGTGATTCAATGAGAAGAAGCTGTTCGCCGAGCGTTCGCAGTTCGCTGCGTCGGGCAATCACCCCGGAATTTCCCGCCGCTGGCCCGACAATAATCGTACCGTCCGCCGTCAGGTATTCCCCGCGAACCGTCAGGAAATTCGTGCGGTCGTCGCTTTCCTGATAAAGTGCTTTGGCAACGGCGATATTCTGAACGATCCAAGTGCGACCGAGCAATCTCTTGGCAAGGTGCGAATACTGCGGATCGGCTTGAACGAATTGGTCCGCCCGACCAAGTACGCCGGGCCGCCGTGAAAAATCTTCGCCGAACATTTCGGGAAATTCGTGCGGATTCGGGTCGAGCCAGATAAAGCCGACCCTGCCGGGGAATTGGCTTGAATTGCGTTCAATGTGCCGGAACAGTTCTTTTTCCGGGGAGACAACGATATGCTGAGCGGAAAGTCCCAGAGCGAGTTCCATGAGCGGGGCCGATTCCACTTCGACCCGAAACAGGTCGGCAACCAGACCGTGAACGAATCGAAACGGGCTTTCGGGGTTTCTCGCATGTCGCATGACTTCCCTGACGCCGGGACTAAGCCCTTCATGCTTGCTCAAAAGTTCTTCAAGCACGGCAATCCGCTCGCTCATTGCACTGTGTCGGTGTTGGTGAGCGTTCAATTCCTGTTCAAGCCGGGCAAGTTGTTCCAAGTGTTGGTTTTTCTGTCGCTTTGCGGCTTCGACCAGTTCTTTATGGGAGAGGAGCGACTCGGAAAGTTTATCGCACTCTTCCTGCAATTTGGCAAGAGTCCCGGTCAACTCTTCGATCTGTAACCGACTTTGTTCGACTTTGGCCTGTCCCTGTTCCCGGCTGACGGCAAGCGATTGAGCCCGATTTTGAAGCCCTTTGAGTTCGCCGGAAATACGGCTTATGGCCCGGCGTTTTTCTTCCAACTCTTTCCCATGTCGGGAACACAGCTCCCGACTCTCCTGAAGTTCTTTCGCAAGAGTATCAGCGGTTTCCAGGCATTGCTGGTAGGTCGCTTCGATTTCACGGTGAAATTTTTTGGAATTGCGGATTTCGTCGTGCGTTTTCCGCATCAGCTCTTCCGTATCGACGCTCCGGACGTTCAGATCGAGGAGTTGGCGGGCATGTTGGACGATTTCGGCGTCAAGCGTTTGGGTCTGTTCGATCTGAAATTCGACGCCGGACTCTTCGGAAACGATTTTTTCCTTGACGGCAACGATTTCCCCTTCGATTCGCCCGATTTGCTCGTTCGATTCCTCAACAAGCCGGTTGACCTCCTGCACCGACCTTTCGTACTGCTCAAGTAATTCCTGGACTTCTTTCTCGGCGGCGGCCAGTTGCTCAAGGTCTTCGAGCAGAGCGTTTTTCTGGGCGGCGTTTTTGCGATAATCGACCAAACTTGACTGAACCCGCAATTCCTGGAGCCGGGCGGTGTATTGCCGGTAAAGCTGTGCCTTTCCCGCTTGGGCCTTGACCGTTTTCAGTTGGTTTTCGACCTCGTTCACTTTGTCGGCCAGCCGGATCATGTTCTGATCGACCCGTTCCCACCGTTTTTGTGCTTCCAGCTTTTTCGCGTTGAGCCGACTGATTCCCGCCGCTTCATCGAAAATGACTCGCCGCTGTAAAGACGTGCTTTGCAGTAATGATTCGACCCGGCCCTGCTCGATGATCGAATACGCTTGGGTTCCCAGCCCGGTTCCGCCGAGCAAGTCTTTAATGTCCCGAAGCCGTGACGGAAACCGGTTGACGAGATATTCCCCTTCGCCGCTCCGGTAAATTCGCCGGGTAATGTGGACTTCGGAGGTGTCGAGGTCGAAAATCCGGTTCGAGTTGTCGAACGAGAGCGTTACCTCGGCGGCACCAAGCGGCTGTCGACCGGCGGAGCCGCTGAAAATCACGTCGGTCATCTCGGAACCGCGTAGCTTTTTGACGCTCTGTTCGCCGAGCACCCATTTGATCGCGTCGACTATGTTCGATTTTCCCGACCCGTTAGGCCCAACGACCGCGGAAATCCCTTCGCCGAACTCGAGCCGGGTTCGGTCGGCAAAGCTTTTAAATCCGTGTAATTCGATTGCCTTGAGCATAAAAGATCGTTCGCGGTCAGCGGTCTGTGGTCAATATCCCGGCGGGACTCTACGAAAAATCGGCCAAAAATGCAAGGGCGAATTTTGAAATACACACGAAACGCCCGTTACCGAACAAAAGTTTAGCGGCCTGTGATTAACCCAGGAGGATTGCAAAGTCCTTGGGAACGCAGGCTTCCAGCCTGCGCGAAGGTTGCGGAATGGAGTCTCCACCCTGCGCAGGTAGTCCGTCGACAAGTTTGTATCGAGACCGTCATTTCGCGATGCTCCATTCCGGCTTTTATTCATCTCCCCCAATAAAAGCCGGAATGAAGCGAAGCGAAATGACGGTAAAATCAGTAAAAATCGTAAACTTGTCGACGGACTGGCGCAGGTAGGATGCCTACGAACTCACTGGCAGGCTGGAAGCCTGCGTTCCCAGGAAAAAAGCGACTTTGCAATCCTCCTGGTGACTAACCTTCGGCCCTTGAAATTGGGAATCGTGTCGTTATAATTTGGGCGTTTCACCTCTTTTTATGAAAGACAATGCACGATCACACTGATTTTCCAGACGATCCGACTTCCGAACTCTTTGCCGACGAAGAATCCGAGTTGGAACAGGTCCGAAAGGAATTGGAAGAAACGAAAGACCGCGTTTTACGGGCAAGAGCGGAATTGGAAAACTACCGTGCCCGAATTCACCGCCAAATGGAAGAGGAACGCAAATATGCGTCCCTCGATTTGATGCGCGACCTACTCCCGGTTTGGGATAATCTCGGTCGGGCGTTGGACGCCGTGGAAAAAACGCAAAGTGTGGAAACCCTTACCGAGGGCGTCCGGCTCGTGTACGACCAATTGCTCCAAGTGTTCGGCAAATACGATTGCGTTCCCCTGGAACCGCTTCATCAGCCGTTCGATCCGTATTTTCAGGAGTCGATTGCTCAACTTCCCAATGCGGATTATCCGCCGAACACCGTGATTGGGCAAACGACCGTCGGTTTTCGGTTGCACGACAGAGTGGTTCGCCCAGCTCAGGTCGTTCTCGCCGCTCCGCCAAGCCCGATAACGGCTAACCAATGAACTCCCCGTTATTGTTCCTTGCAACTTCGTAAAAGGGTTTTTCCCCAGGAGGATTGCAAAGTCCCTGGGAACGCAGGCTTCCAGCCTGCGCGAAGGTTGCGGAATGGAGTATTCGCCCTGCGCAGGTAGGATGCCGACGAACTCACTGGCAGGCTGGAAGCCTGCGTTCCCAGGAAAAAAGCGACTTTGCAATCCTCCTGGGTTTTTCCCAAAAAATTTCAATTTTGCTCTTTGAGAAAATTGAAAAATCTGCTACTCTACCGCGAATTGAGGCAGGGGTGTTCCCGTGATCCCTCGTGTTCGTTTGATTGCTTAAGTCATCCAAGGAGTGGAATCCATAATGAATAGTTCGTTTTGTACGGATATGACGCTTGAAAACAAGGACAAAATCAAAGTCAATATCCGTTGGATGTTGCGGCGTGACATGAAAGAGGTTCTGGAAATCGAGAACGAATGTTTTGAATTTGCGTGGGACGACGACGATTTTATGCGTTGTTTACAGCAACGGAACTGTATCGGCATGGTCGCCGAGTACCAGGGACGGGTCGTCGGGTTTATGATCTACGAGCTTCAGAAAAGCAAAATTCATCTGTTGAACGTCGCAACGCTTTCAAGATTCCGGCGTAAAGGAGTTGGAACACAATTGGTCACCAAACTGATCGCCAAACTCGGGAATCAACGCCGGAGCCGAATTTTACTGGAGGTCCGCGAAACGAATTTACCGGCCCAGCTTTTTCTCCGGTCCCTTGACTTTCTGGCCGTTGATATTCTCCACGGTTTTTACGAAGGAACCAACGAAGACGCTTACCAAATGGTTTATCGGTATCAAACATATGAACCGGTTCAACAGGTCTTTCAGCCGGCCCGCGTGCCGGAAGTTGTTGGAAAATAGTAGAAAGTGGAGGTGAATTTTGCAGGGGGTTAGGGAACGTTTATGATTGCCGCCAATTCTTCCGTGTCCAAAACCTCTTTTTCCAATAAACGTTCCGAAATTTTGTCCAAAACGTCCCGCTTGCTTTCAAGCAGCTCCTTGGTCTTTTCGTAAAGCGTCTCCAAAATTTGGCGAATCTCCTGGTCGATTTCCCAAGCTGTTTTTTCGCTGTGCAAGCGACCGCCGATGAAGCCGACGTCCCCTAAAAAGCTGCTCCGGGGATTTTCACGGTAATTGATCCGTCCCAAACGGCTCATGCCGAAATCCATCACCATGCTTCGCGCAATCTCCGTCGCACGCTCCAGATCGTTTTGCGCTCCCGTTGAAAAATCGACGAAAACCAGTTCTTCCGCAATCGTTCCCCCCATCAAAACCTGGATGCGGCTTTCCAGCTCCGCTCGCGTCATCAGATACCGGTCGTCCTCCGGTCGTTGCAAGGTGTAGCCCAAAGCGGCGATTCCCCGTGGAATAATCGAAACTTTGTGCACCGGGTCCGTTCCCGGGATCAGGTTCGCAACAAGCGCATGTCCGCTTTCGTGGTAGGCGATTCGCCTTTTTTCCTCGGGCAAAATCACACGGCGACGTTTTTGCAGACCCGCCGTGATTCGTTCCACCCCTTCGGAAAATTCTTCCATCGTTACCATTTTCTTTCCGGTTCGGGCAGCCAGCAAAGCGGCCTCGTTTACCAACGCCGCAAGGTCCGCCCCGACGAACCCGGAGGTGATCGATGCGATTTCCTTCAGGTCAATCGCCGGGTCCATTTTCACCTTTTTGGTGTGGACACGAAGAATCTCCTCACGGCCCTGAATATCCGGACGGTCGACAAGCACCTGCCGGTCAAACCGGCCAGGCCGCAGTAGTGCCGGGTCAAGCGTTTCCGGACGGTTCGTTGCCGCCATCACAATCGTTCCCGCATTGGTGCCGAAACCGTCCATCTCCACCAACAGCGCATTGAGCGTCTGTTCCCGTTCGTAATCGGCTCCGTCCCGACGGCCACGGGTTTTGCCAATGGCGTCCAACTCGTCGATGAAAATGATACACGGACTTCGCCGATCCGCTTGAGCAAACAGATCACGAACCCTTGCCGCACCGACACCGACGTAAAGCTCGACGAAATCAGAACCGCTCAGCGTGAAAAACGGGACATTGGCTTCTCCGGCGACCGCTTTGGCCAAAATGGTTTTCCCGGTACCCGGCGGACCGACCAGGAGAACACCACGCGGAATTCGACCGCCGAGTACCTGAAATTTTTCCGGGGTTTTCAAGAATTCGACGATTTCCTTGAGTTCCTCAACCGCTTCGTCCACTCCGGCGACGTCGTTGAAGGTCACGTCAATGTCTTCCTGATCGACTTGGCGGCCACGTGAACGCCCGAACGCCACCGCCCCCGAACCGCCGATCTTGCGGAAAACGTAGATCATCATCGGAATCGTGATCGCAAGCATCAAGAGCATCGGCCCGTAAATCGTCAAAAAGCCGGGCGAACTTTCCGCACGATAATTACGGAATCCGTTTTTCTCCAACCGTTCCTGAAGCGAATTATTGTCGTTATTGAATCCCTGCCGCCCGGAGGAAAAGGGGGTATTTGGAACCGCTTCCGACGCTTTGTCCGGGGGATAAACGACCTCGCGTGTTACGGTCCCCTTGATTTCGTAAGAGCTGACGACGAGATTATCGAGGTTTGTGTACCGGACCTGAAGTTGAGTTGATTTTGGTCCTTCGATGAGAAGGATTTCCGCTTTCGGGTTCTGCTCCGGTGCTCCTTGGTCGATCAACTCGAACAGTTTCCCGATAGGGATTTCGGTCCGGGTTTTTTGCATGTGGGAACTCAACAGGAACACCAGCGCAACGGCCGACACCATAATCAGCCAAAACGCCCCGTTCCCATCGGAGATCGGCGGCTTGGGCGGCTTGGGAGGGCGGAATTCGTCCTGAGGTTCTTTACCGTCTGGCGTTTGCTCCGGTGCTTTTTTTTCCTGGTTTTCCATGCGTGGTTTTTAGGGATTGTACGAAAAAGAGAGAGTCTGATTGTGACAAGATTCAGATGTCCGTTTTATGCTCCCGAAGGAATGCGACTGTCTTGGAAAGTCCTTGTTTTTCCAACGTTGCGAGGTATTCATCAACCGTTTTGGGAGGCCGGATGAGGCTTAAACGATGGTTCTTTACTGCTCGTAGAGCAAAGTACGGTGATTCCTGAATCAATTGAAAAACGAATTCATCCGGTGATATGGCTTCAATTCCATACGATTGTAAAATTTTTTTCGGGAAGTCCTTTAAATTAAACGTAACGATATATTTCGCTTTCTTTTGAATGGCAACGGCAAGGACATGATTGTCGTTTAAATCAGGTAACGTGAGTTTCGGAAGATAGGATTCGTAACTTTGGGTCAGACTGTTTTTGAACTCCGCATCCATCCGACGCCGGGTAAGCTGGAGCGATTCTTGACTTAAATCGGGACGATTGCGCAACAGGCTGTGAATCCACTCTTCGTGAATCTCATTCGACCAGTGTGGATGAACAAGTTTCACTTTTGCAAGATGTAGCAGAATATCCCGCAGGGAACCTGAATAGAGGACACAGGCATCATAGACAGCATCAATCATATAATCCCATTTCCTGTGACATCCGGGTGATCTCGGCCAAGCCTTTAAGCCCCCTTTGATACTCCGATTCGTGTTCAAGCAAACTGTCTCGTTGAACCAAACGTTCGCCGTTTTTCAATCGGAACGTAACAAAACCGGCTTTGAGTAGCTCATCAATATAACCCTCCGGTACATCAATCATTTTGGCCGCTTGCGAAACGGTCAATTCGGACGAAATCGGAAACAGGCTAAAGTCCTGTTCGCCGATTGCCAAAATAGGGGAAGAAGGTAAGGTCGTTAAAGACATATTTTTGCGCTCCTTGAAATGATAACGTTTCCGCCCTATTGTATGTAGCCGATGAAAAAAAACAATCCCAGGAATTCAACTTCGTCGTACAGGACGCAGACCGTCGACAAGTTCCCGACAAACAGAGCCGCAATCGTGAGATTGCGCGAAAACAAAAAGAGCCGGAAGTGTAGCGTAGCGAAACTTCCGGGTAACAACGAACACGCATAAAACCCGCAAGTTTCGGCGGAGTACCGCCTACACTTGCGGCTCTTTGAATCGCTCGCGCAATCACGATTGCGGCACTGTTTGTCGAAGAAAGTGTCGACGGACTGGTTATTTCCGCAGTGCCTCGACCGGTTTGAGCCGGGCAGCACGGAGAGCCGGTAAAACACCGGCACAAATCGCAATGAAAATCGCACCAAACACGATCCAAAAAACCGTCGCCGGTTCCACCACCGTCGGAATCTCCGAAAACGAGTAAATTCGTGGATCAAAAACGCTGTGCCCCATGAACCAGCTCAATACTTCCGCGATTTCCTTAATATAAGCGACAAACAACAATCCCAGCACGATTCCGATCCCGGAACCGACCAAACCGAGTGATAGACTGTAAACCAAAAAAATCTGCATAATTCCGCCGCCGCTCGCTCCCAACGATTTTAATATCCCGATATCCTTCGTCTTTTCGACGACGATCATGAAAAAAATCGCCAAAATGCCGAAACCCGCGACGGCAACAATCAAAAACAACAAAACATTCAGCATCGTCACCTCCGTATACACCGCCGAAATGATCGGGGCATGAATGTCCTTCCACGTTTGAACCCGATAAATGATCGAATATTTGTTCGCAAATTCCTTTTGAATTGTCCGCTTGAGGTCGTCGATATTCACCCCCGGTTTTGCCTTAATCAAAATCTGCGTCGCCGATTTCATGCCGGTTGCCGGGTCGATCATGCCCCGTAATCTCTGCAAATGCTCAATCGGTACGAAAACAAGCTGATCATCCTGATCGCTCATTTTCGTTTCCATAATATCGACAACCGTAAACACGTCTTGCTGCACCTTTGGACTGCGTCCAGCCGTCGGAAACATGAGCGTTACATCATCGCCGGGCCGGACCAAAAGTCGGGCTTCCATAAATCGTTTGCCGGTCTTTTCATCAACGGTTTCCCCCAGCGGAAAACTGGTCAAGCCCATGCCGAGAATGAGCCCGGTGTGCTGTTTTTGAGCGGGATCAAAAGTCTCAAGCCGATTCGTTTCCTCAAGATCAAACGGGTTTTCCTCCGACAATTCGAGGTCGGAATGGGTGTCAGTCTGTTTTGGTCCGTCAAAATCTGAAAAATCGTCGAATTCCACAAACTGCGGTATTTCGATGGGAGCGATTGCCGAATTTTGCAATTGTCTTTCCAGTGCTTCCCGTTCTTTTTTTTCGGCGGCTTCTTTTTGGCGGCGAAACTCGTCGTTTTGCTTGCGAATCCGGTCGATTTGAGCGAATGTCGTTCGTCGGTAATCCCAACCGGCGTCTCCCAATTCTTCGCGGAGACAGGGCAGACTTGATTTTTGCGCACTAATGCGGTCATATCCGTTGTTTTTGAGCAGAAAACTCAAACGTTCCCGGTTTTCCGGATGTTGCAGGTATTTTTGCATATCGCTGACGGAACCTTGCGTGTTGCAGTCGATCCCGACGAGCTGGACCTGTTGCGTTCGATATTCGTCTCCGACACGGTAGCTGAGCAATGCAAACGTGATGACGGTCGGCGAGATTCCTTCGATTTGATTTCCGGCGATTTGCCGGATTTTTTTGATGTGAGCGTCCGGATCGGGAATCGCGTCCAGGGTTACCGCGTCAAAAACAATGTCGGACGTCATTCCCTGGATACGCTTCTGCATTTCACTGGTGAATCCAAGCATGACGGCGTTGACGATAATCATCGTCGCAACTCCGAGCATCATGCTGACAACCGAAGCCAAAGCGATGTAACGTGTCAATAAGTATCGCCAACTGAGTAATAATTTGTACATACAGACAGTGGAGGGAATCGGGAATCGGGAATCGGAGGAAGTTTATCACTTATCACTTATCACCGATTTCCGATTTCCTTAAATTGAGTCACTTTTCTCACGCAACGTGCCCTTTTCCTTTGGTTGTGCTTCGCGGGAGTTGGATGAGCTGCGGTTCACCGCCGATGGTCGTGAGTTTCGAGTTGAGCAAATGAATCACGGCGGCCAGGCTGTTGACGGTTTCTTCGAAATGACGGCTCCCTGACAACGCGGCAAGGTTTTGGTTGAGCTTGTCCTCCAGTTTCGCAATTTGGCCCGTTGCGTCAATCACGGATCGGAACACGTCCGTTTGCCGGACCATTGCGTCCTGAAGCGAGCCGACCAAATGGACGTTTTGCTTCACCGATTCGTTCATCGCATGAACCGCTCCTCCCGTGTGACGTAAAAGTTGCTCTTCCGTTTGTGCCAAAGCGACGGCATGGTGCTGGACGTTTTCCTTAAGTGCCGAAACAAGCACCGATTTCGTGTGGGCCGCACTTTCGGCGGCGAGCTTTGCGTATTTTTCGTTGGCCGAGGTCATCACCTGTTCCCAGATCGTCGACTGCGATTTGATGAGCGATTCGAGAGAATCGACGACCGACTCAAGCATTTTTCGGACGGCGATGATTTCCGTGTTGTCTGCGGCGGCTCCGAGGAGTTCAAACCGGCCCCGGAGTTCATCGTTCATCATTTGATCAATCGTCGCCAGAATCGCGTTTTCCTGCTTGGCAATCGAGTATTTCGTGAAAAAGAGGATGATACTGAACGTGAGCGCGATTGCCGTCGTGTCGAACGCAACGGTCAGACCACCCATCACAAGCGGGAGCGAGCTTTCCAATTGTTCCGGGTCCAACTCTCCCATTGCGACGGCGATTCCGACGACGGTTCCCAAAAAGCCGAGAATCGGGATTGCCCAGATGATCAGTTGCACGAATCCGTAATCCGCTTCCGCATTGATGGAATCCTCTTCGGCAAGGTATTTCAACTCCGAATCGAGTTGTTCCGCCGATTCGCATTGCCGGACATATTTTAAGGCTTTGAACAAGCGGTTCGGGTAGCAGGCGGGGCCGTTTTTCCTGAGAAACAGTTCCACTTGCTTCAAATACGCTTCACAACTTCGCGTATCGACCCGGCGTTCCCTGATCGGCGGCAGGATCGGTCCTGCCAGGACGGCATTGCGTTGGTGGAGCAGATCAAACGCTTTAAGTCCGAGGGCGCACATTCCGATAAAAAACATCCCGGTTTCGGTGTACTCAATCGGGTGCATGGCGAGATACCGAACGAGCAGCTCGCTTTGGATCGTCCCGTTGTGCAAGAACGTGTAAAAAATTGTGGTAACAAGTACCCCCCAAAGCAGGGGGGATTTAACGATTGCAGAGAATATTCGCATTGAGGGGAGGGATTTCGTGGTTTTTACCGACACAGTGCGCTTTTTCTACGCCCTGACAAAAGCGGATCATAAGAAAACGACTGTTTTAAATCCAGAGGAAATTGCCTGTTTTCAAGAAATTTCAAAAACAGAAAAAATTCCCGCAAGGTTTTTCGGCGAGGTTGCCGATAAGGGGAGTACCGACGAGATAGAACCAGAAAATACAGGGTTTATGCCCTGAGCCTGCCAGGTTTTAGAAGATTCATTTCATATCCCAGGGGGGGAATGGTCCGTGGCAATGTCGAAAGATGTTGCCCGGACCTCTATTTTTTTAAAGGGAATGGAGCATGGTACGCTTTTTCGCAAAAGACGTCCATTATCATCGCCCCCCCGGTAAAGGATTCCCGAAAAATTTGCGTGCGTCCATTGATCTTGATTTCACCGTCAATTTGTTTACAACCGAACCGGATGAAGTTGCGTTTCCTTTCACTTTTTTGCACATCTCACCTATGGAATTTTCGAATAAAACCGCGTTAGTTACCGGAGCGTCAGGAACCATCGGCAAGGAAATTGCCCGGCGAATCGTGGACGAAGGAGGTCGCGTCTTTATCACCGACCTGGATCAGGCGAAACTGGACGCCGTCGCCTCGGAACTCGGGGCAAACTGCAAGGCGTTGGCCGCCGATTGCACCAAAGCGGTCCAGGTTGCCGCCGTCGTTCAGAAGTGCCAACAAGCGTTCGGCCAAAATATCGATGTGCTCATCAACGTCGCCGGTACCACCGGAAAAGGGAGCGTCGTCGAAGAGATTTCCGAGGAAACCTGGGATTTCGTTTTCGCCGTCAATTGCAAAGGAACCTTCCTGTTCATCAAGGAAGTGATGCCGATTATGAAATCGCAAGGGCACGGTTCCATCGTGAATTTTTCCAGCAAGTCCGGAAAAACCGGTTCCGCTCTGATGAGTGCTTACAGTGCCGCCAAGGGGGCGATTATCACTCTGACGCAGGCGTTGGCTTATGAGGTCGCCAAGAACAACATTCGGGTCAACTGCGTTTGCCCGGGCATTACCGACGCGACCGGCGTTTGGGACAACGTGTCGGCGGATTACATTAACAACATGAAAATGCCGCGAGAGGAAATTGTCAAGATTTTCACCTCAAAAGTACCGATGGGTCGGTTGGCCCGGATCGAAGATGTTGTCAACGTGACTTGCTTCCTGGCCAGCGACCGTGCCGCTTACATGACCGGCCAGGCGATCAATATCACCGGCGGACGGGAAATGCACTAAATCAGATGAGCCGCGTCACCCTGTAACGTGTATGAACGCGATACACCGTACAGGGCACGGCGGCTAAATGTTCATCCTCTACTCATATCGTAAAGCCTCGATCGGGTCGAGGCGGGACGCTTTCCAAGCGGGATAGAATCCAAAAATCACGCCGACGCCGACGGAGACTGCGACGGCGGCGAAGATCATCTCCCAAGACGCCTGAACCGGCCATTTGGCGAGCATACGGACCAGAAGTGATACGCCACGTCCCAGCAAAATGCCGATCATGCCGCCAGCCACGCACAATACGACGGCTTCGACTAAAAATTGTCGCAATATATGAAAGCCCCTGGCACCAACTGCCATGCGGAGGCCGATCTCCCGCGTCCGCTCCGTCACGGAAACGAGCATGATATTCATGATCCCGACGCCGCCGACAACCAGCGAAATCAGCGCAACGACCAACAGCAAGCTACTCATCAGTTGTGTCGTCGAGCCTAACACTTTCGTCAGCTCGGCCATCGTTCGAATCTGGAAATCCTCTTCGTCCCCCTCCTTGATCCGATGCCGGTTCCGCAACAGTTCCGTAATTTGCGCAACGGCTTTCTCGACCTTCGTTTCACTCACGGCCTTGGCGACGATATTATCGACGTTCGTGAACCGGACCGGTTGCGGCGTATCGCTTTGCTGCGTTGCCGTTCGGGTCAGATACCGCGACGTCGCGCCGGGATAAAGCGCACTGAGCGAGTTGACCGTTTCCGCCGTCGCCGAGGACTCGCCGCTTGCGCTAACACTCTGGTTCGTGTTCGTTAGCGTGGTACCACTGACCCGGTACTTCACCGTAGTCCACGGTGCCAGAACGAGATTGTCCTGGTCCATGCCCATCATGTTCGCTCCCTTGCGGTCCAGTACGCCGACGACACGGAACGACACGTTGTTGATCCGGATGTCCTTGCCGACCGGCGAATTGCCGGAAAACACGTCCCGCTTGATCGTGTTGCCGACGACGCAGACTTTATTGCTGTTGCGCACGTCGCGGTCAGTGAACATTTCGCCTGCGGCCAGTTTCCATTCGCCGACATCGAGATACTCCGGCGTCGTCCCGTAGATGTTGTCGGGAATCCAATTTTTGTTACCGTAAACGATTTGCGACCGGGCACGGACCATCGGCGCAACGTTTTGGACGGCGGGGCACTGACGCAGGATGGATTCGGCGTCGTCCGGCGTCAGCGTCATGGAGGAACCGACGCCCCGATTGACGCCGCCTGTATTCGTTGCGCCGGAAAAGATCATGATCGTGTTCGCACCCATGCCGGCGATGGTTTTCCGTAGCATCTCTTTGGAGCCCTGGCCGATTTCCGTCATGGCGATCACCGCCGCAACCGCGATGATGACGCCAAGCGTGGACAGCGTGGACCGCATCTTGTTCCGCCGCAACGCCCGCAGTGCCGTCCGGAACGTTACCGGAAGGAACGACGCCAAAAATGGACACCACGATAATTGACCCGGGAGCGAGGATGTCTCGTCCGTATGGGGTACCAATGGGCATGACGCAACATCAACGGCACCTCTTGCTGTCGGGACGTCGGCAGCGACCTTCTCGTCCGCGATCATCCCATCGACGATGCGAATGGTACGGTGCGCATATTGGGCAACGTCGGGGTCATGCGTTACAAGAAGTACGGAAATTCCTTCCTCGTTCAATTTTTGAAACATTTTCAAAATTTCAACGCTTGTCGTCGAGTCAAGATTCCCCGTCGGTTCATCGGCCAGGAGCAAATCCGGTTTGTTGACGAGTGCCCGGCTGATGGCGACCCGCTGTTGTTGCCCGCCGGACATCTGAGACGGCGTGTGATCGACACGGTCGCCAAGTCCGACAAGGTTCAATAGGCCAAGAGCTTCCCGACGAGCGACGGTTTCGGAAGGCCGACGCAGCGCATAATCAAGCGGCATCATCACGTTTTGAACCGCCGTCGTCCGTGCCAGCAGATTGAAATTCTGGAACACAAATCCGATCTTTTCGGTGCGAACCAAAGCCCGTTCGTTTGGCGAGAGCTTGCTCATTGCACGCCCGTCGAACCAGTATTCGCCGGAGCTTGGCCGGTCCAGGCAGCCCAAAATGTTCATGAGCGTACTTTTCCCGGACCCCGACGCGCCCATGAGAGCAACCATTTCACCACGCCGAATCGTCAGCGACACCCCACGCAACACCGGCACGTCGACTTCGCCGAGGTGATACGTCTTGCAAATATTTTCGAGACGGATCAGGTCCATTGAAAAAACGATGTGGTTATGGTTTATCTCGGCGGTCTCTTCGGAAATTTTGGCAAAAACGGATTGCTGGTTTCCTCTTCTTTCTTGTCGGCGGTACCGTCGTCTTCGCCGACGACGACCGACAGCCCTTCCTGCAAAGCGTCGCCGCTGATTTCCGTTACAGTACCATCGCTTGCGCCGACGAGGACCTCAAGCGGCTTGACCCGACCACCGGCCTCAATCCAGATTCGGCCCTTGCCCTCTTCCCGGGCAGGACTCTCGTCGAGAACCGCTTTGTTCACCGAGGGGTCAAGTTGCGAAACATCCGGCAACCAACGCAGCGCGACATTCGGAACAAGCAGAACTTGTGGTCGCTTTTCCACTTCGAAATGGACATTCGCCGTCAGGTATGGCAAGAGCAGACCGCTCGAATTGTCCGTCGTTACCACAACGGTATACGTTACGACATTTTGCGTCATCTGCGCGTTCATTCGGATTTGCGTTACGACACCACGAAAGATTTCGCCGTCGTGTGCGTCCACAGTGAACCACGCCGGCATGTTCAACCTGATCCGGCCGATGTCCGCTTCGTTCACCGAGGTCCAAACCTCCATTCTGCTCAAGTCCTTTGCAATGAGGAACAGGCTCGGTGCGTTCAAACTGGCGACGACGGTCTGGCCGATGTTGACGCGGCGTTCGATGATCGTTCCGCGAACCGGCGACTTGATGGTACAATAACCAAGATTGATCCGGGCCGTGTTGACCATCGCTTTATTTTGACGGATGGCCGCTTTGCCGACTTCGAGATTGGCCCTGGCGACCTCGTATTCCACCTTGGCGGAATCGTACTCCGATTCGGAAATCGTGTTGCTCGGTCGCAGAGCTTCCATTCGCTTCCATTCGTTTTCCGCCCGCCGGAGTCTGGCTTCGAGTTGCTGGAGATTCGCCTCGGAACTTTGGAGCGTTGCCTCGGCTTGTTCGAGAGCCGCTTCGTGAAACGTCGGATCAATCCAGGCCAACACGGTGTCTTGTTCGACAACACTGCAATAATCGACGTGTTTCGACGGCGAATTCGGGTCTTCGCCGAACTTGACGATCAGCCCGGCGACCTGGGCCCCGACGTTGACGACTTCTTCCGGTTCCAGTGTTCCGGTGGCGTTAACGGTTGAGAGGAGATCGCCGCGCTGGAGTGACACCGTTCGGAGCAACATGACGGTCCCGCCTGTCGTTCGATGCGTTGCATAATAGAACGCCGCCCCGACCACGCCAAGCGAGATAAGGAGAGTAAATAGTTTTTTCACTTTTCACACAAGTCAAAACGCAAGCAGTTCGTCCTCGAACACCTCACTCCAAAAGTCGCTTCTCTCTTCGGAGAAATCGAACCATTCGTCGTCGAACAACTCGTCTTCCGCAAAGACCATGTCCGCGACACGGCCGGATTTCAGTCCGAAATTCCCGGACTGGTCGAGGTCGAGCATTTGCCGCAGACGCATCGTTTCCGAGGCACTCTCGTCGGTGAACTCAATCCGGCTTTTGCCCGCTTCGGGCAGGACAACCGTGGAGAAAACCGCCGGTGACTGTTCCTGCAACGCAAATTCCTGCTCGGTCTCCACTCTTGCCTGGACCGTGTAGGTACCGATGGTCGCCGTCATGGAGATACCGAAAAAGTCGGTCGTCGAGGCGGTGATCGTGTACGTTCCCGGTTCGCGGAAGAAATGCGCAACGGAAATCCGGCTTCGCGGACCACCGAGGATTTGCGTGTCTTCCGAGCCGTCGCCCCAGCTTACCACCCAGTCCCGGATCGGGCCGGAGGAAGCGGTGTCCGCCGAAAATTCCCAGTACGAAAGCGATTTTTCGTACAGTTCGCCGTCCGTCGGGCCGGAAACTTCGTAAATCGGTGCCGCCATGATGGGACTCATCGCAATAACCGGAGCGGCGGAAACGGTCTTTCCCGGCAGAACGCTTTCGATGTACGCCACAATCGCTTCGGAAGTAACTCGCGTCGAATTATTCCCGACGAGCGTTTGGGTTAAACCGTCGCCGCGGTAGTTGAAGAGATAACGTAACAGTAAATTCGCGTCTGCGGCGTTGACTTCCCCATCGCCATCGATGTCGAAGAGCATAATGTTTTCGTCGAGATACGCTTTTACTTCCGCCGCCGATTGCGTCGTCAGCAAATGCGTCAAAGCCCCATCGCTGTAGTGGAAGATGTAACGTAACAACAAATTCACGTCGCGGGTGTCGAAGGTGCCGTTGCCGGTGATGTCCAGCGACGGCGTCGGGATCGGTGCCTCGCGATTCAAGGCGGCAACCATGACCTTGAAGATATCCGTGTTGTCGATGTAGGACCCGTCCCAATCGTTGAACCCGGCGACGACATTCCACTTGCCCGCCGCTGTACGGTCCTTGCCGTAAACGTAGTCCGCAAAGAGGTCCGATCCGGCACCTGCCGCCCACATCGGAACCAGTGCGTTCGTGTGATTGCCGAACGTACCGGCAACATTGTTCCTGGTGGGTACCCCGAGAACTCCACTCGCACTCCAAATGTCGCCGGTTTCATGGTCGGCGGTTACGATCAAGAGTGTATCCTCCCACATATCGTTGTCCGTGATCCACTGGTAGACCGCCAAAACGGCATTCATGTAATCATCCACCTCGTTGAGCAGGAGATCCGGTCTGTCAACTCCATTACTTACATGAGCGTGCGCCGCCCAGTCGATTCCGCCCCCTTCGAGCATCACGAAGAAGCCGTCGTTTGAAGTGTTGAGAATGTTCAGTGCCGCAAGCGACATGTCCGTTAAATTCGGTAACGCATCATACGCCGATTGTCCGAACACCCGAAGTGTGTCATACCTGGAGTCAACGGAGTTAAAAACACCGACCATTTTGTCTTTTGTGCTGTCCGCCCAGTCTTTGGTGCCGTTGGCATAAGCTTGGAAATCCGCTTTCGTTCGGAGCAATTCATAAGTAGTACCGCTAATCGGAGTTCCATTGACCAGGCTGGTCCATACAGGGCCTGTGGCGGAATCGACGAAGTACGTAGTAACACCATCGGGCGGGGCGGTGGGATCTCCACCTCCGAAGACAACATCCAGATTTCTGATCATTTCCGCAAAAAGCGGCTTATAAAGGTCACGATTGGATTGATGAGCTCCGACTCCTGCCGGTGTGGCATGAGACGCCGGTACGGTCGTAACCGCTCCGGTCATCATGCCAAAATCGTTTCTCGCAATGTCGGCGATGTTTGTCAGCGGTCCAACAGGGGCATACCGGCTTTCGTAGCTGACTCCACCTCCCGATATTTTTTTTCCGGTGACGATTGCCGTAATCGCCTGCTCGGAGTCGGTTGTTCGCGTACCACCTCCTGCTGTTTCCCGGCGATTGGCAGGGGTACCGCTCCAATAGCGAGCCGGGTCATAACCGAAATTCTGGGCCGTAGCCAAGTTGTAGCCGGTGTCGGCGGCAGCATAAGTCGTCACGCCGAGAGAGACCGGAAACATGTTATTGAACAGAGAGGCCACTTCGGGATTTCCCAACATTCCGAGCTGGGCGGTGTTGAATCCCATGCCGTCGCCGATCATGAGGATGATGTTTTTGGCCGGGTTTTGTGAAACCGTGCTTGGCGCGCTCGCCACTTGAGACAGGTTGCTTTGCGCCACCGCGATTCCGGAGTTGTAATCCCCGGCACTCAGCGGATTCACCGAAAGGAATTCACGGCTTTCGAGCGGTTCGAGATGCAACTGGCGGGTTCGCGGGGCGTTGCTTTTTTGCTTGTTTTCACGAAAATCGCCGAATAATTTCTGGAAGAAAGTCATGGGAGTTGGGGGAAAATGGGGAAATTAGGGGGCAGACCAATAGACCATACCAAATTATAGGGAAATTATTGACAAAATGCAACCCCTAAAGAAGCGTAATCGTAAAATTGTGAGGAAAAGTGAAAAAAGTAAACCCAATCAGAGCCGCGCACAATCAGAGCCGCGCACGCAGTAAGCGGTGCTCCTGGTGGCAACGTGAAAACCGCTTACTCCGTACGCGGCTCTGATTGGGTGTGGTTCTTTGTATGGTCAATTTGGGATGTGGAATCGCCGTTTACGGCATCGCTTTTCGGAGATCGATTTTTTCCCAATATCCTCCCTCGAACGACCAGCCGGATGGTTGGTTGAGCAGTTCCAACTTGATCGTTTTTCCGGCGTAGGGGGCCAAGTCGACGTTGATATTCGTCCAGCGGCTGCCCGGCTTATCGTGCTCTTTTCCGATGGGCCGATTGAGAATTTCCCTGCCGTCGACCTTGACGATCAGATCCCAGTCCCCCTGATTGTGATGGGTTACAACAAGATGCAATTCGCAAGCCCCCTGCTTCGGAACCTCGAATTCGCGGCTCAAAACGCAAGGAACGCCCCGCTCTTTCGGGTGGGTCAGCAACACGTTCTTTCGTCCGTAAATGTCAACGATTCCCGGGTGCATGTCCGGGCCGCAATCGGTGATCGTCCAGCCAGGGAAAAGATGGGACACTGCTTCCTCCATGGTTCGAAATTCTTTGAATTTGATCTGTTTTTGTTCCTCTTCGGTAAATTCCGAACCGGCAATCGGGCCGGGTTCCCAGGATTTCATCGTCGGGCCAAGTTTGACCTCTTTGACCGGTATCACGAACACTTCTTCACCCTGGGCGTTCTTTTCGACGAATCCGCCCTCTTTTTCAATCGCCTGCCGGGCAAGTTTTTCGCAAACGTCGATCAAGGCCGGGAAATTGTACGCCGTGTGCGAGAAGATTTTCGTTTCGTCCAGTTTTTCACTAAACCTTGCCGGAAGGTTCGAAAAACCGAGCGTCGTGAAAAGAACTCCACCCGCGTTGGCCGGATTGCAGTCGGAATCCTGTCCGCAGCGGATCGAAATGGTGATCGTTTTGTCCAAGTCCCCTTTGCCGTAAAGCAGACCGACCAAAATGTACGCGCCGTTGATTTTCGCATCAATATTGAACGCTCCCGGGTCGCAGGAGAATCTGCGGTATTCCGGGTTCTTTTGGTACTTCGCCTCGATTTTTTCCCAGGTTTTGATCCAATCGTCCGGGTTTTCCTTGTACCAACCGAGTACGTCGCGGACCATTTCGGCGTATTGGCTGTCGGCAGGAATCGCCTTCAGAGCGGTTTCGATAATCTTGACGACGTCGGTTTCGAAGAACGCTTCGCTGTACATTGCGCCGACGAACATTCCGGCGTAAACACCGTCGCCGTAGTTCATCAGCCGTCCGAACTTGTTGCCGAGTTCAACTGCAACGTTCGGCAGACCGGGCGCGATCAAACCGGAGTAATCGGCTTCGATCTGGTAATCAATATCGTCCGCACATTTGCTGAATTGCGGATGCGAAGAATCCGGCGGCGCGATCCCGGAGCGAAGATTCCGGCGGCCCTCCACGTTTGCGTGCCAAAGCGGGTATTCGCTGTTCGCAAAATCGATTCCCGCCTGACGGAGCGAACAATCGAGTCCGTGTTCCTCCATTGTCCGCAGGAACGTCATTTCGACGTAAAGATCGTCCTGACCGAACGCTTCGTTAATCATTTCCGGCTTCCACTGCGGCATTTTGTCTTCGGGAACGATCTGTTCCCGATACTTGAACTCGGTGGGAGCACCCCAGCAGACTCCGGCAATTTGGCCGATCCATCCGGCTTTCATTTTGTCGCGGTACTCCTTAACGGGAATTCTCCGGTACGTCATTCCGGCCTGCTGAGCCGCCGGGAGAGTGGACGCTGTTAAGAAACTGAAAAGTACAAGAATCAATACGGCGTGTTTTCTCATCATTGTTCCAGTGCGGTAAATTGTGGAAGATCGTTAAAAACTTAAAAACCTGCCGCCCAGTATAACATTTAAGAAGAGACAAAGAAAGAAGCGTCCGACGGAATTTGGGACAAAACTGAATCCGCCCCGTTTTTGTGAAACACTCGAATTTCGTCGATTCGCGGCGCATTCGTGTAAAGGAGAATTTTCGTTTGCGGCAGTTTTTCCCGGAGTTCCTTCAAAACCGCAACGATTTTCCCAAGCGAGTGTTCGTCCACCAAGCCGGGGGCCCAAAGAATTTTTTCCGGACCGGCAAGACGCTCACGCTCCCAATCGTCCCAATCGACCACGCTTGTTGAAAAGCCGAACGACTGCATTCGCATTTGAAGCATTCGGCTCATTTCAAAATCCGGTCGGCTGATGGAGCGGCAGGTGAAAATCCAACAGTGCCGATCCGCCGAAATGTCTGTTGCCGCTTTTCGTTTCGTCTGTTCGAGCAAAATTTCTTCGTCCTTGTAGGTCGGCAGAAGTCCGAACACGGAAAACTTTCCTTCGGCAAGCGAGCGAAGCTCATGTTCTCCTTGCGTCGTCCAATCGTTCCAGTAGATTCGATGCACGGCGGCCAGCGGCCAACCGGTTCGCAATTCCCCTTCGCACCAGGGGCCGAGCACCGTAACGACCGGCGTAATCGGGTAGCGTTGCCGAATCCGCTCCAAAATCGACGGCGAATGCTCAAGCGTGTGCGATTGCAAAATGAGAATCACGTCAATCCCCGGAAGCGGTGCGGTCGTTTGTACCCACGTTTCCAGTGAACGCAAATCAACAAACGCCCGGCTGTCGGGATAAGCCCGAACCGAGTGCAATACATCGGCAAATTCAGGACGGTCAACGTCTCCAACGGTTATGACTTTCAAAATAGGAAATCGGAAATCGGAAATCGGAAATCGGAAACTATTTTTTACATCCGATTTCTCATTTCTCATTTCTCATTTATTACTTATTTTTTCTTCTTTTGCCCAGGAATCCCGAAGCGAGGCGGTTCGGTTGAATACCGGTTTTTCCGGCGTGGAATCCTTATCGAGACAAAAATAGCCGAGCCGCTCGAATTGGAACCGGTCCGCCGGTGTCGCGTCCCGGAGCGAGGGTTCCAGCTTGCAACCCTTCAAAATGCGAAGCGACTCGGAATTCAAGTACATTTTATAATCGTTCGGGTCCGACGGATCGTCCGGGTTCGGCTTCGTAAACAGGCGGTCATACTCCCGAACTTCGGCTTCCAGAGCGTGAGGAGCGGAAACCCAGTGGATCGTCCCCTGTACTTTGCGACCGTCCGGCGACGAACCACCCCTGGTTTGCGGGTCGTAAGTACAGTGAACCTCAATCACGTTGCCGTCCGCATCTTTTTTGAAATCGGTACAAGTAATGTAATAAGCGTACCGCAACCGGACCTCCTTGCCGGGAGCAAGCCGGAAATACTTTTTCGGAGCGTCCTCACGAAAATCGTCCTGTTCGATGTAAAGCGTTTTGGAGAAAGGAACTTTTCGCGTTCCGTCCGCCTCGTTTTCCGGGTTGTTGATCGCTTCGAGTTCTTCCGTTTGGTCTTCCGGGTAGTTGTCGATCACGACTTTGAGCGGATGCAGCACCCCCATCCGGCGTTGCGAGAGTTTGTTCAAGTCTTCCCGAATCGCGTTTTCCAACTGGACCACGTCGATTGTGCTGTTGAATTTCGCAACGCCAATCGTTTTGCAGAATTGGCGAATCGCTTCCGGCGTGTACCCCCGGCGTCGCAAACCGGCAATCGTCGGCATCCGGGGATCGTCCCAGCCGCTCACATGTTTTTCCCGGACCAATTCGAGCAGTTTCCGCTTGCTCATCACGGTAAAATTGAGCCCCAGTCGGGCAAATTCGTATTGCCGTGGACGATAAATTCCGTCCAACTGGTCGAGAAACCAATCGTAAAGCGGACGGTGGTGTTCAAATTCCAACGTGCAAATCGAATGGGTGATTTTTTCAATGGAATCTTCCAGCCCATGCGCCCAATCGTACATCGGATAGATGCACCAGGCGTTTCCGGTCCGGTGGTGTTCGGCGTGAACGATCCGATACATGACCGGATCACGCAGATTGAAATTCGGCGACGCCATATCGATTTTTGCACGCAAAGTCCGTGTACCGTCCGGAAATTCCCCCTGCCGCATCCGTTTGAACAGATCGAGATTTTCCTCGACGCTTCGGTTGCGGTAAGGGCTTGGCGTGCCCGGCTCGGTCGGCGTTCCCCGGGTCGCTCGAACTTCCTCGCCGGTCAGGTCGCAAACGAACGCTTTCCCTTTGCGGATCAGCTCAACCGCCCAGTCGTACATTTGCTGGAAGTAATCGGAAGCGTAGAAAATGCGTCCTTCCAGCGAATCGCCGGTGATCCATTTCACGTCGTCGATGATTGATTCAACGTACTCCGTTTCCTCTTTCGAAGGATTCGTGTCGTCAAAGCGAAGGTAAAACGTTCCCCCGTACTTTTGGGCCAGCCCGAAATTCAGGCAGATCGACTTGGCGTGCCCGATATGGAGATACCCGTTCGGTTCCGGCGGAAACCGGGTCGCAACGCGACCGTTGTGCTTGCCGGTACGAATATCTTCTTCGAGGATTTGTTCGAGAAAATTAAGGGAACGCTCTTTTTCCTGCGGTTCGGACATTGGTTTTTACTGAAGGTATCGCATGTAAAAATCGGAAAAACCCAAGAAAAAATGATATTCGATTCCCTGAGGATGTCAAGATCAAGGTTTACCGGAGGAAACAGTCCGTCGACAAGTTTACGATTTTTACTGATTTTACCGTCATTTCGCTTCGCTTCATTCCGGCTTTTATTGGGGGAGATGAATAAAAGCCGGAATGGAGCATCGCGAAATGACGGTCTCGATACAAACTTGTCGACGGACTGCGGAGGAAACAGGCCGCAAATAAGTATGATGAATGGCAACCGGGAGCGCAACGAAGTGAAGCGACCGGACCAAATCGCGGAGAATTCCGGTCACTTATCACTTGTTTACAGCTCCTTCCGAATCGCAGCAATCCCGAACCGCAGTGAAAGGTAAGTTTCCAACACCGCGAACACCGGGGCGCGGAACAGGGAACCGGTCAAACCAAGCATTTTCCCTTTTTTCAATCGCGTTACGGCTCGATTTCGCCAGGCATTGATGCGGCGGCGTGCCTTGACGTATTTGTGCGTTAATTCCTCGTGCCGGGCAATCAGTTTTTCCCTCACGAAAGCCTGGGACCGCTGCAACACCCTAGTATCACTTGGGTTTTTCTCAATCAGCGTGATTTGCTCCTCGATTTCCGAGACGACTTGCTTAATCTCTTTCGCCTGCCTCGTCTGCCTGCCGCGCAAACGTTCTCCCATGCCCCGCAGGTTTTGTGCCGTCGTCGCCAAAATGTTGCGTACCTCCTGAAGAGCGGTGTCACAGTGTCCCGACCAGTTGTACTCGGCGATTCGTTGCTGAAGACCGTTCCAGCGGTTGCGCAAATCGGACAAGGTTAACATTCCCCGGGAACAGGGTGCTTTCACCGGTTTTCGCCGGGTCAAAAACCAAATCTCCTGAAATTCGAAAAACAGTTTCACGTAAGAACCGGCGTCGAGGACAAATTCCCGAACCCAACGGGCGGCAAAGCGAAACAGGTTTTCCCGGGGCAGGCCGGGCCGCCGTTCAAGCCGGTTTTTGATGCGGAAAAAACCGGTCATCATCGGATGCGTTCCTGAAAGCACGCCGGAATAGCGATACCAAATCAGGTTCCAGAACATAAACCAGTAATGCTCTTTGGCGACACGCCGCAATATCGTTGCGCAGTGATCCTTCGTGTAAAATTCCCGGTAGGCCGCTTGCGTCGCTTCGAACCACTTTCCTTCCGGCATGTTTGGGTGCAAAAACGTTTCGTGGAAGGAATCGTATTTGTTCAGGTCGGGATCAATCGCTTCGCTTCGCTTGACCATCTCGAAATGATCCTGCGAACCGGGAAGCGGGGTCAACATGAAAAACGAAACAAGGTCGACGCCGACGTGGTCCCGGAGAAACTGCACGTCGCTTTGAATCGATTCCGGGGTGTCGTGCGGAAAGCCGATGATGTAACCGACGTGAACGATCACCGCTTCATTTTGCCAGACTTGCACCATGTCGCGGTACTGATCGACGCTGTTTTGGGACTTGCCTGCCGCCTCGATATTGGCCGGATTGACGCTCTCCATGCCGATAAACACGGACCGGCAACCGGCGGCCTTCGCTTTTTCGACAAAACGTGGGATTTTGCACGATTGCGTATCAACCTGCATCATAAAGCTAACGTCGATTCCCGACTTGCGCATTTCGATCATACCGTCGAACACTTCCGGCCAGATTTTGCTCCGTGCAAAATTGTCGTCGGTGAAGAAGAAATTTTTGACCCCTTTGTCGCAATTATTTTGGATCGTCGCAAGGACCGCCTGAGCGTTACGGCATCGCATTTTGCGTCCCTGAATGTTAATGACGGTACAAAACGAGCAGCCGTAGGGACAACCGCGGCTGGAATCAATTGTTGCCCAACGCGCTCCGAAATGCTTGACGTATTCCGGATCGGCCTGTGGGAGTGGGGCGTCTTGCAGATCGGGGGCTTTCGGAAAACGGTAAATCGGCTGAAGCGTTCCGTCGAGAACGTCCTGGAACAGTGAACGAAGCATTCCCGGCGTTTCCGATTCCCCAACGATGAGCGAAACTCCGGCGTCAAGGAGCGTTTGCAATTCCGGGGTCAATTCGTCGAACAGGGCGAGAACGCCGCTGACGTGAAAACCGCCGACCATCACGTCGACCCCTTGTTCTTTGAATTTCAGGGCGATTTCCGAGGCTCGGGGAAACTGTCCGCTTTGAACGCCGACAAGACCGACGACAACCTTTGTGTCGCTCCGTTGGTTCCGTTTGACGATTTTGGAAAACGGGATTTTTTCCACGTTGTCGTCGTAAGAGGTAACGCAAATCTCGACGCCAGGATACGGCTTTTCCGCAATGAGCGAGCTTGTCAAACTTTTGAGCACCGCAAGGGAATTCGAAGGCACGACCCCCCAATGGTAACGTTTGACGTATCCTTCGTCATCGTATCGAGAGGGAACAATGTAGACGATTTCAAGTTTTTTCGGGTTCTTTTTGGCGATCATTCTGGTTTCCATCCTTTATTACCGGTACTCCGTGTAACTGCGAGAACGTGTATTTTAACGTGGATGCTCGTTCTTTGCAAGCCGGTTTTCGCCGGTTTTTGTTGCTTTGTCAGGCCCTGTTTTTTTTTGAAAAAACGGGTAAACTTCACCCTGTAAGCGTTACAGAAAATCTTTTTCCCTCAAAATTTTCCTATGGACTTTCCCCAGATTTTTTACGCAATTCCGCTGATTATCGTGTTTTCTCTGGTTTATGCCGGAACACGGCACGAATTGCCGCAGCCGATCTTCAAGCACGCGATACGGTTCGCCTTGAGCGTTGTCGTCTTCATGGTCGCAATCGGTTGCGTTTTTGAACTGCTCCAGTGGGTTAAGTAATCAGATGCCTTCCATTCCGTATGACGTTGCGATCCTCGGCGGCGGACCGGCAGGGTTGGCTTGTGCCGTCGGAGCAGGCAAGCGGCGGTTGTCGGTGCTGCTTTTGGAGAAAAACGCCCAGCCCGGCAGGAAACTTTTGATTTCCGGGACAGGTCAATGCAACCTGACACACGCCGGTCGGATCGAAAATTTTCTCGACCGTTACGGAAGCCGCGAAAAAGGGCGGTTTGTCAAACCGGCTCTCTATCATTTTACGAACGCCGATTGGTGCGGGTTTTTCCGGGAAAATGGTGTCGCTCTCGAAGAAACGGCCACCGGAAAAATTTTTCCCGCTTCCCGGAGAGCTTCGGAAATTCTCAACCTGTTTCTCGCCCTGTGTAAACAATATGGTGTTATCATCCAGACAGGCTCGCCGGTCGAATCCGTCGAAAAAGTCAACGATCTGTTCACGATTCGGACGCCGCAAAGCGTGGCTACTGCCCGGAATCTCGTGATTGCCACCGGGGGATGCTCCTACCCGGCCACCGGAAGCAGCGGCAACGGCTGGCGATTGGCGGCGTCACTGGGACACACCATCGTTTCACCCAAACCTGGTTTGACGCCGGTCTATTGGAACGTCAACGATTTCGTCGAGTGTAGCGGCGTTTCGGTGGACGACGTTGGAATACGAATCGGAAAAACAAAACACACGGCCCGTGGCAGCGTGCTTTTCACGCACAAAGGCGTGTCGGGACCGCTCATCCTTGACTTCAGCCGCAATATGAACCCGGGAGACACGCTCGTTTTCAACTGGCTCGGTGACACCAAAGCGGAAACGCTCGGCGGTGTCTTGCTGGATACGTTTGCCAGACACGGCAGGAAATCGATCAAAGGTGCCTTGCGTTTCACGGGATTGCCGGAGCGACTGCTTGTTGCCCTGCTCAAGGCGACCGGGATTTCACCGGAAACGCCCGCTTGTGAAATTTCCCGAACGGATCGGGGAAAAATCGCAACGATGCTGACGACTTTTGAGGCGAAAATTGCGGCTCTTGGTGGTTTTCACGAGGCAATGGTCACTGTCGGCGGGGTGTCACTTCGAGAGGTGGACCGCAACAGCATGGAATCCCGACTGGTGAAGCGGTTGTACTTTTGCGGCGAGGTGCTCGACATCGACGGCGACACCGGCGGGTACAATATCCAGTTCGCAGTCTCTTCAGGTTTCCTGGCCGCCGACAAGATCGCAGGGACTTTCTGATCATTTTCAAAAGGTTCTCTACCGGTTTGCAGTCCGTCGACAAGTTTCCGATTCATTCGGTTTATCACCGTCATTTCGCTGCGCTCCATTCCGGCTTTTATTCATTTTTTCCCCTTGAAAAATAGGAGCGATAAGATACACTAAAACGGCAAACGCAGTATCGTAGCTCGTAATTCGATTTATTTCGGGAGAGAAGCAATGTCCGAACAATTGACACCGGTTACTTACGAAGGAATACTTGAAATGTTCCGGCAATCCGCCTTGGAATTCGACCGGCGGTTGCAGGAAGCCGACCGGCGATGGCAGAAAATGAACCAAGAGCTATGGACGCAGATCAGGCAAACCAACAAAGACGTCGCCGGTCTTACGGGGAGTATCGCCGCAATCGTCGAAAATATGATCAAGGGAAATATCATTGAAAAATTCGAGGCGTTGGGATACGGCGACCTTGATCGTTGTAGCGAAAAGCAGACGTTCAGAAACAAAAAATTGGGAATCAAAGGCGAAATTGACTTGTTTATCGAAAACGGCGATATTGCCATTCTACGCCGTTAAGTAACTTGTCGCAAAAAAAACGATTGTTTTTTGTTGCAACCATTTATATTACAACAGGTTAGGAAAAAATTCTGTTTTTGTGTTTTTCGACAATAGTGCCGAATGTTAAAATGGGTCGTTTTTGGACAAGTCTTGAAAATGCAAGGTTTTTCAGCAATCTGGCAAAAAAACAAACGCAAAACACTTGGCAATTAAAAATCACGCAAATCCTTTTACAACAATGGGTTACTTCGCTTGACAGTCAAGTCAGACTGCCAAGTTACTTAACGGCGTAGATTGCCATTCTGGTTGAAGTCAAGACGACATTAGAAACAAGGGATGTCCGCGATCATATTGAGCGTTTGGAGAAATTCCGCCGCTATTCCGACGCCAGAGGGGATAAGAGGCATTTTATCGGAGCGGTTGCCGGTGCCGTTGTTAGCGACAATGTCGCCGACTCTGCGATTGAAAACGGATTATACGTTATCGTCCAATCCGGTGAAGCCGTCGAAATCGTCACACCGCCCGAAGGGTTCGTGCCAAAAAAATGGTAAGCGTTTTCCGAAAGAATTTGGTCTGTAATCCATGTCGATCATCTACGAACCACGCGGCAAAGCGAAGGAGTATAGCGATCTTGCGGTCAACCTCTACACCGGTTGTTCGCACGGTTGCCGGTATTGTTATTGCCCTGCGATCATTCGGAAAAAAATCGATGAGTGGTCTGTGAATCCGACACCACGAACCGACATCTTGAGGCTTCTTGAAAAAGACGCTCAAAAAATGAAGGGGGATTCTCGTGAGATTCTGCTCAGTTTTATGAGCGATCCTTATCACAGCGACGAAGCGGCGTCATTGACCCGGGAAGCCTTGCTCATCCTGGAAAAATACGATCTTCGGATTCAAGTCCTTACCAAAGGCGGCTTGCGAAGCGTTCGGGATTTTGATATTCTTGCGAGAAACCGTTGGAAATACGGGGCGACGATCATTTTTTCCAGCGACGATTTTCGCAAGGAATGGGAACCACACGCCGCCCCGATTGAAAAACGAATGGAAGCCGTTCGCCAAGCCCATCGGCAGGGGATTTACACTTGGGTCTCCGTTGAACCGGTCATTGATCCCTCCCAGGCCCTTATCGTGATGTACCTGCTCAAAGGAAGCGTTGACCTCTGGAAAGTCGGCAAATTGAATCACGACAAAGAACGGGAAGCCGCTATCGACTGGGCACAATTCCTTGTTGATACCGAAACGTTGCTTGCAGGTGAAAACGTTTTGATCAAAAAGGATTTGGAAAAATTCCGACCCCGAATACTTGCTGGTTGACAATTGGCACAGGTGAAGATCGTGTCGGATAAATTCCCATTTCCCATTTCTCATTTATGCTTTACTTTTTCACATTATTTCTGACCGGTTACGTCGTCGCTTGCGGGATTCCGCGGTTTACGGCCCTTTACGCCTCTTCGCCGGATCGTTCCGAACCGTCCATGGCGTTTAAGCATCTGTTTCCGGTCGCGGTTGGAATCGCTCTTGCGTTTCTTTGCTGGTGGGAAACGCAATGGCAAGCGGTGTCGCTCGGAAAAACGCTCGAACCGCTGATTCTCAATCCGGAATCCGCCCAAACGCTTCAACTACGGTTCGCGGTTCATGCGGTCTTTTTTCTGTTCCTTCTTGCGGCGACGTACATTGATTTCGAGGAAATGATTATTCCCGACACGATTACGATTCCCGGCACGATTCTCGGCCTGCTGTTTGCGACGTTCCTGCCGCAAACGCTCCTTCCGGCTACGCAAATGCTGCCGCAATCGGTGTTTCCGCAAATTTTGTATGGAGAAAATTCCGTTCCGCTGCATATTGCCAGTTCGCAAGCCTGGCCGGAAAGTTTTTCTCCGGCTCCGGCAACATTATCGCTTTTCGTTCTGCTCGGAATTTGGTGGTTTTGGTGTTTCGCAACGATGAACCGCGTTTGGTACGGACGCCTCCCCTTCCGAAAAGCGGTTGCGATTTTTTGGCGGTATTTGAAACGGTCCAGGACGACGCCCCTGCTGCTTGCCCTCGGCGTTCTCGGTTCCGTGGGAATCGCTTGGATGTGGAAAACCGCTGTCCCGGATTCGCTTCATTGGCGGGGCCTTGTCAGCTCGCTGGTCGGCCTTTTCGCCGGGGCGATTCTTATTTGGAGCGTTCGCATTATTGGTCGTTTTGCACTGGGGCGTGAAGCGATGGGTTTCGGTGATGTAACGCTTATGGCGATGATAGGGGCGTTTGTCGGTTGGCAACCGTGCGTTTTAATCTTCTTTTTAGCCCCTCTTGCCGGGGTGTTCCTCGGAATTGGCCGCGTTTTGCTCGGTTTGGGACGGGAATTGCCTTACGGACCGTTTCTTTGCTTGGGAACGGTTGTGCTGATCCTTTTTTGGCCGCAATGCTGGAATTTCGGCGAACCGTTCTTTTCCTGGACCGCTTTCGTCCCGACCGTGATGTTCCTCTGTCTCGTCCTGCTCGGCGCGATGCTCTGGGGCTGGAACCGGATCAAAAGTAAAATAATAAATAAAAAATGAGAGATGAAAAACGAGAGAAATTGCGTTGTTTGGCCCACGCAACGTTTTGTACGTCCATAACTTACGAATTTTCCTCCTTACAACCCTTTTGTCCCGGTAAATTGGAAATTTTTCAAAAATTTTGGGGAAAAGACTGGATTTAAATTCAAGAATGCTGTAAACTGGATGTAGGAGTAGATTGAGAAAGCATCGCCCCCCACTGAGGAATGTTGTCGACCAAGTAGCTCTATGTAAGCCCATACATGGGAAAGCAAGTTTGCTCTTTTCCCACATTAAAGACTTGGTGATTTCAAAGGTCAAAAGTGATGCTTCCTGCGTGAGAAAGCCTTTTGTGTTTTTCGCAACGTAGTGTTTTTCCCGGATTCCCTGGGGTAATTCGTCGTTTTCTGCCGATACCAGATAGCTGGGATTTTTTCCCTCCTTTTTGAATGTGGAAAATGACAGAGTTCTCTCGGGAGAATGAAAAAATCGCCCCCCTTATTTTTGTTCTAAAAGAAATATCCTTCCAAATGGAAGGTTTTTTCGACTCCTTTCCTCTGTATGGGTTACAATAAATTGAAAATACGTTCCTCGTTCCCCCCGGTAGCGTCAGCCAGGACAAGTTATCACTTTCCTGGAGGTCGGTTTCGTTGATCGTGATTATGCCAGTGAGGGTTGAGTGCGTTGTGTTCCTAGGATTGCACCGTTTGTCCCGCCATCCGTTTGTGGAGTGAAGAAACGGTCATTTTTCAGTACCCCATTTTTGGAAGAAAGCCATTGAAAAACTTGAGAAAAAAAAAGGTTCCGGGTTTTATTACGTTTTTGAAGAAACATCCTTGTCGATTGTTCGTATTTCCAGAATGGAGTTTACGAATGTTTACGACCGGGAGCGAATGATCCGCTGATCGGATCCGTTGTTCTCGTTACGATCTGTTACCCAACGATTTAAGACCATACACAGAGGAGCCTTAGTTTTGTACTATCCTGACCCATTGCTGGACGATTTTTCCGATAATCTCACCCCTGAAGAAGAGGAAATGACCCTCGAACAGGAAAACGAGAGCGAAGACGATGAAACGTCGGAGATCGAGGAAGATGATGCCGCCGGTGCTCTTTCCTCCGAAGCGGAAGAGGGAACCGACACTTTTGACGAAGAACTTTTTAAACTCGACGGCATCGAAACCTGGTCCGATGATCCCGTGCGAATGTATTTGACCCAAATGGGGGAGATTCCCCTTTTGACTCGTCAAAGAGAAATCGCACTGGCGAAGCAAATTGAAGTAACCCGCCGGAAGTTTCGCGCAAAACTTTTGGAATGTGATTATGTTTTGCAACATGCGGTTCGAATCCTGAAACGAGTCCACAACAGTGAATTGCCGTTTGACCGGACGGTTCAGGTTTCTGTAACGGACAGTCTCGAAAAGCAACAGATTATGGGGCGTTTTCCCAATAATCTTCGCTCTTTGGACCTGATCGTTCGTCGAAACAAACGTGATTATCACGTTGCAACGAGTAAGTCTTATTCGGAGTCCGTCCGAAAAGACGCCTGGATTCGGTTGGGACGGAGCCGTCGTCGGTCCGTGCGTTTGGTCGAAGAACTCGGCCTGAGAACGCAACGGATCGAGAACATGATCGGCACCCTCGAAGAGTTCAGCCGCCGTGTTGATGAACTTCGCCGTCTCTTCCGCGAACACAAAGCAAGCGGACGGCCTGAGTACGAGCGGGAATTTTGGATCATGGAGTACCGCAATATTTTGCAGTTGGTCCAGGAATCTCCGACCAGTTTGCGTAACCGCGTGAAACAGGTCAAAGAACTTTTCGCCAAGTACCAGGAAGCCAAACGCGGTCTTTCCGAAGGCAACCTGCGGCTGGTCGTTTCCATTGCGAAAAAGTACCGGAATCGCGGTCTGAGTTTTCTCGACCTGATTCAGGAAGGAAACGCCGGTTTGATGCGAGCGGTCGATAAATTCGAGTATCGTCGCGGATTCAAGTTCTGCACTTACGCAACTTGGTGGATTCGTCAGGCGATCACTCGTGCCGTTGCCGACCAAAGCCGGACGATTCGTATTCCGGTCCACATGGTAGAAACGATGTCGAAAGTGCGCAACGTAAACCGCAAACTCCTTCAGGAACATGGACGCGAACCGACGATTGAAGAAACGGCCTTCGCAACCAATTCCAGCGTTGACGATACCCGGCGGATTCTCGCGATGAATCGGTTCCCGATTTCCCTGGATCGACCGGTCGGCAACAGCGAGGATTCCCATTTCGGCGATTTGTTGCCGGATGGAACCGCAGAAAGTCCCGCAATTGGGGCGGCACAGGAAATGCTTCGCAGCCGTATCACGAACGTGTTGAAAACCCTCAGCTATCGGGAACGTGAAATCGTGAAACTGCGGTACGGACTTGGCGATGGGTACAGCTACACGCTCGAAGAGGTCGGGCACATTTTCAAAGTGACCCGGGAGCGTATCCGGCAAATTGAAGCGAAGGCGATCCGAAAGCTGCAACAACCGGTCCGTAGCCAGGAATTGGTCGGATTTCTCGATTAATCTGCCCAATCAGAGCCGCGCACGTAGTAAGCGGTGGTAACGTGAAAACCGCTCCGTGCGCGGCTCTGATTCGTGCGCGGCTCGTTGACGAGTTTTGCACCTACCGCAAAATCCGTCATTACTCCGCACCAAAGACCTCTTTGAGCACTTCGAGTTTCATCGTTTTTTCTTCCGCCGTTGGAGCAAGGAAACCGCCTTCACCAAACTCGTTCCAAGCGTAAATGGTGAAAATTTTCCGGAGCTTGCCATAGCCCAAGGGAACTCCAAGGTTGAATTTCGGATTCTCAAGGTCCGCTTTGAGCAATTGCCACTCTGCCTTCAATTGTTCACGAGTGGGAAACTCGAACCGGGAACGCTGGTCTCCCCACGGCTCGGCGTTGAAATTCAGTCCGAAATAGGGAAGGTAAGGCAATGCGTCCTCCCCGTGAACCTTGCGGAAACCTCGCATGTATTCGGCCAACGTTTCGTAAGGATGGCAGGCATTGCCCTCCGGCGGCGGTAAATCAAGCGGTACTTCCATGTAAGACGACGTATAATCAAACAGCTTGGCGATTCGACCTTCCTCAAGTGAGACTCTCTGGTAGGAACCGATCCCGCCACCGATCAAAAGTTCTCCGAGTCCGGCGTCCCTGGCTGCCTGGCGGAACTGTTCCATTCGTTTCAGGCACTGGTCCAGGTTTTCGCCGTTTTCAAACCAGTAATGGTGCCAACTGTGCACCTTGAAAAGCGGTTTCCCGGCAACTCGCAAATAGCCTGGATGCTTCATCGCTTCGATCCAGTAGTGGACGGCCCAATCCCAATCGGCCTGTTCTTTGATCTGGTACGGGGCATGATTGCAATACTCAATCGCAAACTTCATCCGGTCGGCATTTGGAGACGCCATGAATTGTTCGACGCCGACGTTCAAAAATCGTGCGTTTTTTTCGCGTTCTGTCGTATTGTCAATTCCGTTGAAATACCAGAGCATCAGAAAAAAATCGACGCCGTGCCCGGAAGCGGCGAGGATTTCACGGTCCATCGTTTCCTGCTCGTTGTATTCTCCAAGCAACGGAAGACGGCCCGGATATTGGGGACGCCAATCTTCGCCGTCGGGACCGATCCATTTGTTCGGAAGCGGTCTCCACCAACCGGCAAAATAATTCACGCCGACAAGAATGGGATCGTCCGCCAACGCAAGATGGACCGAAAATAGTACAAAAAGAAGAAAAAGAGAGAGCTTATTTGGAATTTTCGTTTTTGTAATCATCATCTTTTCACCTGTCTGTAGGGGCGTCGAGTCTAAAAGAGAACCGCTCGACGGTGCCCCCGGCGTGTAGTCTCGTGTGAATTTTTCAATTCACAGATGATAATTCCGGTATCATCCTTCCAGGGCCGCCGCTCCGCCGATGATTTCGGAGATTTCGTTGGTGATCTGCGACTGTCTCGCTCTGTTGTAAGCGGTCGTCAGGTTGCCGATGATACCATCCGCGTTTTCCGTTGCGGCTTTCATGGCGACCATCCGGGCAATCTGTTCACCGACGGCGGCGTCAAGAAAGCATTTGTACAGCTTGATTCGGAACGAGTAAGGAACGACCTCGGCGATAATGTCCTGTGCGGACGGCAAAAATTCGAACCCCACCCCTTTGTTGAATGCGGAGTCTTTCAGGCCGCGTTCTTTTTGGGAAGCAACCATTTTTTCGGCCTTTGCGACGAGTGCCGCTTTTTTCAATTCCGCCGCCGATTTCGGACGAAGGCTTTCCGTTTTCGCTTCCTCTTCCTTGATCTTCTGCTCTTCACCGGTAAATGTTTTTTCGGAGATCGGCAAAAGCGTTTCGATTTTCGGCGTTTGACGGCTCAGCGACGCAAAGTTTTGGTACACAATTTCAAGCCGGTCGATTGTTCCGGCCACGTACTCTTCATAATAGCGGGACGCAATTTCGTCGACCTGCTCAAACGTCGGTTTGTCCTCGAAGTGGACGAATTCGGCGTCCAGTTTTACCTTGCGGAACTTAAACGCTCCGATCCCGCGTTTGCCGGAGACCTCCAGGTTGACACGTTCGTACTCGCCCTGGATTTCCTTGAGCCGGTTGTTCGCCAGCCGAAGGATGCCGGAATTGTACCCGCCGCACATCCCACGATTTGCCGTGAGGACGAGTAGCGTGACGTTTTTTTGTTCTTTGCGTTCTTCCAGAAGCGGATGCGCTCCTGCCAGATTTGCGCCGGAGGAGCGTAAATCCTGGACCAACGCGACGAGCCGTTTGGCGTAGGAATCAATCGCGACGGCCCGATCCATCGCCCGCTTGAACTGGGCGGTCGCCACCAGTTCCATCGTTCGCGTGATTTTGCGGATATTTTTAATCGACTTACGCCGCTTGTCCAGTGCTCTTGCTTTTGCCATGATTGAATAATTTTTAACGGGTTAATTTTAATGCCTTTGGATTGCTTCGGAAGCTGACTCATTTTTTCTGAACCAATACCCTTCTAAAACACTCTTTACCATCAATATGCGCTATGTAAGATTCATTTTGTTCGACAATTTTATATCCTTTTTCCAGTAATCCATTCAATATGGCACGAGCGGATACCGCAAAAGTTTTTTTGTAATCGCATGGAATATAACCGTTGTCCACTAACAGCATTTTTGAATCGTCAAATTTTTTATACTTTGCAGGTATGTCCTTGAATGGGACGAATTTGAGATGTTTATGTTTCGGTCTGTTTTTTATGGGGAAATTTGTGTACCAATGTCCTGCCGCTTCAACAAGCTGTCTTTTAGGGTTTAGAAAATAATCGATCCGATTAAATCCGGCCCATACCTGATTATTTTTGAAATAGGGGATAAATGCTTTAGTAATAGGATTTGCGATGTTGGAAATGATTATAAATTTTTTCCCACTATTGATGATCATTTTCCAGTAGTCTATTGCTCTTGAAAACGGCGGATTCGTACAAACAATGTCCGATTCTTCGAGAAGTTCCAAGGACATCGGATGGTCAAAACTGCCATCATAACCTTCGGGATACTCCCAAAATTCGTGAAAACCGTCTTTGGTAAAGACGTATCCTACCACCCCTTGATTAAATAAATCCACTACGCCAACATAATGAGTACATACCAGTTTTTTTATTCCAAGTTCGATAAAGTTCCGCAGAAAATACAAGGGAAACGTCGATGTATTCTTTTCGTTATCGTCAACGGCATCGCAGTTACAATACACGACTTTATTTTTCCAGATGCTTTTCGGATACATGGAGAGTTCTTTTTCAACGTCCTCGTATCGGGTATAGAACTCATCGTTTTTGATTTTCTGCGCTTTTTGTAATAAATCTTTTCTTGAAACGCCCCTTTCTTCAAGAGACGGTGCCGCTCTTGTGGCTATTTTTGTCATAGGATACCTATTTATTCATTTTCTGCACCAATACTCGTGCGAAAACCTCTTTACCATTGATATGGGGTCTATACTGTTTTTCCTGGACAATTTTATACCCTTTTTCCAACAGTCCGTTCAGTATTGCGCGAACTGATACAGCAAAAGGTTTTTTATAATCACTTGGTACATAACAATTATCCACCAATAACATTTTCGCATCATCATGTTTTCTATATTTTGCCGGTATGTCTTTTAACGGCATTATTTTCAGGTGTTTGTATTTGGGTCTGTTTTTTATGGGAAAGTTTGTATACCAGTGTCCTGCGGCTTCTACAAGCTGTTTCTTTGGATTCAAGAAATAATCGATCCTGTTGTATCCTGCCCATACCTTCCCCTCGATAAAATAGGGAATGTAGGCGTCATTTTTGACGTTCGTGATGTTCGATATGATCAAAAACTTCTTGCCGCTGTTAATGACGATGTTCCAAAAATCCGCCGCTCTTGAAAACGGTGGGTTGGTGCAGACGATATCTGCCTCTTCCTTGAGGATTTTCAACGACAAAGGATGGTCAAAACTGCCATCGAAACCATTGGGATACTCCCAAAATTCGTGAAAACCGTCTTTGGTAAAGACGTATCCCACTACCCCTTGATTGAACAAATCGACTACGCCAACATAGTGAGTACATATCAATTTTTTTATTCCCAGTTCGTCAAAATTCCGCAAAAAATACAAGGGAAACGCCGATGTATTCTTTTCGTTATCGTCAACGGCATCGCAGTTACAATACACGACTTTGTCTTTCCAAATCATTTTGGGATACACGGAAAGTTCCTTCTCGACATCTTTGTACCTGGTGTAAAATTCGTCATTTTTTATTTTCCGTGCCTTTTGCAAGACATCTTTGGGGGATAGTCCGCGTTCCGCAAGAGACGGAGTCGTTCTTGTTTTTGACATAGTAAGTCCTCATTTTTTCCGCACCAAAACCCTTGCGAATTTCTTTTCACCATTGACGTAGGGAAAGTATTGTTTGCTATCGGTAATTTCATATCCTTTTTCTAATATTCCATTAAAGATAGGAAATATACTAATTGCAAAAGGTTTTTTATAATCGCTTGGAATATAGCAATTATCCACTACCAACACTTTTGAATCATCATATCCTTTATACTTTTCCGGTATTTCTTTTAGGGGAACGATCTTCAATTTTTTGTATTTTGGTCTATTCTTTATGCGAATGTTCGTGTACCAGTACCCTCGATTTTCCACGATTTCCCTTTTGGGATTCAGGAAGAAATCGACCCGATTAAACCCCGCCCAGACCTGATTATTCATAAAGTAAGGTATAAACGCTGGAGTTACGGGATTGGTCATGGCAGAGATAATCAAAAACTTTTTTCCGCTTTTGATGATCATGTTCCAAAAATCCGTTGCCCTTGAAAACGGCGGATTGGTACAGACGATATCTGCCTCTTCCTTGAGAATTTTCAACGACAAGGGATGGTCAAAACTGCCATCGAAACCATTGGTATACTCCCAAAATTCGTGAAAACCGTCTTTGGTAAAGACGTACCCTACTGTACCTTGATTAAACAAATCCACTACGCCGACGTAGTGAGTACATATCAGTTTTTTAATTCCAAGTTCGTTAAAGTTCCGTAGAAAATACAGGGGAAACGCCGATGTCTTCCTTTCGTCATCATCGACTGCATCATCGCAGTTGCAAAAGACGACTTTATTTTTCCAGACGCTTTTCGGATACATGGAGAGTTCTTTTTCTACGTCCTCGTATCGGGTATAAAATTCATCGTTTCTTATCTTCTGCGCCTTTTGTAGTAAATCCTTTCTTGAAACGCCCCTTTCTTCAAGAGACGGTGTCGTTCTCTTGGCAATTTTCATCATATGACACCTGTTTATTTTTCTATTTTCTGCACTAATACCCGTGCGAAAACCTCTTTACCATTTATGTGGGGGCGATATTGCTTTTCTTGGACAATTTTATAGCCTTTTTCCAACAATCCGTTTAGTATTGCACGAACGGATACGGCAAAAGGTTTTTTGTAATCACAGGGTACGTAACAATTATCTACCAATAACGTTTTGGAGTCATCATATTTTTTATATTTTTCCGGTATCTCTTTTAAGGGAACGAACTTCAAACGTTTGTAGTTAGGTCTATTCTTTATGCGGATATTCGTGTACCAAAATCCAGCTGCCCTTGTTAGTTCTTTTTTAGGTGTTAGAAACCAATCCACTTCATTATATCCTGCCCACACCTTCCCTGCAATAAAATAGGGTATATATATGTCATTTTTTACATTCGTGATGTTCGATATGATCAAAAACTTCTTGCCGCTTTTGATGACCAAGTTCCAAAAGTCTGCTGCTCTTGAAAACGGCGGATTGGTGCAGACGATATCCGCCTCTTCGTGGAGAATTTTTAGCGACAAGGGATGATCAAAACTTCCTGAATAACCGTCGGGATACTCCCAAAATTCGTGAAAACCATCTTTGGTAAAAACGTACCCTACTGTACCTTGATTAAACAAATCCACCACGCCAACATAATGAGTACATATCAGTTTTTTTATTCCAAGTTCGTTAAAGTTTCGCAGAAAATACAAGGGAAACGCCGATGTATTCCTTTCGTCATCATCAACGGCATCATCGCAGTTGCAAAAAACGACTTTATTTTTCCAGACGCTTTTCGGATACATGGAGAGTTCCTTTTCAACGTCTTCGTATCGAGTATAAAACTCGTCATTTTTTATCCTCTGTGCCTTTTGTAGTACATCTTTTTGGGATAATCCCCGCTCCTCAAGAGTTGGTGCAGTCCTCTTTACGATTTTTACGATTTGTTTTTGTGGTGCAGTCTTGACAATGATTTCTTTGACAAACAGTTTGTGAGATTTTATAAATTGGACGTAGTCGCTGAACAATTCGGAATTGTAAAAGAAGATTTCCCTGCTTTTTTCTTCTCGAAGGCGAGAAAACTTTTCTTTAATGGCATCCTCCACTTGTGCCGCATTTTTTACTTCACAAGCAAACAAGTATTGGTAAGGGTTTTCTTTAGATTTACCCGTTATGCTGTTATAGCCTTTCAATCGTGTTTCCAGATCATTCGTTCGGCCTATCTTGCATTTCGAAGGCTCTAACAATGCCTGAACAATATAAATGTACTGTTTTGCCTTATCCATTTTTTTCTTCCCATGCCGCTACTGTCATGAGTCTGTCCGACGTAAGTGTTTATTCAACGTTCTCGAATCACGTCTCGAATCCCACACCATCGAGACGATGATTTCTGTTTTGGTCACTCGGTAAAACAGTTGGAACGGGGAAACGACCACGTAACGAAAACCGCTTCTTTTCCACTTTTCTCCCAAATAGGGATTGGTGACGACGCCATCCATTCTTTCTTGGAATTCACGCACTAATCGATTACCATAATCCGAGTTACCGTTTCGATGGTAATAAAATTGGTTCCCCACCAGAATCTGTGGGCAAAAAAATAGGTTTTTTGAGGTATGTGGAACAGAAAAGTAGATAATGGACCTTGAAAGTAAAGTATTTCAGTCACGTTGTATCGAAATAGTACATCTGGAAAT
>Ga0209628_10000106_pt1 | contig 44471 bp, 38 predicted proteins | sample TergutCu122P4_FD_187285 | JGI IMG/M metagenome (GOLD analysis project Ga0209628, IMG submission 187285) | Cubitermes ugandensis P4 segment gut microbial communities from Kakamega Forest, Kenya - Cu122 P4 (SPAdes) (version 2) | ecosystem: Host-associated > Arthropoda: Insects > Digestive system... | reverse complement strand
GAAGAAAAATGTCGTTGAATTGTCAATAATTCAAAACATACACGAAATAAGAGGATATAAGGTGATGCTCGATTTCGATTTGGCAGCAAGGTATGGAGTGGAAACGAAAGTACTTAACCAAGCAGTAAAACGAAATATGAAACGTTTCCCTGATGATTTTATGTTTCAACTTAAAAAACAAGAACTTATAAACTTGAGGTCACAATTTGTGACCTCAAGTTGGGGTGGTTCGCGGTATTTACCTTATGCTTTTACTGAACAAGGAATTGCCATGCTTTCAGGATTGCTTCATAGTGATATTGCTATTGAAACAAATATCCTGATTATGCGCGCATTTGTTGCCATTCGTCAATACGCCCTAAATTATTCCGAATTGAAACGTGAATTAGACAGTTTTGTGAAAGCAACCAATATGCAATTCAATGATATTTATAAAATATTGGATGTGCTTGTATTACATAAAAAAGAACTCGAAAAGCCACGAAATCCGATTGGGTTTGTTCTTCCGAATAAAGATAATCAATCATAACATTAAAAATATGTCAAAAATAAAAACAGCATGGTTTTGCTCCTCTTGCGGAGCCAAAGCAGCCAAATGGATAGGTTGCTGTCCTTCGTGTGGAGAATGGAACACCTATCAGGAAGAAGTGATTCAACGGAGCGACCGTTACGATTTGCCTTCCAAACAAAAACAGTCGGCAGCCGTTCCCGTTGCCATTCAACAGATTGAAAATGCCGGCAATGCGAGGATAGTAACCGGAAGTTTGGAATTGGACAGGGTTTTGGGTGGCGGCTTGGTAGCAGGATCGTTGATATTAGTAGGAGGGGAACCGGGCATCGGAAAGTCCACATTAATGCTGCAAATAGCGTTACATTGCAAAGGATTGCGGGTTTTGTATATTTCGGGCGAAGAAAGCGCCGAGCAAATCAAGATGCGCGCCGACAGAATTGGCATCATCAACGAAAACTGCTATATCCTCAATGAAACATCCCTCGAAAATGTCTTGACACATTTAGACTCCTTTTCGCCTCAGATAGTAGTCGTTGATTCCATACAGACATTAAACACATCCGTCATTGATTCATCAGCAGGTAGCATTTCTCAGATAAGAGAGTGTGCTTCAATTTTACAGCAATGGTGTAAAACAGCCAATGTACCGCTGTTTTTAATCGGACATATCACCAAAGACGGCAGTATTGCAGGTCCAAAACTGTTGGAACACACGGTAGATGCCGTACTCTATTTTGAAGGCGACAGAAACTATGGCTATCGCATCCTGCGTTCCATGAAAAACCGTTTTGGATCGACCAACGAATTGGGAATCTTTGAGATGCAGCATAACGGACTTCGAGAAGTACACAACCCTTCCGAAATATTGATTTCACATCGCGACGAGCCGATAAGCGGCGTAGCCATCACAGCAGTCATGGAAGGGATGCGTCCATTGCTGATTGAAATACAGGCGCTTGTCGGAACGGCGGCATACGGAACACCTCAACGTTCTGCCACCGGTTTCGACGTGAGAAGGATGAATATGTTATTGGCGGTATTGGAAAAAAGGTGCGGATTTAGGATTAATACCAAAGATGTATTTTTGAATGTTGCAGGCGGATTGCGTGTGGATGACCCTGTGGCGGATTTGGCGGTTGTCTGCGCCATACTCTCTTCCTCGGTGGATATTCCATTAGGACAAAAAGAGTGCTTTGCCGGTGAAATAGGACTGAGCGGTGAAATACGCCCGGTAAACCGTATTGAGACACGTATCGCTGAAGCGGAAAAATTAGGCTTCGACCGTATCTTTGTGGCAAAACACGGCATTAAAAATCTTGCAACACGTTTCAATATAGAAATCATCCCTGTAGTAAAAGTTGAAGAGGTTGCTAAGAAATTATTCAAATAAAACTTTATTAACATATTGTCTATGAAAAATATCTGTATTTTTTGCGGCTCGTCAATGGGAAAAAGTCCCGTGTTTAAAGAACAATCTATTCTATTAGGAAAAAAGATGGCTCAGTTCGATTTTGATTTAATTTACGGAGGCGGCAACATCGGACTGATGCGCATCATTGCCGACGAGATGTTGAAACAAAACCGTCAAGTCATCGGCGTCATACCCCATTTTTTAGAAGCAAAAGAAATCTCTCATACCGGAATTACGAAAATGATAGTAGTGGACGACATGCACCAGCGCAAACAACAAATGATAGAACTTTCCGATGCCTTCGTTGCCATGCCCGGAGGTTTCGGAACACTCGACGAAATAAGCGAAGTGCTGACCGGATACCAACTCAACATTATCAGTAAACCGTTAGCTTTATTCAACGTCAACAACTATTTCGACCATTTCCTCCACTTTTTAGATACCATGGTAAAAGAAGCTTTTTTACGACATGAACACCGCAACAATATCATCGTAGAAAACAATCCCGAAAAACTGATAAGGAAATTACTGCACTTTCATCCAGTCGAAATTCCTCATAAGTGGGTAGAAGAGTTAATTGAGCATACCGAACGGTGTGTGAGGTAATATGAAGATTCATATATTAAAATAAAAATAGTATTGATAATTGTAATAATTGACTATGTGTTATTGAATTTAATAATTTTTTCCCTCTGAGCTTTCTATTCTCACACACTTTCATTTTCAACACTACTTGGCATTTATTTTTCATAATGATATTTTTTTATTTTGCACACTTGGAAAGTCGAAAATTTCATATAATATACACATTGTAACAATGTTTTAACAAATACAAAGTTACAACTTTATGGGCTAATTTCTTATCCCGTTTTTTTTTCGGATAATAGTGATAATATATCAAAAATCTGACTTTTTGGCAGTTATTTTATGAAGCTGTCATTTCATTATATTGCTGATAATCAATAAAGTTCAAATGCGTCTACATTTTGGCACAATGATTGCCTATTCTACGGCAGTAATTTTGAATATAAACAATAAAACACATATAGTTATGAGCAAAATAATTGGAATAGACTTAGGAACAACCAATTCCTGTGTATCAGTGATGGAAGGTAACGAGCCGGTAGTGATACAAAACAGCGAAGGACACAGAACAACACCTTCTATTGTCGGATTTACCGATAACGGTGAGCGTAAAGTAGGCGAACCTGCTAAACGTCAAGCAATAACAAATCCTAAAAAGACCATTTTCTCTATCAAACGGTTTATGGGTGAAACCTACGACCAACTTAAAAAAGAGATTGACCGTGTTCCGTATCAGGTTGCAAGGGGCGACAACAACGTTCCCAAAATTAAAATCGACGACCGCACCTATACACCACAGGAAATTTCCGCTATGGTTCTTCAGAAGATGAAAAAAACCGCAGAAGACTTTTTAGGACGTGAGGTTACCGAAGCCGTCATCACCGTACCGGCATATTTCAGTGATTCACAACGTCAAGCCACCAAAGAAGCAGGCGAAATAGCAGGATTAAAAGTGCGTCGTATCATCAACGAACCTACAGCCGCAGCCTTGGCTTATGGTTTGGATAAAGCGCATAAAGACATGAAAATCGCAGTATATGACCTCGGTGGAGGAACTTTCGACATATCCATTTTGGAGTTGGGCGACGGAGTGTTTGAAGTAAAGTCAACCAACGGCGACACCCATCTTGGTGGAGATGACTTTGACCATAAAGTAATAGACTGGTTAGCCGAAGAGTTTAAAAAAGACGAAGGACTCGACCTGAGAGAAGACCCGATGGCATTTCAACGTCTGAAGGAAGCAGCAGAAAAAGCCAAAATAGAACTCTCCAGTTCGATGGAAACAGAAATCAACCTGCCATACATCATGCCGGTAAACGGTATTCCGAAACACTTAGTACGCAAATTAAGCCGCGCCAAATTTGAACAACTGTGCGACAGCCTGATACAATCAACCATTGAGCCTTGTCGTAAAGCGTTGAAAGATGCCGGATTAAATCCAAACGACATCAACGAAGTGATTTTAGTAGGAGGCTCAACAAGAATCCCCATGGTACAAAAAGTTGTAAAAGAATTCTTCGGAAAAGATCCTTCAAAGGGCGTAAATCCCGACGAAGTAGTAGCCATTGGTGCAGCCATTCAAGGAGGTGTTTTAACAGGCGAAGTAAAAGACATATTGTTATTGGATGTAACACCACTGTCGTTGGGAATAGAAACCTTGGGTGGCGTGATGACCAAACTGATAGATGCCAACACCACCATCCCGACAAAGAAATCGGAAATATTTTCAACAGCAACCGACAATCAACCATCAGTCGAAATACACGTTCTACAAGGCGAACGTCCCATGGCAAATCAAAACAAGAGTTTAGGACGTTTCCATTTAGACGGTATTCCGCCGTCGCCGCGTGGCATTCCGCAAATAGAAGTTACCTTCGACATTGACGCCAACGGTATTTTGAACGTTTCGGCAAAAGATAAAGCCACCGGAAAATCTCAACAAATCCGTATCGAAGCATCCTCCGGCTTATCGGAAGAAGAAATAAAACGGATGAAAGCCGAAGCCGAAGCCAATGCCGAATCCGACCGCAAACAAAAAGAAGAAATAGACAAACTGAACAACGCCGACTCCATGATTTTCCAGACAGAAAAACAGTTGAAAGAGTATGGCGACAAACTTCCAGCCGACAAAAAACAGGAGATAGAATCGTTTCTGTCGCAACTGAAAACGGCACACGCAGCAAAAGACCTCGCAGGCATTGATGCTGCCATGGCAAAGATGAACGAAATATGGCAACAAGCAAGCCAACAGATGTATCAACAAGCCGGCGCTAACACACCGCCACCCGACCCGTTCTCTAACTTCGCAGGCGGTAACCCGTTCAACGGTGCAAAACCAAACGATAACCCACCCCCTCCAAACAATAAAGAAGGAAATGTGGAAGATGCGGACTACGAAGAAGTGAAATAATTTTATTAATTCTTATTTGAAAAGCGGCAAATCATTGGTTTGCCGCTTTTTATATTTCTATACCCTGAGTTTTTTCGTCATTTCTAATAAAAGCAAATAGGGAGGACTTTATTTGTACGTTGGTGTCGCTACCAAAAAAATGGATATAGGGTATTACGTTTTGCAGGTTGTTGTTCACAATGATTGCTATTTATACCTTTACAATATTTATCAGAATGAAAAATACCAATAAATATATTAATAATTAAAGCAAGTAACAATGACCCCATTGGAATGCAGAGAATAATGCCAATTATAATTCTTAAAGTATCCATTTCAAACAAATTTTAAATTACGGCACAAAGGTACAAATAATAATATTAAAAAAACAAAATAATAAGGTGATCAGTCGCAAAAAGTGTTGCCCTACCTATTCCCGAAAGCAACGCCAAGTCGGAATCCGAAAGAAGGAATAAACCCGCGGTAGCCATAATCGAATATGTCTTTGTTTAATGCGGGTTTGTTTTTATCATAAAAAGCATATTGATAACCTATTCCCACGTATGCGTCCACATAAAAACCATGTTCCATTGGCGCCTGTACTCCGAAACAGGCAGTAACGCTAAACCGATTAAAATTCTGATTTTGACTCTGTTTGTCAAAAACATAGTACGTAACACCATCCTCAATATAAGGGAAAAAATCATACGAATGAAAATCCACTTTACGGTAAGAATAATCTACTCCGCCATGACAATATATAAACTCGTGCCGATGGAGAAACCGTTTATAATTAGCGCCTATCCCGAAACCGGGAGCCGATTTAATTAGAAAATCACTGCTATACCTGTCATTATAATAATAGCCATCATCCCATATATCCGTCTCATAAGAACTAACTCCGGGAAAGAGATATAGTGTAGGTGTAACTTGTATCCAGTTTCGACCTTGTACATGGAAGTCAAATCCGGATTTCAATCCTCCGAAAAACAACTGAGACACCTCCCATGTCAGGGCGTATTTCTTAGTTGGCGGCTCCCAGTCGTGTCCGAAAGATTGCGGAATAATCATACTCAAAAGAGCCGATATAATTAAAACCTTAACACAAAACTGTCTGGTTTTTGAAACGAATGTAAAAATATTTTTATTCACGGCACACCTCGATTTTACTTAAAAATTTAATTCTATCTTCCGTATAATCAAACTGATACAGTCCGTCTTTCCCAATAAGCAATAAAATGCCGTCTAATGGGATGACATCGTAGGCATCAATGTTATTTGCTTCGGGGATTTTCGATAAGTCGTCAATCCATATCGGATTTGTTGGATTGCTGACATCGTAAATTTTCAAACCTCTGTCGCATACAAATAGTTTATTTCCATCAACACCCAAACCTCTTGGAGCGTTCATTGTTATTTCCTTTAACAAATTAGGGTAACGCGGATTGGAAATGTCATAAACATGCAATTCATTACTTCCTCTGCTGCAGCGTGTTTGTTCGGTATTCAGAGTTACATAAGCGTAGTTTCCGGAAGCAACTACCGGATCGCAACTGCGGATGTGGGTTACATACGACAGTTTAGAAGGAAACTCCGGACGTTTAACATCATAAATATACATCCCTGTCTCCGAACCAATAAACAAAAGGGTATCCATGATAAAAATAGTTTCAATTCCGAAACCTAATTTTTGGTCTTTTGTAGGCATGTAAAATGGCTGAGATGCTATTGTTACATCGAACATTTTCAAAGTTTGATTATCAACAATATACAAGACATCATCTTTGATGGAAAAACGCGCCATTGAGCCGCCTTGCCCCGAAGAAGGATTTCCACCACCGCCTCCGCCGCTACTGTCGCCATTTTTTGAACAGGAAATCCAAAACAATACACACGCAGTAAGGCAAAAAACTATTTTTATTATATTGGCTTTCATATCATTAAATATTTGAAATTTTTAAAAAAACGTTTACTTATTCCTTTCCTTCTTCTTCATTTTTTTTCTTCCATGCAACTAATATCATATCCTTAGGACGATTATTGACAGGATAATAGATTGTATAGCCCGGAGCCGGTGGTTCGGGTAGTACATCTTTAATTCGTTGAGTTACCTGTTTGGTTGTCAAGTCGAAAGCCACCAAATCAACGGCATTATCCACATACAGAGCGTTCTCTTTTACTGCCATATCCACGCAACCGGGAATAACAATAAAACCTTCATTAACAGGGTGCGACGGATTACTATTGTTAATCACATGCACGCCTTTGTAGAGTTCATTCACATAAATGTAATGATCTTTACAATAGATTTTTCCCGGATTTTTCAACGGACGACTTTCGGCTATATATTTAATAGACTGCTCCAAATCGGCGCGTTTCATAAAAACAGGAACCCAAATTGCATTTTCATTGACAGCCCCAATCGGAAGCGTAACCAACAAGAATGCAATCAAAATTGAGAGTAATGTTATTTTCTTCATATAATAAAGGTTTTTGATATTTCATTGTAAATTTATAAAAAAATACAATAACAAATATTGTGCCAAAATGACAAAAAGTTTTTCTTTACATACAATCACTATTTATATCTCTCAACTAAAAAACGTACCTTTGCACATTATTTTTTTAGCATAAATTTAGTAATAAAGATAGGAATCATGGATTCAAACAACAAACAACTTTTTACCGATTTTTCCCCCACGTCAACGGAGGAATGGATGAATGTAGTAACCGAAGAACTGAAAGGCGCCGATTTTGATAAAAAATTGGTGTGGAAGACATTGGATAAATTTAACCTGCAGCCGTTTTACAGAGAAGAAAACTTGGACGGATTGCAATATTTGGAATCTGCTCCGGGCGAATTTCCTTTCACGCGAGGCGGTAATCCTTGCAACAACTGGGAAATACGTCAGAGCATCGTTGTACGTGATGTGGCGGAAGCCAATCGAAAAGCCGTTGAAGCCGTTGCTTGGGGTGTACAGGGCATTACATTTATTTTTGCCGACGAAATTGATAGAAAAGGTTGCGTTAAAACGCTATTACAAGGAATTGATTTATCTGCTGTTGCAGTTCATTTTAATGTAGGTATTGATGTAGAAGTTTTTGCCGAAACGTTGCTACAATACCTGAAAGCGACTAACATTGCGCCTGAAAAAGTGAAAGGCTCTATAGATTACGACTCGATGAGGCGTTACACAACACGCGGCTTATTTTGCGGAACCGCCCAAAGCAGTTGTAATACCGCTAAAACGCTGATTGAACAATTTGCGGATTATCCTTCATTTCGGACAATAGGTGTCAGCGGCATAACCTTTAAAAATGCGGGTGCTTCCATCGCTCAGGAGGTCGCTTTTGCGCTTGCTGCCGGAGTGGAATATCTGAATCAACTGACCGACAAAGGTTTGAAAGTTGGCGATATAGCCAAGAAAATGGCGTTTAACTTTGGCATTACGGCAAGTTATTTTCCCGAAATTGCCAAATTCCGTGCAGCACGTTTGTTGTGGGCGAATATCGTAAAAGCGTTTCCGGACGGATGCGACGAGTGTGCAAGGATGAAGATACACGCCGAAACTTCGTTTTGGAACATGACGATTTACGACCCCTACGTGAACATGCTGCGGACAACCACCGAAGCCATGTCGGCAGCATTAGGCGGAGCCGATGCCATTACTGTGAAACCATTCGACGCCGCTTTCAAAGCATCTACCGACTTTTCGGAACGCATTGCCCGCAATCAGCAAATCATTTTGAAAGAAGAATCCCACTTTAATAAAGTTACTGATGTGTCGGCTGGTTCCTATTTCATTGAGAATCTGACCAATGAAATAGCCCAAGCGGCATGGAATATCTTTTTGGAAATAGAAACTGCCGGCGGATATGTCCAAGCGCTTCAAAAAGGACTCATTCAAACGATGGTAACCGAAATGCAAAAAACACGCCTGCAAAACGTTTCAACACGGAAAGAAACCATTCTGGGAACCAACCAGTTTCCCAATTTTAACGAAAAAGCCGACGACGCCGTTTGCGAATGTGCTAACAAGGTTTGGGATATGACTTTGGAAGGAGCAGAGATAGAAACCATCAAGCCGTTCCGTATGGCAATAGAGTTAGAAAACCTGCGCCTGCAAACCGATGAATATTCAAAAAAACACAAACGTCCGACTGCTTTCATGCTGACCATCGGAAACCTTACCATGCGCAAAGCGCGCTCACAGTTTGCATCCAACTTCTTTGCCTGCGCCGGATATGAAATTATTGATAACAACGGATTTAACACCATTGACGAAGGCGTAAAAGCAGCAAGCGAAAAGAATGCCGAAATCATCGTACTTTGCTCCTCCGACGAAGAATATGCCACCTTAGCGCCCGAAGCGATGGATAAAATAGGAAATAAAGCCATCTTAGTCATTGCAGGAAATCCTGTAGAGTGCATCGAAACATTGAAAGAAAAAGGAATAGAGCATTTTATTCATATTCGGTCGAATATTTTGGAGACGTTGAAGGGATTTAATAAACTTTTGTTTTGTTGATTTGAAAATGAATACAAAAATGGATGATTTACAACAAAGATGTAACAGAGAAGTAGAAAACAAAATAGTGTTTATTACTTATATTATCACAAAATTTGCTCGTGCTTACAAAATGAGCAAACCCAATGCTTATTTATATTTAAAAAAGTATGGCGGATTAGATTTTATGAATGAGTGTTGGTGGGCTTTACATACTGATAATCCAATGTGGGCAGTTAGAGATATATATTTGGTTTGTAGAAACAACGGAGGATTAAAATGATAGTTTATCACGGAAGTTATACGGAAATAGACGAAATAAAAATAATAAAATATGAAACCCAATTTCAAAACCTTAAATTTTAAAGCGACTGCACCGAGCCGAAAGTCGGTTGCGACAGCCGGCGCCGAATGGCTCACGCCGGAACAGATTCCGGTAAAACCGGCTTATTTCAAAGACGACCTCAAAGAGATGGAACACCTGCATTATGCGGCGGGCGTTGCGCCTTTTTTGCGCGGACCGTATGCTACGATGTATGTACAACGTCCATGGACGGTGCGTCAATATGCAGGTTTTTCGACAGCAGAAGAATCCAACGCCTTCTATCGTAGAAACTTGGCGGCAGGACAAATGGGACTTTCCGTCGCCTTCGACTTAGCGACGCATCGCGGTTACGATTCCGACCATCCGCGTGTGGTTGGAGACGTAGGAAAAGCCGGCGTTGCAGTGGATTCCATTTTGGATATGAAGATTCTGTTCGACCAGATTCCGTTGAACAAAATGTCGGTGTCCATGACCATGAACGGCGCTGTCTTGCCTGTTCTGGCGTTCTATATCGTAGCAGGATTGGAACAGGGCGCCAAATTGGAAGAACTGTCTGGAACCATTCAAAACGACATCCTTAAAGAGTTCATGGTGCGGAATACCTATATCTATCCGCCCCTGCCCTCGATGCGTATTATTGCCGACATTTTTGAATATACCTCCAAAAATATGCCCAAGTTTAACTCCATTTCTATTTCTGGTTACCATATTCAGGAAGCAGGCGCTACCGCCGACATCGAACTGGCTTATACGCTTTGCGATGGGGTAGAATATCTTCGCGCAGGTGTAAAAGCCGGCATGAGCATTGACGCTTTTGCTCCGCGACTGTCGTTTTTCTGGGGCGTAGGCATGAACCATTTCATGGAGATAGCCAAGATGCGGGCAGCGAGAATGCTTTGGGCAAAATTGGTAAAGCAATTTAACCCGAAAAATCCAAAATCTATGGCGTTGCGTACCCACTCACAGACTTCCGGATGGAGTTTGACAGAACAAGACCCGTTTAACAACATCACACGTACCTGTGTGGAAGCGATGGGCGCTGCTTTAGGACACACACAGTCGTTGCATACCAACGCATTAGACGAAGCCATCGCCTTGCCAACCGACTTCTCTGCCCGTATAGCACGTAATACACAACTCTATTTGCAAGAAGAAACCGACATCTGCCGTTCGGTTGACCCGTGGGCAGGTTCGTATTATGTCGAATCGCTGACAAAGGCTATTGCCGAAAGAGCATGGCAACATATTCAGGAAATAGAATCGCTGGGAGGGATGGCAAAGGCTATCGAAACCGGAATCCCAAAAATGCGCATCGAAGAGGCGGCAGCACGTACACAGGCAAAAATTGATTGCGGCGAACAAGTCATCGTAGGCGTCAACAAATACCGTTTGGCAAAAGAAGACCCGATAGAGACATTGGAAGTGGACAATACCGCCGTTCGCGAAGCACAAATCAAACGTTTGCAGAAACTGCGCTCCGAACGCAACGAAGCCGACGTACAACAAGCCTTGTCAGCCATCACCAAAGCCGTCGAAACAGGCAAAGGGAACCTGCTGGAACTGTCCATCGAAGCCGCCACAAAACGCGCTTCCTTAGGCGAAATTTCCGATGCAGTAGAAAAAATCACAGGACGTTATAAAGCAGTAATAAGAAGTATATCAGGCGTGTATTCACAAGCAACCATAAACTCGGAAAGTTTCCGCACGGCAGCCGCCATGGCAGACGAATTTGCGGAAAGATTCGGTCGCCGTCCCCGTATCATGATAGCCAAAATGGGGCAGGACGGACACGACCGCGGACAAAAAGTAGTAGCAACCGGCTATGCCGACCTCGGATTCGACGTGGACGTCGGAGCCTTGTTCCAAACACCCGAAGAAGCAGCCAAACAAGCAGTCGAAAACGACGTGCATATCTTGGGCGTTTCTTCCTTAGCCGCCGGACATAAGACATTAGCGCCGCAAGTGATAGCCGAACTGAAAAAGTTAGGACGTGAAGACATCATGGTCATTGTTGGCGGCGTCATCCCGCCACAAGACTATCAATTCCTCTACGACGCAGGCGCCGCCGCTATCTTCGGACCCGGATCGGTCATTTCCGAATGTGCCATCAAAATATTGAAACTGCTGATGGGGGAAGAAAAAGTAGGTTAAATTTATAAAAACTTAATCTTATGGACACAAAAATTAACATGACTTACTGTTTTAAGCAGGACAACGAACCTACCGATGAACAACTTCATGTCATTATGCAAGAAGTAGCAGAAGATGCACGTCTTGGTCATGCGGAAGTTGCTAAGCAAGTGATTTTGAATATTGAACGGGAGTACAAACGTATTTGTTCCATGCAGTAAAAATAATTATCTATGATGGAAAAGCCAAAACTTCTTATAGTAGCAGGTCCAAACGGATCAGGTAAGACCTCTATAACAGGTAAGATATTAAAACATCAGTGGATAGAAGGTTGTGAATATATAAATCCCGATAATATTGCAAGGGACATATATGGAGATTGGAATTCCCCGGAAGCAGTGTTAAAAGCCGTCAATTATGCCGCTGAAGTACGAGAGGAATGTATTGCCAATAAACGCAGTTTGATTTTTGAAACAGTGTTATCTGCTCCGGATAAAGTATCATTCATACAAAAGGCAAAGCAAAAAGGATACTTTATACGTCTATTTTTTATTGGCACAGATACTCCTCAAATAAATGCGGCACGCATTGCATACAGAGTTATGACAGGAGGACATGACGTCCCTATAAATAAAATAATCAGCCGTTACTACAAATCCATAGCCAATTGTAGTTTACTCGTTCCTGTAGTGGACAGGTTATATGTTTATGATAACTCTGTTGATAATGCCTTACCTCAATTATTATTCCGCACAAGTGATGGAAAATTGATAAAACAATATGTTCCAATAAACGATTGGGCAGGTATTATTTATCGAAATGTTACCTTGCAATAGTTACAAATATTTTATCACAGTCACAATATTGAAAATGATTTAACCATGCAGTTATTCAGCATATTAGAAGCAAGCCAATGGGCAACTGATTACATCGGAAAAAATGTAACAACCTCAAATATTGCCTATTTGGTTCAATATGGCTTAATACGAAAAATGGGCGAAAACGGCACTACACAAGTGCTGCAATCTGAATTACAGGAGTATTATAGAAAGTATTTGACTTCGAGAGAGAAAGTAGAAACAATTATTCATCTTGGTGATTGTAAAGAAATCTTAAAAACTATTTCCGATAATTCTGTTGATTTGATATTTACTTCACCGCCTTATGCCGACCGCAGAAAAAGCACTTATGGTGGCATTTCGCCTGATAAATATGTTGAATGGTTTTTGCCGATAAGTAAAGAATTATTACGTGTGTTAAAGCCCAATGGAACATTTATTTTAAATATTAAAGAAAAAGCAGAAAACGGAGAACGAAATACGTATGTGCTTGAACTGATTTTGGCATTACGTAAGCAAGGTTGGATTTGGACAGAGGAGTTTATTTGGCATAAAAAAAATTCATATCCTGGCAAGTGGCCAAATCGTTTTCGCGATGCGTGGGAGCGGCTTTTGCAGTTTAATAAAAGTAAAAAATTCAATATGTACCAAGATGCTGTAAGAATACCAATTGGCGATTGGGCAAATGGTCGTCTGAAAAATTTAAGTGAAACAGACAAAATTCGTGATAATGCAAAAAACGGCAGCGGTTTTGGTAAAAATATTTCAAATTGGATTGGAAAAGAGACTGTTTATCCTACAAATGTAGTTCACTTATCAACTGAATGTAATAACAAAAATCACAGTGCCGCATTCCCCGATGCTTTGCCTGAATGGTTTATAAAACTATTTACACAAGAAGGCGATACAGTTTTAGACCCTTTTATGGGTAGTGGAACAACAAACTTTGTCGCTCAAAAAATGAATAGAAATTCTATCGGAATAGAAGTATTACCCGAATATTACAATATGGTAAGAATTGAATTAGACAAATTGGAAAGAACAGCATTAAAACAATTAAAATTTTCTTTATGAGTGAATTAAACATAAAAGATGTTACACAATATGTGGAAGATAACATTACTATCTTCCACGAAAAACGTTTAAAAAGTTTGGACAAATTAAAGTTGTCAGACGTGTTAAAACGAAAAAATCCATATCTTTTCAAAGCGAAAAATACAGAAACTTCAGAACAAATTGTTCGGGGCATTGTTGATGCGCATATTTCCTCAAACGAAGAAACTATTTTTGGCGACTGGTTGGAAGGGTTGGCTATTTTTGTCAATCAAAAAGTGTATGGCGGTTGGAAATCGGGTATTCAAAACATTGACCTTGAATTTGATAAAGATGGTATTCGTTATATTGTAACAATCAAGTCAGGTAAAAATTGGGGAAATAGCAGTCAAGTTGCAAAATTGATTACCGATTTCAAAACAGCGAAAAAAACGTTACGCACAAGCAATTCTCAACTTGTAATTTTTGCGATAAATGGTTGTTGTTACGGAATAGATAAAAATTCCGATAAAGGAGATTATTTCAAATATTGTGGACAAGAATTTTGGACTTTTATTTCGGGTGATGATAACCTTTACATTGACATCATCGAACCATTAGGACATAAAGCAAAAGAACAAAATGATGAATTTCAAAAATCGTATAATCAAATCATTAACAAATTCACAAAAGAGTTTGCCAATAAATTTTGCGATAATAAAGGTGATATTGATTGGAAAAAACTTGTTGAACTTAATTCAGGAAAAAAAGAAATTCCGAAAAGAAACCAAACATAAATAAAAACCAACAAAATGAAGAAATTACTTTTTATAATAGCAATATCATTATCAATACAAATTTTAAACGCTTCTTGTGAGGACGATGGTAAAAGTTGGTCGGAAAAGATTTTTAAAGGTGATTTCAGATTTGTTTTTACTTGTAAAATTTTAGAATTTTCTGCTGAAAAAGCGCAAGCAACTACTGTTGGCTATGACGGTTTAAAAGCGGTTGCAGAAATTGATCAATTATTTTTTGGAAAAATAGATACAACCATCGTATATCTGAGACCGTTCTGGGGTTTACAGGTAGGAGAAACATATTTAGTTTATGGGGAAGGTAAGATAAATCATTTTTCTTTTTTTGGTTTGTGTGATTTTCTTTCAAAGAAAGTTACAAATAGCAAAAATATACTTCAGGAATTGAAAACATTATCTGATGTTTCGGATATTGTAAATAATAAATTAACGTGTTATTATACCATTCAAGATGATAATAACAATAAGTTAGCGGAAGGATTTTATGAAAATGGAAAACCGGTAAATATTTGGAAACACTATTGGCATAACGGAAATATCAAAGCAGAATATGACTTTACAAATAATTCAGAGATTCAATATCTTGAAAACGGATTAAAAAAATACAAAATTGTAAAGTCTGAAAATGAATCAACATGGTATAAATATTCCACAAAAAATAATGATTTTCTGACGTTAAAATCTATATCTAAGAAAATGGAATACGGTAATTTAGAAACTTGGTTTTTCTATTACGATAATGGTAATTTACAAAACCAATATTCTCAAAAATCATTTGGTAATAATAAAATGGGTTATTCACCAAGCGGAGAAAAGTTTGACTATCAAGAATATTATGAAAATGGAATAATAAAAGCAAAAGGCAGTTTTTTTGAAAAAGACAGCGTAGGAACCTGGTACTTTTACGATGAAAAAGGAAAACATAAATGGAAAAAGAATTATAAAAATGCAGATACCTTTCGTTTGAAAACAATGGAAAATGAATGGATAGAAAAAAATAAATCTTTCAAACCTGCTCCTACATTTCTTTATGGAAAAGTTACTGATAAAACGACAAATAAAGGAATCGAAGAAGCAAGAATTTATCTTTTTCGAAAAGGAAACCAATTTCATACAACTATAGATGTTACTACACCTGATGGCAGATACGAAATAAGAGGTTTCCCAAGTGGAGTTTATGAAGTTGAAGTAGCAGTATATGATGATCGAAACTATAATACAGTCAGAGTTGAAATAGAACTAAAAGAAAATGAAGATACTAAATTAGATATTCAATTAGAATGATTAATATGAAAAATGCAAAACAAATAATACATAAAGTGATATTTATATTAACTTATATGCTATTATCGGCTACTGTAAGTTTTTCGCAAATAAATGTTGATGAAATGATGTGGCATCAACCTCAAAGCCAATTGTATCTCATTGAACAGACAAGAAACTTGCTGATAGATGCTTTTGTGCAAAACGATAAACAAAAAGTACAGGAATTGCACCGTCGGTTGATTGAGGATTTTGATAATAAAAACTATGTAACACTGTTCCCTAACGAACAAATATTGTTGTTTGCATGGTCAAGTGATTTTGAAAATATGTTACAATGTATCCATCAGTTTGACAAAGAATATTATGAGCAAATGCGGAAAAAAATAATGCCCACCCGTACTGACTATTATTATCACTCCCGTACCACGAATAACTTTTACCCAACACTTTTAGAAAAAGTGCGGCAAGAGTCGGAAACAATACTTGATAAAATACAGTTGTCCATTCTCACACAGGAAGAAAAAGATTTTATTTCGATATACTTGCATTATTATTTAGAATCGAATGAAAATTCCGATGTAATAATACGAAAAATCAATGCCGATTCAAGACATTTTATTGAAACTTATCCTCAATCCGAATATATTCAACTTCTAAATAGTCACGAATATAAACCTGCTAACTGGGGTTGGGGTGGAGGTATGATATTTGGATATGCTGCCAAAACAGGTTTATTTTCAAGTCATTTAAAAAACAGTGCAACCGTTGATTTTAATTTTGATGTCGTCTATAAAAAAATTAATTTGACAGCGGGATTCATATTTTCATTTGGTAAAGTCAGGGAAGAAATATCTAAGTCCAATGAGATGATTTTACCCAGAAAAACATCTTCAACGATGATAATTCCATATCTTTCTTTTGGATATAGGTTCTTTGATGATAGACGAATAATAGTTACCCCATTAGCAGGAATTGGTACTTCATGGATTGAGTTTGGCAGCGACAAAGACAGAAAAGATAATCCTACGTTGGAAGAGTTTAAATATTCATACGGCTTAACAGCAAATTTCGGAATAATGGCAGACATAAGGTTGGATAAAATGGGAAAAATTTCAGGGCATGATTTTGCAGAACCTACTTTTTTTGCAGTACGTTTAAGTTATAAGTTTTGGTACAATAAGCTGCGTTATGTTCCGACAATTTACAACGGAAATCTACATACAATAACAGCAGGTTTTACTTTATTTGAAAGACATATTAAACGGGTTAAATATTAACCTTTATGGCATTCATCGGTGAAAATTCCTCTATTCACCGATTTCTGTTCAGAGATTACGATAAATGGTTGTACTTTTGCAGTTAATTTTTTAAAACTTAATCTTATGGATACAAAAATGAATAATGAAAAAAGGCACAGAATAGTGCATCGCGCAGGAATTTCGTTAGGACTTCTTTTTATCTTATTGGGCGGACTGCTTCTTAGCGCCAACTTCGGTTTGATACCCAATTTAAACAGGATTATCATCTCGTGGCAAATGTTATTGATAGTCATAGGCATTGTTTCGCTGTTCAGGCGGCATCTTATTTCGGGACTATGTCTGATTTTGGCAGGAGGGTTTTTTATTATCCCAAGAATTGCAAAAGTGTTTCCGGATATGTTCCCATGCGTCAATGAACATTTCGTATCTGCTTATTGGGCAATACTTTTGATAGGCGCCGGTATCATCATCATTCTCTATTGGATTGTTTCACCACGCAGAAATTGGCATATAGAGCGTGAAACTACGATAACATTTAATTCAGGAGAAAGTCGTTGCCGTAGTAAAGAAAAGAAACAATATGAAATTAACGGTGATTTTTCAAAACTTCATATTTTCAGTTCGGGAGAATATATTGTTTTAGAACCTGAATTTAAAGGAGGGAATGTACAAGCCATTTTTGGTTCTGTAGTGATTGACCTTCATAAAACAACACTTCCCGAAGGAGATACTTATTTAGACCTTACAGCGGTATTCGGCGGTGTGGTGTTACATATCCCCGACGACTGGAGGGTTGAATCAAAAGTAGAATGTATTTTTTCAGGAATCTCCGATAAAAGACGCATAACAGAACCAATGTATCCTTCCAGAAGACTAATTTTGGTGGGTTCCTTTGTATTTAGCGGTTGCGAAATCAAATAATCATTACAATGTTTTCATTGTTCAAAAAAATAAATAACCTCTTTTTATTTTTTCTTACATGGATAGTGTATGCGGTGTTTCATGCAGTTTCCATGTATTTTATTGTTTCGGTTGATATTGAGTTGTTGATTATTGATGCCGTTGTACATTCAGGGATATTTGCCTCTTTGGGGCTATTACTGTTGCATATTTTATTTTATGGTAAATACGAAACATGGCTTTCTGTTCAACGGACAATTAATTATGTGGCATTGGGAGTGTTAACGATTTCGTTCTGGTTGGGGTCTGGTTATTTGTTGAATTATTTACTGTTACAGGAATCAGCGACACTTTTCATCCCCACATTGCCTGTAAGAGGAGTGATTGGTTTACTGATTTATCTGATTTTCATCCTGTTATACTCTTTAAAAACCAAACAAATTCTGCAACAAAACAACGATTCGGACTTTTCACCGGAACCAGATAAAAGTAACAGCAATTATAAAACCATTGACCGTATCACTGTGAAAACGGGACAAAAGTTGCATATCATTCCCATTCAGGACATTATGTGCCTTCAAGCCGATGGAGATTATGTGCAGTTAATAACCAAAGAGGGTACCCATTTGAAAGAACAAACGATGAAGTATTTCGAACTGCATCTTCCTAAAAATATTTTTGTCCGCATTCACCGCTCCTATATGGTAAACATCGAATATATCTCCCGAATAGAATCGTATGGTAAACAAAACCAAGAGATAGCATTAAAAAACGGGCAATACTTGAAAATGAGCATTGCGGGTTACAAATTGTTGAAAGATGCTTTGCAATTGTGATTTATTGCATTTGCTCTCCTACTTCTATCCACCTTTCTGTTTTAAGGTCTATCAGTTCGATGATTTCGCCGATGCGGAGCGAATATCGCGTTAATTTTTCGTTGCTTCCGCCTTGTGAAAGTTGTTGAGTGAGCGTATCTTTTTCGGTTTCTAAGGCGGAGATTTCCTGTTCTAACTGTTCCAACTCGCGGAGTAATTTTTGTGATGGTTTTCCACTGTTTTTGGGTTTATCTGATGTTGTCTTTTGTTCTTTTCTGTGTTCCTGTTGGGTTTCTCTTTTTTTGTGGTATTGTTGAAGTTCTTTGTGTTCAAGGTATTGGGTATAATTTCCGGGGAAGTCTTTAATTTTTCCGTTTCCTTCAAAGGCAAAGATGTGGTCGGAGAGTTTGTCCATAAACCATCGGTCGTGCGACACAATCAAAATACAGCCGGGGAAGTCGGAAAGAAAATCTTCCAGAGCGTTTAACGTGGCGATGTCAAGGTCGTTGGTTGGCTCGTCGAGAATCAGGAAGTTCGGATTTTTCATAAGCGTCATGAGCAGGTACAGTTTTCGTTTTTCCCCTCCGCTTAATGTTGAGAAATAGGCATATTGTTCTGAAAATGAGAATCCGAAATGTTGCAGAAAAACAGAAGTTGATACCGTTCCTTTTCCGACATAAACTTCTTCGGCGATGTCTTTCATGATGTCAATAACGCGGCGGTCTTGATTTTCTATCCAGCCTTCTTGCCGATAGTAGCCGAATTGCACGGTTTGTCCGATGGTTACTTTTCCACGGTCCGGTTTCAATGTTCCGGTGATGATGTTGAGCAGGGTAGATTTTCCTGAACCGTTTGCGCCTGCGATACCGATTTTTTCACCGTGTTTAAAAATATAACTGAAATCGTCAATAATGAGGTTGTCACCAAAACTTTTTGTGATGTAGTATATCTCTAAAATTTTATGTCCCAAGCGGTTGGCGCTCACTTTAAATTCGATTTTGTCGCTGTGAATACGTTTTTTCGCTGTTTCTTCGAGTTCGTAAAAAGAGTCAATACGCGCTTTCGATTTTGTAGTACGGGCTTTAGGCATTCGGCGCATCCATTCCAATTCGGTGCGGAAGATATTACGGGCTTTTTCGATACTTTTTCGTTCCAATTCAACGAGTTCTGCTTTTTTAGCAACATAATAAGAATAGTTTCCGTTGAAAGAATAGAGCGTTTTATTGTCCAATTCAATGATGTGATTGCAGATATTATCCAAAAAATAGCGGTCGTGAGTTACCATGAACAAGGTGATGTTATCGGCGCTCAGATAATCTTCGAGCCATCGTATCATTTCCAAATCAAGGTGATTGGTTGGTTCGTCAAGGATTAAGAGGTCGGCTTCGTCAATCAGGACGCGGGCTAATCCGAGTTTTTTACGCTGTCCGCCCGACAAAGTTGAAACTTCCTGTGTCAAGTCGGTGATTCCGAATTTAGTAAGGATTTCGGCGATACGTGTTTCATAGTCCCATGCCTTCAAGAGTTCCATTTGTGCTGTAGCAGTATCGAAAGCAGTGCGATGAGCAGGAATGGGATCGGCATGATAGGCATCCAACGCGGCATGGTAAGCGGAAATGGTTCTGATAAATTTATTGTCGGCGGAATAGAGTATCTCACGTACATTACTTGTTTCATCGAATTTCGGTTCTTGTTCCAAATAGCCAATTCGCAGCCCCGGACGCACCATCGCTGTTCCGGCATCCTGTACTTCAATTCCTAATAAAATATGGATGAGCGAGGTCTTTCCGGCTCCGTTGCGCGCAACCAACGCTTTTTTGTCGCCACGATTGATTTCTAACGAAACATTGTCGAACAATTGTTTTTCACCGTACGATTTGGACAAGCCTTCTGCTTTGATGAAATTCATATTAAAATAAATGTGTTTTTATATTTTTAAAATAAGTATATGGAATATTTTATTTCAGCAAAGATAGAAAATATATTAACGACAATATCAATTGAGAAAATAAATGTATTTTTGCAAAAAAATAAAAAAAGATATTAAAATGAGAACGTTAAATATTGCCATATCAGATTTTGAGTACAATCAATTTGGCATTCCTGACGAGCAACTAAGTTTCACAGACTTTATTGATATTATAAGTAAAGAACTAATGAGGCAAAATTTTAATCGTAGCGTAGCTTTAGCGGAAAAATACGGTTTATCGTCCATGGCAATGGAAGATATTACTAATGAAGTGAAAGAAGTTAGAAGAAATGCAAAAAGTAGTAATTGACACTAATGTCATCGTTTCGTCTTTGATACAAAAAAGTTTCCCTTACAAAATCATGTATGAACTTTTTATTGAAGACAAAATCAAATTGTGTGTATCCAAAGCATTGATGCTGGAATATTATGATGTTTTACGAAGACCAAAATTCGCTATATATTACGATTTTGTTGAAAGAGCAGAGTCTTTGCTTGCGGAAATTGAATCAAAATCAACGATATACGTTCCAAATGTTTTACTCAACTTGGTATCCGATAAAGACGATAATAAAATATTAGAACTTGCCGATGTGTGTAAAGCAGATTATATCATAACAGGAAACTCAAACGACTTTACCCTTCCAATCTATAAAAATACAAGGATAATGAATCCAAAAGATTACTAGTTGCTGTATTTACGCCAGAATTTATTTGACGGTAATTGGTAAACACCTCATATCACCTCTATCTCCTTAGCCGGAATCCAACCCACGCTGCCATTGGCGATTTTTATTTTATACCAGGTACTTAACTGGTCTAATATCCATACTTTTGTTCCTTCGTGCAGGACGAAGAGGTCGGTACTGCTTTCTTCGGGCGAACTTTTTACGGTGAGTGAGGGGGAAAAGACGATGCCGGTATTTTGTGTGGTTTGTTCTTTGGCGGTTTGGTGCGATATGGTCAATGAAAATATGAAGAACAGGAACAGCAAAACGCCCATCCAAAAGCCGATTTTGCGGATGACGATGTTATAAGCCACAAAATATAATGCCAAGAAAATCAAAGATATGGCAAGTGCTCCGAGTGTTATGTATGCCCATTGGTTGGGTGTTAGAAGGTGTGTTACTTTTTTATACCAGCGCACTAAAAGCATTTCCGGCACTGTTTCTATTTTGTCGGGGATTCGGGTGTTGGCTAATCCGAGATTAAAGATAATGTCATCGTCGTTGGGCGCTAATTTCAACGCTTTTTCGTAATAGAGGATGGCGGAGGCTAAGTCGTTTCTTCTATACGAAGCATTTCCCATGTTGTAGTACAGAGCCGCCGATTCTTCTTTCAAGGAGTCAACGATGTAACGATAATACTCCAATGCCGTTCCGAACATTCCGGAGGTGTATGCCGATAATGCGGAGTCCATCAAGGTTTTAGCATCTTTGAATATGTCGGCTTGTTCGTGTTCAAACTCTTGTATGGTGATGTCCTGTTCCGTTTCCTGTGCTGTTACGAAACATGTCAAACAAAGTGCGATGGTTATAATTACGATTCGTTTCATTGCTGTTTTTCTTTTATTAACGCAGGTTTTGTTCTATTTTACTAATGATACTGATGGAGTTATAATATATGGATTCCATATTATCGTGTTTATCTTTGGTGGGAGCGTAGCGGGCAAATTCGCAGTCGTCAATGATGCCGACAATTTCTTTGATATATTCTTCGCTGACGCCTTTTTCGCTAAGACGTACGGCGGCTGTTTCTCGTGAAAGTGTTGCTCGTGGGATGGAAAATTTGTCGCTCAAATAGCCCCACAAAGCATTAGTATTTTCTTCAAAAAATTCATTGGGCTGATTGTTTTTCATAAAGACAAATCCTTTTTTCAGGCGTTTTCGGGCTACTTTTGTTGCTTTTCTGTTGCGCATCAGCATTTCGTTTCTGCGCTGTTTTCGGGTTTTTACCAGCATGGTTGTAGTAAAAATAAAAGTAGTGAGAAGTATGAGCATAATGATTCGGAATGACCAACTTTTGTAAAAAGAATAACCTGCTTTTTGCAGTGTGTATGGCGGCATTTTCAAGTAACGGACATCGCTACCGATATATCTAATATCTCCCTGATGGACAGCAGTGTAAGAGATGTCGTGAGCCGAGCCGTCGCCTTTTTCCACGTGAATGGTATAGGGCGGTGAGGTGTGTGTGGTATATTTTCCCTGTGCAGGGTCGAAATAAGAGAACGGTACTGCCGGAATGGTGAATTTGCCTGCCGCACGTGGAATAATCAGATATTCAAACGATTTCCATCCCGACACGCCGGAGGCACTTCGTTTGACGTTGTGGGTAATTTTTGGGTCATATACTTCAAAGTCAACTGGGAATTTTATGTCGGGAAGTTCGACTAATTCGATATTACCGTTTCCTGCTATGGTGAACTTCAAAGTCATGGCTTCATTGGTTTTAATGTTGGTTGTGCTTACTTCGGGTTGAAAGGTATAATGTCCGGTTGCTCCTTTGAAAGAAGCCGGTTTCCCTGCTTCGGGATAGGGTTTTACATTGATTTTTGTTGCCTCTGATTTCACAACAAGTTTTACGTTATCAACGGTTTGAAACATGCTGTTGAAAAACTGGTCGAAGAATGGGTCTCCGGTTGCACCTTGCCGCGAACGGGTGTATTGTGCCACAACGTCCAAAATCAACGGTTCTATTGTTAATTCGCCCGATTTGATGGGGAACAATGCCATTTTATTTACTTCTGCTGTGATGTAACGGACGTTGTTGATAATCTCTTCGCGTTGTTGAAATTTTGGATTGGGGTCGTTCAAATCCTGCATCCAAAATCCGGGATAGGTCTTTCCTGAACGTGATTGGATTTGAGCAATACCCACCCTCGTATAGAGTTTATAGGTAACAACGACTTGCTCGCCTTGATACGGATTGCGTTGAGAAACAAAGGTTTTGATAAAAATATCTTTGCTGTCGGTGGAAATGGATTGTCCTTCCTGTTGTTGTACGGCTCCTCCTGTTTGTCCGCCTTGCGCTGTGGTGCCTTGTCCGCCTTGTTGTGGTTGTCCGGCGGTAACGTTGATGTTTAGTGTGTTTGATTTGTAAGTCTTGCCGCCAACGTTGATAGAGGCTGCTCCAATGGTGTAGTCGCCTGTGCTATTGGCACGCAGGGTATAACTGAAAGAAGAAACAGTGGTTTTTACAACGCCGCTTCCCGACATAGAAATACTTGTTTGTGTCGAAGTATTTGGTCCGGAAAGTACGCTGAAATTGTTGAACGCCGGCGGAACAAAACCGCTTCCACCTCCATCAGCTTGCAGTGTAAAGGTTACGGTAAAATTGCTTCCCTGTGCTACCGATGTCGGACCTCGTAAGGCAAAATCAACCTGCGACATTCCCAAAATAGGGAACGATGCAATGATAATCAGTATGATATATTCTTTGACTTTCATCTTTACAAAATGAATGTAATTGTATGTAAAATTAATTGTATAAACGCTTTATCGTTAAAAAAATTGCGTGTTGTTTTTTTAATCTTAATATAATCATGGTTCAGACTTCAAAAAGAAAAAGCCGCTCTGGCGAGCGGCTTAACATATAAAACAATGATTTATGAAAAAATCCGTGAATTATTTCGCTACCATCACGCGTTTGGTAACGGAATTGTTGTTGGCATCGAATACTTTGAAGAAGTAGATGCCTGTGTTGTAGTTAGAAACGTCAAATCTTTGTACGGTTTGTGTTTCTATCAGTTGTCCAACGGTGTTGTAAACTTCTACTTTGAGGAAGTTGTCAACATCAATGGTTACCATTTCTGAAACAGGGTTCGGATAGATTGAAACGTCGTTGGCTAGTTCGATGATGCCAACACATGTTGGTTTTGTTTCTGCTATGACTCCATCCGATTCTTTTCCGCTGGGGCAGATGGTTGTAATTGTCCATGTATAGGTTACACCGTTTTCAAAATCATACTCTTCTGTGTATGGTGAATTTTCGACTGTAACTGGTGCAATACCTTCTCTGGTGATTTTGTATTCTTTTGCTCCGGCAGCTGCTGTCCATGTAACGGTTGCTGTTTTACAATCACTTGCGATAACTGCTTTTGTTTGTGTAACAGCAGGACATGCCACACAGGTTATTTCTTTACAAACTTTTTTCGCTTGTGAATCATCCTGATAAACGGCTACAACACAGTAGTTGCTTTTTCCGTCAGGCATATCGGCTTTGGTGAAAGTGGTTGCAGTTGTTTGGTCAAGTTTCGTATCATCTTTATAAATGTTATAATGTGATAATTCTATGGGAGTACCTCCGGCACAATCTACATAACCTGCAACATTCCAATTGCCATTCATACCAGTTACTGATTCTGCTTTAGTCCAAGTACCTGATGGTGAATTTGCTTTAAATAAATTAACATTATGCACAATAGGACCTCCATCATAAGCCATTGGGTATCCTGCATCAACATTTGAATGAACTCCTAGCCACAACTCCTGAGTCGCATCTATAATAACAGGAGTAGCAAAAGTTACTTCATTCCATTCTTTTGCAATGAGTGAGGAAAACGGAACATCCTGACTGTATTTTTCTGTTCCACAAGTGGTAGCAGTACCTCCCTGCCAAATTTTCACAGCGTAGGTGCCGGAATTTATCGGAGCCGGGGGGTTATTGTCCGGCATACTGGAAAAAACAAATTTCATCCCTGTTATCTTAGCTCCGGTAGTAATTCCTTTGGCTGCTAAATCAGCAGGGCTCCAGCGTTGCGCCCAATAAACATTTGCTGGCGTTGTAACACCATAACCTAATCCTCCGTAAAAATCATCACTACTGTATGTTAACCAGTTGTGATATCCTGTTACATTTGGATCGGGTGCGGTCCATGTAAGGTTCAAGGTGCCGTCAACGCAAGTACCGTTCAAATTTTTGATAGGATTGAGTGGAACGGGCATATCAACGGTTTTAGTAACTTTTACAGGAGCGCAATCATCTCCGTAAAGTGCTTCTACGCCAAATATATGAGTTCCGGGTGTCAGGTTTTTTGCTACATATTCGGTAGCGGTAACTGTTCCTAAAACTGCTGCTCCGTCATATACTTTATATCCGGTTGGGGTGCCAGGAGCTGCTGTCCATGTCAGTTTCACATCGGTACCCTGTATTTCGGCTTGTAAATTGGTAATGGCATCGCAGGCTGGTGGAACATAAACATCAATTCCATCAATAGTAATATCGTCAATAAAAAGCGCAAACTGGTCATTACTAATACAATTGATAGCAACGTATTTTGCCTCATTTGGAATATCGTATGTGTATTGTACCCAAGTTTGAGAACTGGTTGTAACATTACCGGGAGAAATTACATTTGTGAAATTGGTGTGTGCGTTTCCTGTTGTAGAAGTTGCAACTTTGAAAGTTTCAGGATAAGTTGAATTTAAAACTCTTGCCCAAAAGGTAATCTTTGCATTGCTTAATACTGTAAATGAAGGGCTAATAATCCAAGCATTATTGGCGCCTGACATCGTACTGAAACATGCAAAAAACTGTGTTCCAGAGTGCGCGGGATGGTTTATGGGCGGAGTTGTTGCCGATGGTTTAAAGACAATGTATGCCATAGCTTCACCCATACCGGGAAAATCTACATTTTGTATTCCCCAAGTAGGGGAAGGATTTCCATTATAATACGTCCATGGAAGGTGACCCGGTGAGTTAATTGTAAAGGCGGTGTGTCCTTCAACATCATCAGTCATACTTCCTCTGTGAGGAATAGCCGGAAGTTGCGTTTTTTGAGCATTTAGAAAAGTGATTTCTTTTACTTTAGGCTCAACTTTAACTCTTTGATACTCTTGAGCATTTAAGCTCCCTACGCACAACGCTGTTACAAGCGCCATGCAAATTGTTCTTGTAATAAATTTTACCATAATTTTAAAAAATTTTAATGTTATTAATTAATAAAAAATTGTTTTTAACTTTTGTTTAAATAATCGGGTGCAAAGGTACATATTTTTTTATAATTTGCAAATAAATAAAAACTAATAGCAGAAACAGCGGTCGGCGAAAGATTCTATCATATCTGCCGTTTCCTGATGAGCTTCTATCATGGCTACGTGGGCAACGTTTCCGAGTATCATCACTTCGACGTGTTGAGGCAACAGGGCTTGTGCAACGATTTTATCTACGGGAACGGTTTTATCCTGCTTACCGACTATGAAAAGTACCGGAAACGGCGCCTGCATCAAAACCGACAATCCTGAACTGCGTTCTTTGATGCCGTATTGTGCTGCTATGATTGCTTTCGGATTCATCTTTTTGGCACGAGTAACCATAGAGGAAATGGCATCATTATGCTTGATACGATTGGTTTCGGTAAATAGATTGGGGATAAAATCGGCGATATATGATTGTTTATTGGATTGTATCAGGGCGATGGTTCTGTCTCTGTTTTGTTTGGTTTCGTCGCTGTCGGGCAGGGCGTGGGAGTTGCAATAACATATTCCTTTTAATTTTTCGGGAAATTGCCTTGCAAATGCTGTCATCACATAACCACCCATGGAATGACCTGCCATAACACAATTTTCAATTTTGTTCTGTATCAATATTTCGTTGACACACTCTGCCATAAAATCCATCGTATGAACATCGGCATACACCGGACTTTCTCCGTGTCCGGGCAAATCAATACAAAGCACGGAAAAATACTCGGAAAGTTGTGGTGTAAGATTGTCCCAAATATGGATGTCTTCCATTAAGCCATGCAGTAAAACGATACAGGGACCTTTCCCGGAAATGGTGTAATGGAGTGGTTGCGGTGAGTTCATATTCTTGGTGTAGTAATTATGAATAGTGAATAATTGAATGATTGAATTTAGAAGTGGTGAAAAACTTCAATTACAATCCGTTAATATTTTTCAAGATTTCTATTTCCTTAGAGGATATGTTGTCTTTTTCACCTTTATCGTAGATTGCTAAGAGGTAAATATCTGTATTTTCGATATTTATCAATACGTTACAAGTAATTACTCTGGCTCCGCCTCGTTTCCCTTTGTTTTTCGATGTAATTGCCATTCGCACTTTTCGTGCATTACCGCCCAATTTTTCACCCATTTGAGGATTTTTCAAAAGTTCTTCAAGAAGTCTTGCATAATCATTTGGAATAGACATGTACTTTTTACCCAAATGTCTTAATTGACATTCAAAGCCTTCTGTTGCAACTATTTCATATTTCATTTCGCAATTCATTAAGTAATTGTTGGGCAGTTTTTTTTGGTTTTTTCCCGTCAAGCATGAGCCGGACATCGGCAAAGGCTCTGTCTAAACTTCGGTGCAGTTCGCTTTTATTTACTACTTCTTCGTAAGTTAATTCGCGTTTTTTTCTCTTCTTAACAATGGAAATCACTGCTTCATTTGCTGATTGTAACAAGGATACGATACTTTTCCCTAATGGAGTTTGTTCGTCTATTTCTACTTGATATGTTGTCATAATTATTTAGTTTTTGTAATGGCAAAGGTACGATAAAAAATTATTTTGCCGACTGGCGGGAATAAGGTTTTGCGGATTGATTGGTAATCATTCCGTTACGATATTTAAAAAAACCTGCTACTGCAATCATAGCGGCGTTATCGGTGGTGTAGCGAAGGGGTGGCAAGTGTGTTTTTTTGTTCATTTTTTCGCCCAGTTCGAGAAAGCTTTTTCTTAATGCGCTGTTTGCCGAAACGCCTCCTGCTGCTGCAATGTCATTGACGGGGTATTCTCGAATGGCTTTTTCAAATTTTTCCATCAGTATGTCCACAATGGTTGTTTGAAGTGATGCGCATAAGTCGGTTTTATGTTGTTCGATGAAATCGGGGTTAAGTTTCATTTGGTCTCTTAAAAAATAGAGAAAAGAGGTTTTTAAACCGCTGAAACTGTAATCTAAATTGGGAATTTTCGGTTTAGCAAAAGTAAAAGCCTTACAGTCACCTTCCTGTGCTAATTTATCTACAACAGGACCGCCGGGGTAGGACAGTCCCATTACTTTAGCCGCTTTATCGAATGCCTCGCCTGCGGCGTCGTCAATGGTTTTTCCGACAATTTCCATATCGAAATAATCTTTTACTAACACTATCTGTGTATGTCCGCCCGATACTGTAAGGCAAAGAAAAGGGAATTCCGGCGGCTGACGTGTCCATGTTGAATCTTGTAAAAAATGTGCCAAGACATGTGCTTGCAGATGATCAACTTCTAAAAGAGGGATTCGTAATCCCAACGACATTGCTTTGGCAAAAGAAATCCCCACTAACAGCGACCCCAATAAACCCGGTCCACGTGTAAATGCGATGGCGTGCAGTTGTCCCTTTTTAATGCCTGCATCTTTTAATGCCTTGTCAATGACGGGGATAATATTTAGTTGATGCGCCCGCGATGCCAACTCCGGAACTACGCCTCCGTACACTTCATGAACCGATTGAGACGCTATGACATTCGACAGCATGAAAACACCGTTTAACACTGCCGCAGAGGTGTCGTCGCAAGACGATTCTATTCCTAAGATGAAAATGTCGTTTTCTTTCATTACATTGACCCGATTTTGTTATAATTTAATATTCCAAATAATCCCAACTCGTTTAATATGTTCAATCAATTCGGGATTATTGATTGTATGATATAATGAAATATCTATTTTATATGGTAACATTAAGTCATCTAATTCATTTTCAATTTTTAACAAATCGGTCAACGTGAAGTTTGAGCCTTTTATGGATAAATCTATATCGGAACCTGTTGTATAATTACCTTTTGCCCGAGAACCGTATAAAATTATTTCTTCTATATTTTGATGGTTCCGAAATACGCTGTTTATTGCTTCAATAGTTGTATTTTGCAATCCGTAAAGCATGGTTATGATTAATTTTGATTATTTAATTGTTCCATTTTGATTTCAAAGGCAGTGAAAAGATCGAAATACACGTTGAGGATTTTCCAAACTATTTCTGTTGCAATTTCATTATTGTATGTGTGCGAAGTTTTATTTCTACTTTTAATCATTTCCATCCAAGAATCACCGTCTTCTATAAGTCCGAATTGAAATGCTTCCCTTGTGGCGTCTCGTGATCCTGTAATTGAACTGTTGCCCTGATAGTAAAAATAATCTTTCATCACATTCCACGCCAATTCATGGGTAAATTCAAATGCTTGTATTATTCCTTGCTCTTCGAGTTCTGAATAAGGACGTTCTTTCCCTAAAGAAACAGATTTCCGCAACTGTAACAGCGCTTTTTTATAATTTTCAAATCGGTGTTTCCATCGTATATCTTTTGTTTCCATAAATAATGTAATATGTTATATTTCAATTTCAAAACTTCCAACTTCACTCTTTACAGTCAATCGTTTACGGTCGGATTTTTCTACACGACCGACTATTTGCGCCTTGACATTAAATTGTTCGGATATAGTGATGATGTCGCCAGCAATATTTTCGGGAACATAAAATTCCATACGGTGTCCCATGTTAAATACTTTGTACATCTCTTCCCAAGTGGTTTTCGATTCCTGTTGAATCAGTTTGAACAGAGGAGGGGTTGGAAAGAGATTGTCTTTAATAATATGAAGGTTTTCAACAAAATGCAGTATTTTTGTTTGTGCGCCGCCGCTGCAATGTACCATTCCGTGAATGTAAGGGCGAAATTTCTCTAATACTTTTATTACGATGGGTGCATACGTCCGCGTAGGTGATAGAATTAACTTACCTACGTTTACGTCGGGTATGTCGGTGGGGTCTGTCAGGAGTTTTGTCCCGCTGTAAACGATGTTATCGGGCAGGTTGGTGTCGAAACTTTCGGGATATGTTGAAGCATAGATTTTTGATAAAATGTCGTGTCGTGCCGATGTCAAGCCGTTGCTCCCCATTCCACCGTTGTAGGTGTCTTCGTAGGTTGCCTGTCCGAAACTTGATAATCCAACAATGACGTCGCCGGTTGTGATATTTTTATTATCAATGACTTCCGATTTTTTTATACGTGCCGTAACGGTGGAATCAACGATGATGGTGCGTACTAAATCGCCCACGTCGGCTGTTTCGCCTCCGGTTGACCAAATTCCGATACCGTTGTCACGCATTTTTTGCAGAAATTCTTCTGTGCCGTTGATGATGGTTGCAATGATTTCACCCGGAATAAGCAGTTTGTTACGTCCTATTGTTGATGAAATCAAAATATTATCATATACTCCAACACATAGCAGGTCGTCTAAATTCATTACGATAGCGTCTTGTGCGATGCCTTTCCAAACAGACAGGTCGCCGGTTTCTTTCCAATAGAGATATGCTAATGAGGATTTTGTTCCGGCTCCGTCGGCGTGCATCACGGTGCAATAATTGTCGTCACCGCCCAAAATATCGGGAACGATTTTACAAAAGGCATTGGGAAACAATCCTTTGTCAATATTTTTAATGGCTGCATGGACGTCTTCTTTCGATGCCGATACGCCACGAAGATTATATCTTGATTCCGTCATTATTCTTCAAAAAATATCATGTTCTTTTCTCTGTCAATGGTATATTCGCCGAATCTTTTCATGATTGAAGCGGGGATGGTCAGCGGCAAATTATGGCTTGAACTGACGGTTACGCGGATGTCGTATTCTGAGCGCAGTCCTATTTTCAGGTCGCTGATGATAAATTTGGCATTGTTGGCGATGGTTCCTCCTGCTAAAATCTTTTCAGGATTGCCTTCAAAGTCGTCTTTACTAATGTATCCGTCGCGAAGCAGTCCCAATGCTGTTTGGAGGGAAATGATAGCGTTGCGTTCTGATTCGTCGAGGACAACTGTTTCGCTCAGTCCATTGATGAAACAGTCCATTTGGGGTAAATCTTTTTTGCCGACGGGTTCAAAAGGCACTCCTCTTTTCAAGTCGCCGATGTCGATGGCGACGGGTTTGCTGCTTTCTCTGCCTTCTTTTGCCTGATAGCGTGTTGAGGTGATGATAAATTCAATACGCCGGTTCATCTGGTGTGCGGCTTCCTGATGGATGCGTGATTTTAAGGCATTTACATAATCGTCGTTTAGTTCTGTCCCTTTCGGGAAAGTGTGTCCGTCGCGGATAAAATCTTTTTGTAAAATGCGTGGGACGTCTTCGCCGTAACCTTTTGCTGTTATACGGTCGGTTTCAATTCCACGGTCTATGACGTAATCAACAACTGATTGCGCACGTTTTTGCGATAATTCTCTATTGGCTTCTGCCGAGCCGCGCGAGTCAGTGTGTGCAGCTAACTCTATGGTAATATTCGGATTGGCTTCCAATATCATGATTAAACCGCGCAACGAGTCTTGAAAGATGGGTTTTAAATCCCATTTTCCATAGTCAAACAATATCTCCGGCAATACTACCGGTTCACGGGGCATTGGTTTGAAGTTCATAAAATCGACTTTGAAATTTTTCGACGTCTCCAAACCTTTGGTCGAAACTTTTTCTTCGGCATTGATATATCCTTCTTTTTCAACGATAATGGTGTAGTCCACATTGGCTTTTACTTGCGTTTTAGAGAAGAGGAACGTTCCGTTTTCTCCTGTTTTCATTTCTATGACTGAGCCATCGGATCCGACAAGGGTAATGGTAACGCCGGGGACATACATCATGGATTTTTCATCGCGGATGAATCCCGAAATGGTAAATATAACAGGTTCTAACACGAAATGATAGATATTAGCGCCTTCGCCGGTTTTTCTGCGGGCGGAAAAATAGCCTTCTTCATTGCCTTCGGGATGAAAACATATTCCGAAATCATCGCCAACGGAATTAATGGGAAAGCGCATATTGACGGGTTCGGAAAAAGTGGGGTCGCCATTGCTGTCGAAAGTGATATTGGAACGGAAGATGTCTAATCCGCCCATTCCGGGTAGGTAGTCGGATGAGAAATAGAGTACCGAATCGCCTCTCAGATGTGGGAACATTTCGTTGCCGGGTGTATTGATGACGCTTCCTAGGTTGGTTATTTCGCCAAAAGTGCCTCCGGTGCCGCGTGCATACCACAGGTCTCTTTTCCCTTTGCCGCCGGGCAATTCTGCCGAGAAAATCAGCATGGATTCGTCGGGTGTAACGGTAGGATGACCGATTACTGCCAAACTGTCGGCGACTAACTCTAATCGTTGTGGTTCGGTCCATACCATTCCTTGTCGTTTGCTGCGATAGATGGCGCAGCCGCCGGGGCGGTCTTCGGGTTTTTCGCAACGGGTGAAATAGAGTGCGGTGAAGTGTCCGCTCATTGCCGGCGAGCCTTCGTTGGCGGGGGTGTTGATGTTGCCGTCGGTATCAAGTAAAATGGGGTCGTTCCATTTTCCGTTCAGGTTTTTACGGGCTGTAAAGAGGTCAGTGAATTTGCTGCCTGTCCATTCGTCTTTCTTTTTGCCGGTTGCCGAGCCGCGATTGGAGGTGAAGATGATTTCATTTAAGGCGGCATTGCTGTATGTCGGTGAAAAATCGTCAAATGTTGAGTTGATTTGTTTCACAGGGGTTATCTCATATTTTCCCGGATCTATTTCATATTCATAAGCCAGCGTGATACGTTCCAATGCTAAAACGCCCAAAGTATCGTCGGGAACTAAATCGGCATATTTGGTGAAAGCGTCGAGCGCACGGTCGGTCTTGTTGCTTTTCAACAGCATATTTCCATAGTGAAAATAAACCAACGGTTGCGTTTGGCAATATTTATCCGAAATCAGATTTTTATATGCTTCCGGTCCGTTGGTTAAATCGTCTTTTAAGCGATAACATTCGGCTATCTGCCAGCGGACGCGGCGGCGTTCTTCTTTGTCTTTCACTTTACCTACGGCGCGGGAGTACATCCTGCGTGCTTTATCGTATTTATATTCGGTAAAAGCATAGTCGGCTTTACGGATTTTGCGCGCCACACAGGAACTCAACACCGTACTCAATGTAAATATCAATAGTAAGGCTAATATTTGTATCTTTCCTATCTTCATCTCTGATATAATGGGTTTAATTTTTCAATTTATTATAACGTATTAATTATATAGTTGTTGTACGTTCTGTTTCATTTTTATCACGTTCCAACTCCTGCTGTTTCATTTTTTCGGCTATTTCGCAGTCGGCGTCAATGGTTTCTATTTTGTTCGACAGTTCTTTTTTAGAAGACGAAATGGTCGTTTGCTGTGTTATTTTATCTTCTTCTTTCATGATTTCATTTTTTACCTTTTCTGTTATTCTTTTTAAATCGTTTAAAGTCTTTCCCGCCTTTCGCGCCATTTCAAATGCCTGTTTCGGACCAAATACAATCAATATTACTAAAAGTAAAACTACGATTTCGCCGCCGCTGAAGTTAAGAAATAATAATGTCATTGGGTTGATATTAATAGAGCGCAAAGATACGGTTTTTGTGATTAATGATTAATAATAATGGGACAATGATGAACGTGATTATTTATATAATTTCCATTGGCTTTAACGGAAGGAATAAGTACATAGATATAAATGGGCTTTAGCCCAAAACCATTTACCGGTGTTCATGCTGATTAAAATTAGGCATCAGAGGAAGTTGTTATAATCTTGTTAATCTTGAAAATCTTATAAAAAAAACGGTTCGGACATTTATTTTTTCACAATCCGACATTCTGTTCGTCTGTTGGCGGCGCGTCCTTCTTCGGTTTCATTGGGTTGGATGGGTTTGGTGGAGCCGTAGCCTTTGCTTGTTAGTCGGTCTTGGGATATTCCTTTTGCAATTAAGAAATCCATCACTGCTTTTGCGCGGGCTTCGGAGAGTTTAAAATTATGGAGGTCGTCGCCTTGATTGTCGGTATGTCCTTCTATTTCGATAGAAACGGTTGGGTTTTTCTGTAAAAATTCTATTAAACGGGCGAGTTCTGTTTGGGATTCGGGTTGCAGGTCTGATTGGTCGAAGTCGAAAAAGATGTTGTGCATGATGAGCGAGGCGCCGGTTTCGATTTTTCCGGGAAATATTTGTTCGTTTTCTGCTATTATTTTAGGAAGGAGTGGAATGGGTTCGGGGCGCAGTTGTTGCGGCATTTCAAAGCGGTAAATGTCCATTTTACCATAGCCATCTTCTCGGTTTGCGGCAAAGTAGGCATATTTTCCGTCGGCGGATACCAAGATGGAGTTTTCGTCGTGATGGGTGTTGATGGGGTTTCCGAGGTTTTTCGGGTCGCACCAGGTGGAGTCGTTTATTTTTTCGGTTACAAAGATGTCGAATCCGCCCATTCCCGGATGTCCGTTGCTGGAGAAGTAGAGGGTGTGTCCGTTTGGGTGGATAAAGACGGAGTGTTCTTTGCCGCGAGAGTTGATGTTGTCGGGGAGTTTTTGGGGCGTTGACCATCGTTTATTATCTTGCAGATGACTGACATAGATGTCGCCGGAGTTCGATTTTGTTCTGTCGGCGCGGATAAAATAGAGGGAGCGTCCGTCTGCCGAAAGCGAAGGCATACTTTCCCATTGGGTGGTGTTGATGGGTTGTCCCATGTTTTGCGGATTGCTCCATTTTTCGCCTTCTCTGAAAGATACGAAGAGGTCGCAACTGCCAAATCCTTGTCGTCCGGCGCCGTACTCTTTACCTACTCCTGCGCAGGCGGTAAATATCAAAATACGTCCGTCAGCAGAAATAGTGCCGGCTCCTTCGTTATAATCCGTATTGATGGGAGCGCCTATTGAAACGGCTTCCGTCCACTGTTCATTGTCCCAATATGACACATAAAAGTCCTCCTGTTCGATGTTTGCTGTGGCGGAATTTTCAATGGGAAGGCGGCGGGTAAAAATAAGCTTTTTCCCGTCTGCCGTTAAACAGGGTAGATATTCGTCGTTAGCAGTATTAATGGCTTTTCCGAGGTTTTCAGGAAGAAAGGCAACAGGGTTTTGTAATGCCCACAGTGCATATTGATGGCTTTTTTTCAATAGTTCGAATGTCCAGCGGTCGTCGTCTTTTTTATCCGGATGCGCTTCATAAAAATCCAAATAAAGTTTCATATTTTCATACCGTCCCAATTCTTGTTCTAATTTTGCGCCTAATAAATAGACAGAAGAAACGATAGAAACGTTGCGTGATATTAATTGTTGTAGTGTTGCTGAGGCGGTTTTTTTATCATCTTTTTTAACATAAATCTCAGTTAGAAGTAAATATGCCTTGACAAAATCGGCTTCCTTTTTCAGCGCTTGACGACAATAATTCAGCGCTTTGTCGTAATCGGCGATGTGAAACGCCAGTTCGGCTTTTTTATAGGATTCTGATGCTTTTTTTGAGATGTTTTGCTGTGAAAACAACGTACTACTTGATAAGAAAAAGATGATGAGAGAAAAACAGAAGATTCTAAGTGATTTATTAACTCGCTGCATAGAAAAGTTTTTTATTTATAATTAATAATTGATGCAAAGGTAATACATTCTTTTATTCAAAACAAATTATTACCTTTGCAGAAAATTTTTTGTATGAACTCAATAAAGTGTTTTATAATTTTAAGTGCATTATTAATTCAAAGCAGTATCTCCCTTCAGGCACAAAATACCGAAGGGAGAGAGTTTTGGTTGACTTTTGGAAATAATGCTTGTGTAAGTGACCCCTCTACAGTTGTTGACTTGGAGATTAGAATTGTATCCGGAAACAAGCTAACAACAGGCACGATATATTTCACCAATTTGGATCTATATGTTAACTTTCAAATAAATGCTTATGAAGTACATACACATGTTTTAGATGTTGCTCAAAAATGGGCGGCGTATAACGCAACAATGGGTACTACCAATTACAGCATTCACATTTTATGCTCTGAACCTGTTACAGTATATGCATTAACTCACAGACGTTATACTTCTTTAGACGTTACGAATATATTGCCTGTAACAGCGTTAGGTACAGAATATTACCATATATCCTATACGGTAACAAATGTGTCATATTATCCCGATGCGTATGCCGTGGTGGCTACCCAAAATAATACACAGGTCTATCATGATGGAGGTTTTATTACTACACTCAATGCAGGGCAAGTTTACTACCGAACTTCCACCGACATGACAGGAACTCGTATTACTTCTAATTACCCCGTTGCTTTTTTTGCCATACACCAAGGGGCAGGCATACCTGATGATTTTTTAAGAAGTGGCTTGATGCAACAACTATCTCCCGTAAATACTTGGGGCAAAATTTTTTTTGTGCCCGTTACATCATTTGGAAAAGAGTTTGTGCGTATTGTTGCATCTCAAAGCGGTACTTATATTACACAGACAGGGGGTACAATACGTACCGGCGTACCGGGCGCTCAAACGAGCCTTGACAATCTTCAAGCCGGCCAATTTGTTGAATTGGAGATATTTTTAAGTAATAATGGTTGCCATATTACAGCCAATAAGCCTATTGCGGTTTGTTCTTTTATTACCGACCATTCACATACCGGTTTAAACTCATTGCCTGCACAAAGTTGGATTCCCGGAGTAGAACAAAGAGTTCCCAATTCATTGATTGCCCCTTTTACACCGAATAGTTATACACCAATAGGAAGTCACTATGCTTTAATTTCTACACCGACTGCAACAAGAAATAATACTAAAGTTTCTATAGGTGGGGGAACGCCTGAACCTTTAAGCGGTGACATTTGGAGAGGGCATGATGGCGCAGGCATGTCATTTTATAATTTTTTACTTGCAGAGATTAATGCATCTTATGTTTTTTCCAATCCGGAAGGAATTATTGTTCTGGGATATGGAAAAGGAGCACCTTATACAATGGGGTCATATTATTACCTTGCCTACTCTGCCATGCGCGATTTGGATGCAGCGTTTTATGTCAACGATATTCACTTTCAGGATTTGAAAGAGAATCCTTTCTGTGCAGGCTTGGTTGATTTTCGGGCGGAAATTAATGGGCTACACCAAAGCGCAGGCAGTTTGAAGTGGTATATAGACGGAGCGCATCAACCTACATTAGACGACCAACTGACATGGAGCAAAACATTTTCTCCCGGTGAATATGAAATAAAAATGGTAGTTCGCTACGAAAACGACGAAATTGCGACTAAAATCGGCACGTTAAAAATAATACCATGTAATTATTCTGTAGAATTTTTTGCTAACGACATTCCACATTCAATGTTGCAAAACAATCCGATATGCAACAAGACCGGAAAGGTGGACTTCCGCGCCGTGGTTGAAGGAATACATCCCGAAGCAGGCAGTTTGAAGTGGTACGTTGACGGAGTTAAGGAAGATTCCGCTGATGACCAACTTACATGGAGCAAAACCTTTTCAACCGGTACTTACGAAATCAAAATGTGGGTACGCTATGACAACGGCACGGATGAAACCATCATCGCCACTTTAAAGGTTGAAATTTTCTTTATTAAAATGCAGAACATTCGACATTAGAAAACCTTATTTCTATTAACTATTTTCCTTTCTTAAAACCTTAGTAGTCAGAATGTGAGGCATTAAAACCTTATTTCTATTAACTATTTTCCTTTCTTAAAACCTTAGTAGTCAGAATGTGAGGCATTAGAAACCTTATTTCTATTAACTATTTTTTTCCTTTCTTAAAACTTAGTAGTCAGAATGTACGGCATTAAGGAAGTTAAAAGAAACCTTATTTCTACCTCATTTTTCTAAACAAAACAACCTCAGTAGCGCAATGGATTACAAAACGAACCCTACCTCATTACCTATTTTTTTTAATTTATTTAATAAGCGAATAAGGGTGATGTATTTGTGTTATTCCTTGCTACTAAGGGTACCTGATTCCCCCTCCTTTGGAGGGGGCAGGGGGAGGTCAATTAGGTGAAAATAAGATTTTTAATATAAATCTTGTTGCTTAAAAATGCAGAACATTCGACATTAGAAACCTTATTTCTATTAACTATTTTCCTTTTTAAATACTTTACACTGAGAAAATATATCCTTCCGGAAATTTTTCGGGATTATTTGATACAGCCTCGTTTATTCTCTTTGTCTCTACTCCATATAAATACCCTACATCACAATCAAGAATAATAGGATTGTTTCGCAACATGATTATTCTTTCCTCAATTTCATTGAACTGTACTATTTCTTCCATGATATTATCATTTTTTGAGTGCAAATGTACGGTTTTTGTTTTTTAATCACTGTGTTTTCATTATCTCCCTTGCCTTCTCTAATGCAATACTGATATGGCTGCAAATAAACTCTTCTCCTATTTCTTCGTTAAAACCCGATTTTTTCAATGTTTCAAAAACGCCGGTTGTAACGCCGGAAAGTATTACTTTGATTTTTTCTTTTTGTGAGCGTTTACACAGGTTTCGCAAGTTGTGGATACCGGTAGAATCAATAAACGGTACTTTTCTCATCCTGATGATACGAACCGATATTTTCTTTTGTACGGCATCGTCAAATTCGTCGAATTTATTGGCTATTCCGAAGAAAAAAGGACCGTCTATTTCGTAAACTTCAACCCCTTTCGGCACATTCAACACTTCGGCATCGGTATTTTCATCGTTTTCCGAATTTTTTACTTCCACATCCAAAACCGATATGCCCGAAGTCTCTGTTACCCGTTTTAAAAAGAGTAGAATCGCCATCAAAAGTCCTATTTCGATAGCAATGGTTAAATCGAAAATAACAGTCAGGAAAAAAGTCGTCAACAATACGGCAACATCGGCACGCGGGTTGCGTAATAAGGCTTTAAAAGAGCGCCATTCGCTCATATTGTAGGCAATCATCACCAAAATACCTCCAAGACACGCCATTGGAATATGTACCGCCAATGGCATCAGAAAAAGATATATAAGAAATAGAAAGACGGCATGGATAATACCGGCGACAGGTGTTTTACCTCCGTTATTGATATTGGTCATAGTGCGTGCAATGGCTCCGGTGGCGGGTATTCCTCCGAAAAATGGAACTGTTACATTGGCAATTCCCTGTGCAATGAGTTCGGTATTGGAATGATGTCGTTTTCCAGTAGCACCGTCAGCCACCATAGCCGATAACAGCGATTCGATGGCGCCAAGCATGGCGATGGTAAAAGCGGGTTGAATCAACATTTTGATGGCTGCCATGTCTATTTTTGGCGTTTCGGGTTGGGGTAGGGGAGAGCCGCCTGCTAATTCGGGGAAACGGCTTCCGATGGTTTCCAATTCGATGTCCCAAAAACGTTTTAACAACAAAACCACCACAGTCAGTACTACAATAGCAATTAAAGAACCGGGTATTCGTTTTGTTATTTTTGACCAAAATGAGATAATCAAAATAGTTGCAACACCGACAGAAAGCGCCCACCAGTTTAAAGTATCTATGTTTTGAAAGTAGAAAACCCATTTATCAACAAACTCCGAAGGAACTCCCGATACCTGTAATCCGAAAAAATCTTTTATCTGAGACGAAAAAATCACAACAGCAATTCCGCTAGTAAATCCGACAATGATAGGGTAAGGGATGAATTTGATTACGTTACCAAGCCGTAACAGTCCCATGATAATCAGCATCGCACCGGCTAAGACGGTAGCAATAATCAATCCGCTCATTCCGTATTGTGTTACAATACCATAAATAATGATGATAAAAGCGCCTGTCGGTCCTCCGATTTGAACATGGCTGCCGCCCAGAAAAGAGATGATAAAACCTGCAATAAAAGCCGTTATTAACCCCTGTTGCGGCGAAACGCCCGAAGCAATGCCAAAAGCAATAGCCAAAGGCAACGCCACAATTCCCACAATAATGCCGGACATCAAATCCTTAGAGAATTGAATCCTCCAATACGCTTTGTTAATGGTTTTGAATAACTTGGGTTGAAATACTTTTTGCATAAACTATAATTACTGATTTATTTCAAACATGCAAAGGTACGATTATTCAGGTTAACTGTTCTATTTAACCTTTTTGCGATATCTGTTCGGATAAAACGAATATTTTTTACCTTTGCCGAAAAAAGTAAAATCGGATGAAATTACCGAGTAAAAAGCGATTGCGTATTTTTTGGGGTGTAGCGGCGTTGTTTGCTGTGGCGCTTATGGTCTGTGCTTACTTCTTTTTTGCTTTTATGAATCCGCGTTTATTGACAGAACGTGCTAACAGGCTGTTTCATAAACAAGAAACCATTGCTCAATCCACACTTCAATTGTTGTCATCAACAAATAAAATACCTGCCGAACTCGAAAAAAACAATACGGTTTATCTTTGTTATCATCGTGATACGCTTGTATATTGGAGTAATAATCGCGAGCCTGTTCCTTTTTTGATTTCTGCTTATGGTGATTTAACACAGACACTTGTGGAGTTAAAAAACGGAACTTTTTATCCGATAGTTTCGGATAAAGGTGATAGCATTTTTATGGCTTTGATTCCGATTTATTACCAATATTCTATAGAAAACACCTATTTTGACGATCGGTTTTCGGATTTTTTACAGTTGCCGATGGGAACGCTGATGTCTTGTACAGAAAACAATTACAGTGTTCGTTCAAAGGATGGTACATTTCTTTTCAGCATTGTATATCCGCTAAAAATGGTTTTTAAAGGGTGGAACTATCGTATTGTTTTTGCGCTGTTTTTGTTTTTCTACTTGAGTGTGATTTTTTGTATTTACCAGACCTATCTTTTTTATTCTCAACGTACAAGCAGAAAAAAGACCCTATTATACGGATTTATCTCAATAGTGATTACTTTTACGGCAGCAATTTTGATTTTCCGTTTACCGGAAGTCATTTTCAATCATTCTTTCTTTTCACCACATTATTTTGCTTACAATCGTCTGTTTTCATCATCGGGACAAACGTTTCTGATTTCCATCTCATTGGCTTTGCTCTCATATTTTATCTATCAATCGGCTTCGTTGCCGCGTAAAGGTTCATGGCTGATGATAATGATATATCCGATGGTTTCAGGATTGTTGTTTTACATTTTATTTAGCGCAAACAACGCACTAATAATGAACGCATCCATTTTTATAGACCTCTCTTTTATTTTCAAAATCAATATTTACTCTATATTGCATCTGTTTTCTGTCTTATCCTGTTCACTGACATTGTTGTTTTTCAATTTATTATTTGTAAAAATGCTTTCATTGCCTTCTACAAAACGATTGGCTTTATTATGCGGGTGGGGAGTATTGGTTTCGATTGCGTTGGCTGTTGTCTTCGGTTTCAGCGCTTTCATTTCGCTGCTTTGTTTTTTGTGGATGACAATTTCAGCTTGTTTGTTGTTTTACCATAATAAATATAATTTTCGTTTTTTACTGTTTAATGTCTTGCTGTTTTCGCTGATTTCGGCTTCATTGTTAGAATATTTTTCCAACAAATTTGAACAAAAACAGCGGCTCTTCTTGGCAGAACGTTTTTCGGAGCAGGGAAGAAAAGAAGACAGGGAATTTTTCTTTAAAAGTTTGTCCGACAAAATGTTACAAGACCAGAATGTACAGGGATATTTAAGAAATTTTTCCGATTCGATGCCTGTTGAGTACGACCATGTCATTTGTGATTATATTATGAATGAATATTTGAAGAAGAGTTGGTATGACTATCAAATCGAAATAAACATCTGTTCTGCCGGCGATATTTTGTATGTAGGACAGAATGAAAATGAACAATCGTGTTTCGATTATTTTTACCAACAAATACAGGAATCGGGCGAACCAACTTTATCTCCCAATCTTTATTTTTTCACAAAAGATTTTTATTCATTTAATTACATTGGAGTCATCCAACCGAGAACCGGTGAAAACGACAAACGACTACCTGTTTTTTTCATCGTCTTGTCTCCTTTGCAACACTATAGCGAAGCCGATTATCCCGATTTTTTATCGGAACAATATCCTTTGGATGTGATTGATGCCGCCCGATACAGTTACGCCATCTACGATTCGAGTACTTTAATCTATTCTTTTGGAGAAGCCAATTATCCATTGACATTGAGACCTTCCGAAGACTGGATGCCGGAAAGTTCTCACTCTTTTTATAAGTTCCGAAACTGGGAGAATCTTCGTTTTCGTTTGAATGATGGAAAAACATTGATTATCAGCAGACATCATAAAACATTCACACAGATTTTATCTCCTTTTACCTATCTGCTTGTAGCGTATCTGCTTCTTTTCTATGGCATTGGCATTTTTTTCGATACCGGTATCAGCATCATCTCATACTCACGCCTGCGCGACAAGTTGCAACAAGCCATTTTATTAGTTATTTCGATTGCTTTTGTAGTGGTTGGAATTACTGTACTGTTATTTGTTAATATTTTGAATGAGCGAAAAAACGAAGAAAATTTGAGCCAGAAAACCAAGTCTTTTATAGGTATTTTATACAATTCCGAAAAAAACCTGCCTTATTTACTTGATTTCGACAAAAGAAATATGGATCAACTGCTGCGGGAAATTTCGACCATCTTTTTTTCTGAAATAAACCTTTATATTAACGGAACCCTGTATGCAACCTCAAATCCTTTTGTTTTTGAAAACGGGTTTACTTCTTCCTTATTGGATTACAAAGTTTTAACAGCCATTCATAGTAAACAGGAACATTTTATCACTCAAAAAGAATCTATCGGAAATAAAAAATTCTTTTCCTCATATTCAGGTATATACGATGAATTTGACAATCCTGTAGCCGTTCTCAATGTAACACATTTTTCTTCGTCGGGTCAGCACGAACACGACTTGGAGGCTTTTATTTCAACGTTTATCAATCTGTATATCTTTGTCTTTCTGTTGTTTCTCTGCATTTTGCTTTATCTTTCAAATCAGATAACACGACCTATTCGATTGTTAACCAAATATTTCGGAAAGATACGCATCGGAGGGAAAAATGAGAAAATATCGTGGAGCAGCAATGACGAATTTGCGAGAATGATTGTCGAATACAATCGGATGATTGACGAGTTGGAAATTTCGGCACAACGTTTGGCAGCGTCCGAACGCGAAGGAGGCTGGCGCGATATGGCAAAACAAGTAGCCCATGAAATCAAAAACCCGCTCACACCCATGCGACTGACCGTTCAACACCTGCAACGATCGTGGAAAAAACAATCCGAACATACTCCCGAACAAATAGAACGCTTTTGTCAAACTATCATTCAGCAAATTGATGCATTGTCGGACATCGCAAACGAATTTTCATACTTCGCCAAAACACCAACACCTCATTTTGAATACGTCGAACTGAAACAGATACTGTCTGCCGCCATTGATATTTACCACAATTCGTCAATCGGTTTTCACATTTCGGGGTTCGACGACCTCTATATGAATGTAGATCAACATTTAATGCTGCGCGTTTTTAACAATCTCATTAAAAATGCCGTTGAATCTTTGAAAAGTCAAAAAAACGGTCAAATTGTCATCAACGCATCAAAAGAAGATAACACACTAACAATCAGTATTCAAGATAACGGACACGGCATCCATCCCGATGTACTTCAACGTATCTTTGTGCCAACATTTACAACGCGTTCATCAGGAATGGGATTGGGACTTTCGATGGTGAAAACCATTGTAGAAGAACATAACGGCACTATCTCAGTCGAATCGGAAGAGGGAAAAGGAACGATATTTACCATGAAATTTATTTGCTACTGAGGTTGTTTTGTTTAGAAAAATGAGGTAGAAATAAGGTTTTCTAATGTCGAATGTTCTGCATTTTTAACCAAAAAATTTCTCTACTAAGGTTTTAAGAAAGGAAAATAGTTAATAGAAATAAGGTTTTTAATGTCGAATGTTCTGCATCTTTAACCAGAATATCTCCACCTTTAAGGTGGCGGTGATGGTTTCATCCGT
>Ga0209628_10000105_pt1 | contig 45314 bp, 32 predicted proteins | sample TergutCu122P4_FD_187285 | JGI IMG/M metagenome (GOLD analysis project Ga0209628, IMG submission 187285) | Cubitermes ugandensis P4 segment gut microbial communities from Kakamega Forest, Kenya - Cu122 P4 (SPAdes) (version 2) | ecosystem: Host-associated > Arthropoda: Insects > Digestive system... | reverse complement strand
AGTCTTCTCCGCTCCGTAGATTAAAATCTACGGTTAATAAAGTAACGTCGCTGCGCGACTATTTGGAGTATGACATTCAGCGAGACACCCAAAATTACAGTATCTTGAATGTTAATTTAGCGAGACACCCAAAATTACAGTATCTTGAATGTTAATTTTATGAATATCAAATAATTGTTAATTTAATCTTAAAAAACCGCACAAAACAGGAAAATCTACCTCCTGCTTCAACGGACTTAGTGTAAGATGCGTGGCGGATTAATGGCAGCTTGATCTTCTTAAAAAACCTAAAAAAGTATCTGGGTTGTGGTACGGTAATTTAATTCCATAAACGAAATAATCTTATACACCAGCACCGCTGCCAGCACATCCGAAACCTTATTGTCGTTTTGCGGGCACAGTTCAACAACATCAAAACCCACAACTTTTTTAGACTTAAAAAGAAGTTCTAAAAAAGTGAGAGTTTCGTACCACAGCAAACCGCCGGGAAGCGGCGTACCCGTGGCAGGCACAATGCTCGGATCAAAGCCATCTAAGTCAATAGTAAGATATACATTTTCGGTAAGCCGGTTTATCGCTTTCTGCATCCAGCCGGTTTTTCCGCAGATTTCATGGGCGTAAAAGATGTTTTCAGGAATAATGTTGTTTTTTTCTTCTATACAAACATTTCTAATTCCCACTTGAACCACGTTAGCAACTTCCTGTGCACAGCGCATCACACAAGCGTGATTGTAACGTGAACCATTATAGGTATCGCGCAAATCGGCGTGTGCATCTATTTGTAATACAGAGAGATTCTGGTATTTTTCGGCAAAAGCTTCAATCGCTCCGATGGAAATGGAATGCTCACCGCCTAATAAACCAATGGTTTTATTTTGTTGCAGGAAAAAAGCGACTCTTGCTTTAACCTCTTCCACCATTTTTTGGGGAGTATCAAAAGCAAAAACATGCTTATCGGTATAAATTCCTGATTTATATGCCTCCAATCCGGTTTGAATATCGTAAAGTTCAATAGAGTCGGATGCGTCCAGGATGGCTTGGGGCCCTTTTTCTGCACCCTTAATATAGGTGCTTGTGCCGTCGTAAGGCACCGGAAGAAGCACATACTTTGCATCTTCCAATTGTGCGAAACGGGAAGGCATATCTAAAAAGTACTCCATATTTTATAATAATTACGTTTGCAAAAATAAAAATTCGCTACAATCGTTACTTAAATTATAAAAATTATTTGTGAAAACGAATCATGTAACTATGTATAAAAAAATATCATACCTTTTCCTTTCTCTTTTCCTTATTCAGATGGGGTTTGCACAAGTGGGCGGAAATTATACATACAAACTTTTAGATTACAAGTTTTCCGCACGGCTTGCAGGGTTGGGCGGTTCGTTAATTGCAGTGCACGACAACGATCCTTCGCTTATTATGTACAATCCCTCTAATATTGCGCCAAGATTCAGTACCTCTTTGTTGGTGGGTGCTACCGATTATTTTGCACATACCGGATATGCTTCGGCAATGTACTCGCATACTTTTAACAAAGTGGGTAGTTTTGCCATGGAGATGCGCTATGCCGGATATGGCACTTTTATTCGAACCGATGAAGTGGGCTACGAAATGGGAACTTTTTCTTGTAATGATGCGGCGCTTACTTTGGGCTGGGGGCGGCCGTTAGATAGCTGCTTCTCCATTGGGGCAAATCTGAAATTAATTTATAGCGGATATGATACCTATTCTTCTTTTGGATTGGCGGTAGATGTCGCCGGAAGTTATTACAACGAGAAAAAAAATATTTCATTGGCTGTTCTTATTAAAAATATCGGAGGAGAATTAAAACCTTTTACCGATGGAAAGCGAAATTGGGCACCCTTTGACATACAAATTGCCTTTTCACAAAGATTAAAATTTGTTCCCGTACGCTATCACATTTCTTTACACTCTCTCTATAAATGGGATATGAGTTATGTCGGTCCAAATGACCCTACCTATGAAGTGGATGCCATTTCGGGAAAACCAAAATATCCTTCAAAATTTAACCAGGGAGTAACCAATTTTTTCAGACATATTAACTTCGGATTAGAAATTATGCCCGTTAAATATCTTACTCTTTTTGTAAGTTATAATTACAACCAAAACAGGGAAATGCGCATTCCCCAGAAAAAAACCATGGCTGGTTTTGCCTATGGTTTTTCAATTGACATTAAATCCATTCAATTCAGTTTCTCGCGCTCGCACTATGCTATAGGGGCTACTCCCAATTTTTTTAACTTTTCAATAAACATTAATGATTTGTCACAGTTGTCGAAAGCATCTAAACAAAAGAAATTAGAACGGGTTACCCGCTAAGTTTACTGTCCGTTGGAAAAGGATTGACGAAGGTTCTTGCCGCAAGTTCATTATCCAGATTTAAAAGTAGTCCTTTATTTTTACCTATCATCTTAATCTTGCTCAAAATATCAGAGACGCTGGCCTCCTCTTCTACCTGCTCATTCACATACCACATAATAAATTGATAGCATGCATGGTCGTTCTCTTTCATGGCAAGCGTGGCAACCTGGTTGATGAGAGCCGTAACTTTTTGCTCATGAGCAAGTACTTGTGTAAAAAGGTCTTCAATTCCGGAAAAGGAAACCGGAGGCTTCTCAATGGCAGCAAAGGAGGGAACGGCACCACGCTCCAGAATATACTGATAGATATGAACGCCGTGCGCCATCTCTTCTCTCGCTTGTATAAATAACCAGTGGGCAATACCCTTTAACCCGGCGTTTTCTGCAAACGCCGACATGGAGTGATACAGATATGCCGAAAAATATTCCGCATTTACCTGTTCGTTTAATACTTGGGTTAGTTTTTTACTTATCATTTTGTAATAAAAATTATAATGAGTACAAAAATTTTGCGCAGCAAAGATAATTTTATTTAATCATCGTTATAGATGTGATTAAAAAAGTTGTTACAAAATCCTTTTTTTACTTGACAAATGGCGTTTGGGGTGTTATATTTGCAGCATGAAAAAACTACTTACGCTTCGCTCTATCCTGCTTTTCATCTTTTGTGTTCTCTCTTTTCCTCTTCTTCCCCATCCAGACACAACTCATTATTGTATAGTATTTTATAATGTTGAAAATCTGTTTGACCCCGATGAGAATCCTCAAAAAAATGACGACGCTTTTACCCCTGACGGTTTCTATCATTGGACTTACAAGCGTTTTTATAAAAAACTGAACGATATTGCTAAACTGTTTTTAGCAATTAATGAATGGGATTCTCCCGATATTATCGGGTTGGCGGAAATTGAAAACGAAAACGTCCTGAATAAACTTTGCTACACCACAGGATTAAAAGCCTGTAATTATCATTATATCCATTATGAATCACCTGATATAAGAGGCATAGGAGTAGCATTGCTCTACAAAAAAGATAGAGTGCAAATAGTGGAAAGTTATCCTGTGTCTGTTATTTTTCCATTTGAACCTGCTTCTAAAAATAGAGACATTTTATATGCCAAAGCAGTTATAGCCACCGATACCCTGCATCTATTTGTAAACCACTGGACATCACGCTTTGGCGGTGAGGGCGCCACCATTCCTAAAAGAAATTATTATGCCCAAACATTGAGAACCCTTGTAGATTCGTTGCTATTTATAAATAGGAATGCTTACATTATTATTATGGGAGATTTCAACGATTATCCTACCGACGAAAGTATATCAAAATATCTACAAGCAAAAAATTACGAGAAAGAAGCCGAGCATGGAACCCTATTTAATCTTATGTTTTCTTTTGCGGAAAAAAATAGAGGAACCCATAAAACGCAAGAATTTTGGGGATGCTTAGATCAATTTATGGTATCAAAATCATTACTAAATAACCAAAACAAATGGCAAATAGAAAACAGAAGCACCCTAATTTTTGATGCACCTTTCTTATTAACTGCCGATGAAAAATATGGCGGAGTAAAAACATTTCGTACTTATTTGGGTCCAAAATATTTGGGAGGGTATTCCGACCATTTGCCTATCAAACTAATATTGGAAAAGAGAAAGTAGTTTATCCTTTACTTGATATTTTTTTATTTTTGTGCCACTTAATAATATTTTATGAAAGGTCAGTATCTGTATCGTAATGTATCAAAGGTAACTACTCACGTGTTGCAACGTATGCGCAATGAAGGTGAAAAAATTGCTATGCTTACGGCGTATGATTATTCTACCGCCCGATTATTGGATGAAGCAAAAATTGATGTGATTTTAGTAGGAGACTCCGCAGCAAACGTAATGGCGGGCTATAAAACTACTTTGCCTATAACTTTGAATGAAATGATTTATCATGCTTCCTCTGTAGTGAGAGCGGTAGAACGTGCTCTAATAGTAGTAGATATGCCATTTGGTACCTATCAGGGAAACTCCAAAGAAGCATTAGCTTCTGCTATTAGAATTATGAAAGAATCCGGTGCAGATGCCGTTAAATTAGAAGGAGGGCTGGAAATATCAGAAAGTATTGACAGAATTTTGAGTGCCGGTATTCCTGTGATGGGACATTTGGGATTGACTCCGCAAAGTATCAACAAATTTGGAACCTATACCGTACGCGCTACCACACAGAAAGAAGTAGATAAAATTTTAGAAGATGCTAAACTTTTAGAAGAACATGGATGCTTTGCATTAGTTTTGGAAAAAATTCCGGCAATCATCGGCAAACAAGTTACCGAAAGTATTAATATTCCCACTATTGGTATTGGCGCCGGCCCTGATACAAGTGGACAAGTCCTTGTTTTTCACGATATGATGGGCTACTCCCAACAATTTTCACCCCGATTTTTACGTCGCTATCATAATTTTTCTGAAGAAATTATTACCTCTGTTGCTCATTACATTAATGATGTCAAACAGAAAGATTTCCCTAATGAAAAAGAACAATACTAAACGCTTTGATGCATGGCAGAAATTCCAACCTATCCTCTATTAGACAAGGTGCTATTTCCTGAAGATCTAAGGAAACTCCCTAAAGAAAAATTACCTCAATTATGCAATGAATTACGTCATTTCATTATTACTCAATCGGCAAATAACCCCGGACATCTTGGTGCAAGCTTAGGAACCATCGAACTTACTGTTGCTATTCACTATGTTTTTGATACCCCTAATGATAAATTAGTGTGGGATGTAGGACATCAAGCATACGCACATAAAATTATTACCGGTAGAAAAGAACGTTTTTCTACAAACAGAAAATTTAAAGGAATCAGCGGATTTCCTAAAATGAGTGAAAGCGAATATGATGCCTTTGGAACAGGACATTCATCTACTTCTATATCATCTATTTTAGGTATGTCTATCGCAGCACGTTTATCCGGAAACCTTTCTCAACACCACATTGCAGTAATCGGAGACGGTGCTATGGGAGGCGGAATGGCCTTTGAAGCTATGAATCAGGCAGGCGGTTCCCATGAAAATATGTTAATTATCCTCAATGATAATCGTATTGCTATTGATGAAAGTGTGGGCGCTATGAGTCAATACTTACTCAAAATTACAAGCTCCAGATCTTATAACCGTGTCAAAAAAAAACTTTGGAAATTTTTTAATTTCAGCAAATTTATCACGCAAACATTCAGTAGCTTAGGAAATGCTATTAAAGGACAAATTGTAAGCAAAAGCAATCTTTTTCAACAACTCGGATTTCGCTATTTTGGCCCTGCAGACGGACATAATGTGCTAAAGTTAGTTCGTATCTTATCTAATCTGAAAGATATTCCGGGCCCAAAATTATTGCACATTGTTACCGTAAAAGGCAAAGGTTTGCAAAAGGCAGAAGAAAATCAGGTAATCTATCATTTTCCGGGAAATTTTGACCCGGAAACAGGGGAACTTATTATCCCCGACGAATGCAATAGGCCTCCAAAATTCCAAACCGTTTTTGGAGAAACTATTTTGGAATTAGCAACGAACGACGAAAAAGTGATAGCCATTACTCCCGCTATGGTTACAGGTTCTTCCTTAACCATTATGCGGGAAAAACTTCCCCACCGTGTTTTTGATGTGGGAATTGCCGAACAGCACGCCGCTACTTTTGCGGCCGGCCTTGCAGCTGCAGGTTATATCCCTTTTTGTAATATATATTCCTCTTTCTTACAACGTGGCTACGACCAAATTATTCATGATGTAGCGCTGCAACAGTTGCCTGTTATTTTTTGTATTGACAGAGCCGGTTTGGTCGGTGAAGATGGCCCAACTCACCATGGCGCTTTTGATTTGTCTTTTTTGCGTAGCGTTCCCAATATTATTATTGCATCCCCTATCAATGAGATAGAATTGCGGAATATGATGCTCACCGCTTACTTAAATAGAACAAAACCATTTGTCATACGCTATCCAAAAGGACAAGGATGGATAATAGATTGGAAAAAACCACCTGAAAAATTAGAAATTGGAAAATCTGAAATTCTTAAACAAGGTAAAGATATTGCCGTTCTATCTCTTGGCCCTCTCGGAAATAATGTTTTACATTCCATTGAAATACTTGAAAAAGAAAAAATAACTCCAACATTGGTAAATGTTCGTTTTCTTAAACCATTCGATAAAGAGATGTTGGATATAATATGCAATATGCATCATACTATTATTACCGTTGAAGATGGTACTGTTGTGGGCGGGCTTTTCTCTGAAGTATCTGAATATATTATTGAAAAACAATATTCTAATAAACTTATTCACATAGCGTTACCTGATAAATTTATAGAACAGGGGGATATTATAAATTTGCACAAATCGGTAGGGTTTGATGTGGAAAGTATAACAGACTGTATAAGAAAAAATTCTTTAATATAAGATGGTTTTTGTAAATAAGAAATAAGGTAACTTTTTTTAATTTTTTTCGCCCATTATATACGCATGATACTAAAAACAAGACTCTTCGTAGAAAAGAAAAAAGGATTTCAAATAGAAGCCGATTCATTGAAAAATGAACTTAATCATAATCTGTATTTGAATATTAGAGAATTACGATTGGTTAAGGTGTATGACGTTTTTAATATTCATGAGAAATTGCTGGAAGATGCTATGAAAACCGTGTTTGCAGAACCGGTAACCGATACTGTCGTGTCAGGTTTCACATTCGCCCAACAATCTCCGCATTTCGCCATTGAGTATTTACCCGGTCAATTTGACCAGCGTGCCGACAGCGCTATGCAATGTTTGAAATTAATTGCTCCTAAATGCGAAGCAACTATCAAAAGCGCAAAATTATTTCTGTTTGATGATTCGGTTACAGAAAATGATTTGCAGCGCATTAAAAAGTACTGTATTAATGAAGTAGAAGCGCGGGAAAAAAATATGAATATTTTAGAGGCTTCCGAAAATGTTGAAGTTGCCGAAATTCCTGTTTTTAACGGTTTTATCAAATTTTCCAAGGATGAGATGGAGAATTTTAGAAAAAAACATGGGTTGGCCATGTCGCCGGAAGATATTTTGTTTGTGCAGCACTATTTTAAAAATGAAGAGAAGCGTGACCCCACCGAAACGGAAATCAAAGTATTGGATACCTATTGGAGTGACCACTGCCGGCACACTACTTTTGAAACAGAAATAGAGAAAGTTACATTTGAACCCTCTCTATTTGATGAACAATTACAAAACGCTTTTCAAAAATATTTGGAATTAAGAAACGAAGTGCATGGCGGAAAAAAACCGATGACGCTGATGGATATGGCCACTATTTGCGGAAAATATGAACGGAAAACCGGTAATTTAGAGGATTTGGAAATCTCTGATGAGATCAATGCCTGCAGCGTTTATGTGGATGTAGATGTGGATGGAAAACTTGAGAAATGGTTGCTGATGTTTAAGAATGAAACGCACAACCACCCTACGGAGATTGAGCCTTTTGGCGGCGCATCTACCTGTGTGGGCGGCGCAATTCGCGACCCGTTGAGCGGCAGAAGTTATGTATATCAGGCAATGCGGGTTACCGGTGCCGGCGATATTACCGAGTCGGTGGAAAACACCATCGAGGGAAAACTACCGCAGTGCGTAATCTCTAAAACCGCTGCGTACGGCTACTCCTCTTACGGAAACCAGATCGGACTGGCATGTACGCATGTCCGGGAGATTTACCACGAAGGATACAAAGCCAAACGGATGGAAATAGGTGCAGTGGCAGGTGCCGTTCCGGCAAGTTATGTACGTCGTGAAAAGCCAAAATCCGGAGATGTCGTCATTATGTTTGGCGGAAGAACAGGGCGAGACGGCATTGGCGGAGCAACCGGCTCCTCGAAAGAACATACGGAAGCATCATTAGAAATGTGTGCGGCAGAAGTCCAAAAAGGAAATGCTCCCGAAGAACGAAAAATTCAACGTCTGTTCCGAAATCCTGAAGTAACCAAACTCATCAAAAAATCGAACGACTTTGGCGCCGGCGGCGTAAGCGTTGCTATAGGTGAACTGGCAGATGGCTTGGATATTGACCTCAACGCCGTAAAAACCAAATACTCAGGCTTGAACGGCACTGAATTAGCCATCAGCGAATCGCAAGAACGCATGAGTGTGGTAGTCGCCCCGGAAGATGCGGACAAATTCTTTGAATATTGCAGAGAAGAGAACATTGAAGCCGTTGTGATTGCCCGAATTACCGATGATAATCGTTTGAAAATGAAGTGGAACGGAAAGACCATCGTAAACATCAGCCGTAAATTTATCAATACCTCCGGCGTTCGTCAAAAAACAAATATTCTCGTTGCCCCCACTGCAAATCCTTTGCCTCCGGTGCGGTTAATAAATTTTGAATTATCTGCCGGCCTGCAACAAAAAGTTGAGATGCTGTTATCAAATCTTAATGTAGCCTCTCAACAAAACATGATTGAAATGTTCGATGCTACCATTGGGGCAACCACAGTACTCATGCCTTTCGGCGGAAAATACCAGCTGACCGAAACGCAGGCAGGAGTGCAGAAACTGCCGGTGCAAAACGGAAATACGGATACGTGCAGCATTTTGTCGTTTGGCTATAACCCTTTTATTTCGGAAGTTTCACCGTTTCTTGGAGCGCAATACGCCATTATTGAATCTATGGCAAAATTAGTGGCTGTAGGGGGAGATTATCGTAAAATAAGATTCACTTTTCAGGAATATTTTGAAAAATTGGGTAAGGATGAGGAAAAATGGGGCAAGCCGTTTGCCGCACTGCTGGGGGCTATTGCTGTGCAAATTTTTTTTCATCTGCCTGCCATCGGCGGAAAAGATTCTATGAGCGGAACTTTCAAACACTTGAACGTTCCACCCACTTTGGTTTCATTCGCAGTTGCTACCGGAAAAGCGTCGAATATTATCTCTCCTGAATTTAAAGAAACAGGAAATTATATTTATCTTGTTAAACATCAACCGGATAAATTAGGAAATCCTGATTTGAAACAATTACAACAAGTCTTCCAATTTATAGTGGAAAATATTAAGAATAAAAAGATTATCTCTGCCTTTACGTGTCAGTTCGGCGGAATTATGGAAGCATTGTGTAAAATGAGCTTCGGAAACGACCTTGGTTTTGAGATTCACACTCAGGAAGACCTATTTGGTTACCATTATGGAAGTTTTATAATTGAAACCAAAGAGAAACTGCATTTTGAATATGTCATTGAACTTGGAAAAGTAGCTCATTCTTTCACGATAAATAATGAAAAAATTGACAAAAACGCTTGTTTAAAAGCGTGGAAAAGAATACAATAACCGTTTACTTATGAATAATTATTTTTTTCTGAATATTCCTATTTTTAGTTAAAATACAACAAATCTCAAAAAAAAACGATATTTATAATATTTAATAAAAAAATCTATGACTAAAGTTTATCAATTAATCAATAACAGTTTGGGCTGGTTATTAGGCATCATTGCCTCTGCCGTTTATATTTCAACTGTTGAGCCAACGCTTTCGTGGTGGGATTGTGGCGAATATATCGCTACTACGTACAAAATGTTAATCGGACATCCGCCCGGGGCTCCTACTTTCCAAATAATCGGAAGGGTTTTCAGCATGTTCGCCGGAAATGATCCGACAATGGTTGGATTTTGGGTTAATGTTATGTCTGCTCTTTGTAGCGGATTTGGTATAATGTTCATGTTTTGGACAATTACTATGCTGGGAAAAAAGTTAGTGGCGAATTTAGGTGAATTTACTACTTTAAGAATCATAGCTATTTTTGCAGCAGGCTTAGTTGGTGCGTTAACATATACATTTACAGATACTTATTGGTTTTCTGCAGTAGAGGGTGAAGTCTATTCCATGTCTTCGTTTTTTACAGCACTCGTCTTTTGGTGTATCTTAAAATGGGATGAAGAGTATGATAATCCAAAACCAAATACGAACCCTGCACGCTGGTTGATTCTTATTTTCTATTTAATGGGACTCTCTATCGGAGTGCATTTATTGAACCTGCTTACCATACCTGCTATAGGATTAATTATCTATTATAAATTATCAAAAGGAGCCTCTTATAGAGGAGTGCTTTTAACTATAGCGTTTTTAGCATTCGGTATCTCTATATTATATAATGTAGTGTGGATGTTACTGATTTGGGCATTTGTGGTGGCGCCTCTTTTATATATTTCCTTTAAAAACGGTGCCATCCATTCGAAAGCCGAATGGGGCGTACTGGGATCTCTTATCGTATCTGTGGCAGTAGTAGGTATTATTCTCTGGGGTATCATTCCCGGAATCGTAAATTGGGCAGGAAAATTTGAAATTTTCTGTAAAAATAGTATCGGATTGCCTTTTAACATCGGTACCATCATCTATTTTATGATTATTTTCGGCGGTATCGGCTATGCTCTTTATTATGGTCACAAAAAGAAAAAATATTTGCTTAAAATTTTTGCATATTCTCTATTCTTCCTGCTTATAGGATACTCAACTTTTTTAACACTCGTAATCCGTTCAAATGCTGACCCAACCATTGATGAAAATAGTCCGGAAGATGCCGTTTCTCTTTTATCCTATTTGAATCGGGATCAATATGGTTCTTACCCGCTCATTTACGGACAATCGTATAATTCCCGCTTAGATCCCTATCAACGATATACAGACGGAACACCCGTATATGTTCGTGATGATAAAGCCGGTAAGTACATTATGGCAGACGACAGAAAAGAGTCGGTAGCCAATTATGATAGTCGAGATTGTATGTTCTTTCCAAGAATGTGGGACCCCGGAAAAAAAGATACTTACTTACAGTGGATGAGAAATAATGTATATAATTCAGGTAGTTTATCCGACAAAGAGAACATGAAAAGTCTGGAAAAAGGAAATATACCTACTATGGAACAAAATAAAGCATTCATGCATACTTACCAGTTTAATTTTATGTATTGGCGTTATTTTATGTGGAATTTTGTAGGTAGGCAAAATGAAATGCAAGGTTTAGGCGATTACTACAACGGAAATTGGGTGTCGGGTATTCCGGTTATCGACAATAAATTAGTTGGAAAACAAAATGAAATGCCTTTCTCTATGAAACACAAAGGGCATAATACCTACTACTTTTTACCTCTTATCCTTGGCATTATCGGATTAATCTATTATTCAAGAAAAGATTTTAAAAACTCGTTTGTGGTATTTATGTTGTTTTTAATGACCGGTTGGGCTATAGCATTTTATTTGAATAATTCCGCTTTCCAACCGCGCGAACGTGATTACGCTTATGCTGCTTCGTTTTACGCATTCAGTATTTGGATAGGCTTTGGCGTGTTTGCACTTATCGCCTTGTTAGAAAAATGGAAAAACAAAAAAGGAAAGATTGCTGCTTCCATTGCAATCACAATCACCTGCATAGGATTAGTTCCCTGTATTATGGCTAAGGAAAACTGGGATGACCACGACCGCTCATACCGATATACTGCTTTGGCATTTGCAAAAAGCCATTTGGATTCTTGCGAACCTAATGCCATCTTCTTTACAATGGGTGATAACGAAACATTTCCTTTATGGTACGCTCAAGAAGTGGAAGGATATCGTACGGATGTGCGTATCTGCAACTTGAGCCTTCTGCAAGGCAGTTGGTACATAGACCAAATGAAAAGAAAAGCTTATAACTCAGAACCGCTTCCTATCACTATGACATGGGAACAGTATCGGGATGGTACACGCGACTATATTTTATTAAACAGCGCTGGAAATCAATTTGTTAATCTTAAAGATGTGGTAGAATACATTAAAGACCCGAAATTTAACGGACAAAGAGGTGTGTATCTGTTGCCTCAAAATCAAGGATATATTTCACACGGGGCAGCAATTCCGGCAAGTTTTTCAATTCCTGTGGATAAAGAAAAGGTTCTGGCAAACGGAACCGTTCGTCAAGAAGATGCAAACCTGATTGTAGATAGAATAACCTGGAATAGAAGCACCAAAGATGTTAACCAAATCACAAAAAGCAATCTAATCATGATGGATATCTTAGCCAATTTTAATTGGGATAGACCCATTTATTTTTCTATTACCTCCGGTGCTGAAGCCTATTTTGGCTTGGAAGAGTATTTTCAATTAGATGGAATGGCTTATCGTTTGGTTCCTATTAAAACTAAATCCGGCAGAGGGGAAATTGGTAGAGTGAATACCACTACTTTGCCGGATAAATTGTTGAATGTTTTTACAAATCATGCCAGAGTAGACCTGGTAAATAATCCCGAGAGAACACAAAAACCAGTAGCCCCTTATCTCTGGGGCGGAATTAACGACCCGCGCGTGTACAACCCCGAAGAAAATTCACGGGTGTATTACTATATGATAAAATCTATCTATTTACGTACAGCCAACCAATTAGTAGCCGAAGGAAATATTGAAAAAGCCGAACAAATTCACGACAAACTTCTTGAAATTTTTAACCCCGACCTAATACCTTATATTCTTATAGGAAATCTTGGCTCTACCCAATACGCTCTCCTGCAAGCCGAAGCCCTCTTTAAATTAGGCACAGAAACGGCTACCGAAAAAGCAACAAAAATGGTAAACAGAATGTTGGATGAATTCAAACAGATTTTCGACTGGTATGAAAAATGCGACGAAAGAACCCTGGCCATTCAATCAGGTAATATTGACGATTGTATAAGTTACTTGTCCCTATTAGATTATGTAATCCCTGAACCCCTTCAGAAATCTTTCAAAGATAAATATGAACAAATAAAACTGACTAAAACTTTAACATTTTCAGCTTCACAATTAAGTACGGAAATTGATTACTATTTTAAAAAAGGGAGTGATTCGCAACGCCAACTATTTGACAAACTGTCTACATTAGGGCGTTTGCGCCACATTGCTGCGAAATTTAATGATAAAATATTAGAAGACAATGTAGTAAAAATTTTAGAGGCTAAAATAGAGATGGTAGCTGCCGTAGACCCGCAATCCGGACAAATGCTGAAAAATTACTTTTTGCAGGATGAACAGGATACAGCCAATAATGATTAGTAAATTTTAACATTTCTACCGGCAGGAATAGTTAATTATGATAGTTTCAAAACAAAAAATTCTATTCATCATAAACCCGATTTCCGGCGGACATAATAAAGCAAAAGTTATTAAATCAATACCTAAAGTATTGGATAATAATAAATTCGATATTTCTATCTCCCATACTAAATATGCAGGACATGCTGCCGAAATGGCAAAAAAAGCAGTGGAAGCAAATATGGATATTGTAGTGGCTGTGGGTGGCGACGGTACTATAAACGAAATAGCCTCGCAATTAGTGAATACAAATACAACTCTGGCAATTATACCCTGTGGCTCCGGAAACGGTTTGGCACGCGATTTGGGAATTTCGCTCCACTATAAAAAAGCCATTAAGCAAATTAATTCTTTTAAAATCAAAAAAATAGATGTAGGCGTTTGTAACAACCAATATTTTTTTAGCTTAACCGGAATAGGTTTCGACGCTCAGGTAGCCTATGATTTTAATTTGGGAAAGAAAAGAAAGTTTTTAGGTTATGTTTGGGCTATTTTTAAAGATTATTTTTTTGCAAAAGAACAATATTATGAAATTGAATTGGATAATGAGATAATAAACGATCATTTTTTCTTTATTACTATCGCAAACTGCTCTCAATGGGGATATAATGTAAAAGTAGCCCCTGCTGCCAAATTAAATGATGGTATTTTAACCGTTAATCTATGCAAAAAGCCTTCTATAATTTCTATTATTTCTTTTGGAATTAAGATATTGTCAGGAAAAATAGAGAGTTCCGAATATGTTACTCTTAAAACTTCTAAAAAAATTTCGCTGAACGCAAACAGTCAGTCTTTCTATCATATTGATGGCGACGCAAAAGGAATATGTCGTAAAGTAGATATTAATATTTTAAAAGATGCACTGAATATTATTTGTTGTAAGCGTTGAATTTTGAATTTTTTATATTTTTGCCGATAATTGTAAATAATTATTCACCTTAAATAATAAAAAAATGAAAAAAGTTACTTTTTTATCGGTTGTTGCATTTATCGCACTTATCTTTAGCAGTTGCGGATTAGGAAAAATGATCCCCAACAATCAAATTGCCCTTAAACTCGAAAATCCGGATTTGGAAAACAAAGGCGGTAAAGTAGAGTACGTAGTAAAAGGAACCGTGCCTCCTAAATTTATGAAGAAAAGAGCCACCGTAGATATTCAGGTACCGGTGTTTATGAATGAAACCGGCGAAAATAAAACAGAGATTAAATCTATTAAATTGGTAGGGGAAAAATCAAAAGAGCAAGGTACGGTTATCCCGTTTAAAACTGGCGGCTCATTCACCGTTTCCGGAAGTTTTCCGTATCAGGATAAACTTGCTGACCAAGGTATTTACGGAATCGGAACTGCTAAAAAAGGAAAAAAATCATTTACCTATGCTCCCATACCCATCGGTGATGGTATTTCAAACACATCTTCCCGTATCGGCATGAATCCCGTTTTGAGCGATAATGCCGGAAACGGAACCAATCTTCTATATGCTGCTCCCAGCTATAAACCCGAATTTACAACCCTTACCGGTACTATCTATTTTGAAGTCAATAAATCTGACTTGAACTGGAATTTGAAACTGAATAAAAATGATAACGCCAAACAAGCCTTAACCGACCTTAAGAATTTTCTCTTAAATTCATTTGTATCCGGCAAAGAGATTCAAAAAATTACTATCTCCGGCTGGGCTTCCCCGGAAGGCGAAGAATCTTTAAATCAAGGACTCTCGGAAAAACGTTTCGACCAGGGTCAAAAATGGCTGAATAAACAGATTGAAGACTGGAAAAAAGATTACGCCAAGAAAAACAAAATAAAAGTGAATGATATTAAAACTCCGGAAATCACTTTTGAAAATAACGCAAAAGGAGAAGACTGGTCAGGCTTTGAAGTAGCCGTTGAAAAATCAAATATCAAAGAAAAAAATCAAATCTTAAATATCGTTCGTTCTCAAAAAGAATCGGCTGCAAGAGAGCAGAAAATCAGAGAGATGACCGACATTTATACCGAAATTGCAGACCAGATTCTTCCTCCGCTGCGCCGCGCCGATGTAACCATAACTTATAATAAAAACAATTACACCAATGAAGAAATTTTCCAATTGGCAAAAACAGATCTTTCAAAATTAAACGACAATGAAAAAATGTTTGCCGCTGCCAATACTACCGATTTGAATGCAAAAGAAAAGATATACAATAGTATTATCAATACTCAGGAATCTCAAAACGACTGGAGAGCCTATAACAATTTGGGAATCCTTCAAATCAACGATTATTTACACACTGCTAATAAAACCACCCTCGACAATGCTCAAAACAATTTAAGCAAAGCCAACGCCATTGAACCTAATAACGGATTGGTATTAAATAATTTGGGAATTGCCTATTTCTTGGAAGGGAAAAAGGATGATGCCAAAAAAACTTTTGAAGCTGCACAAAAAGCTCAAAAACAACCGATAAAACAGGATTTCAATCTCGGAATGTTCAAAATTTTAGACGGTAACTATGCAGAAGCTCAACAATCTATGGGAAATCGCAGTTGCGACTACTCGGTGGCTTTAACTCAACTCTTAAATAAAGATTATGCAGCAGCAAAATCTACAATTGATTGTGTTCAGCCCAAAGATGCCAAAGCCTATTATTTAGCTGCCGTTATCGGCGCACGCCAAAAAAATGAAAACGATGTGATTAATAATCTCTCGCAGGCCATACAAATAGATAAATCCTATATTCTTGAAGCTAAGAAAGATGCTGAGTTTAAGCATTTCAAAACCAAACCGGCATTTCTAAATTTGTTTAAATAAAAAGTGAACGCTCTTATTGATAAACTTGCTGAAAAATCCATTCTTCAAAAAGAGGAATGGATTTTTTTACTTTCTCATAGAGATCCTGAGATAATAGCGTATGCTTTTGAAAAAGCGCGGCAAGTTTCCATGCAACATTATGGAAGAAAGGTTTTTGCACGCGGATTGATTGAATTTACCAATTGCTGCAAAAACAACTGTTTCTACTGCGGTATCCGGGCAGGAAACAAAGAAGTAGCAAGATACCGGCTCTCTAAAGAGGATATTATAGAATGTTGCCGAATCGGTAATGAGTTGGGATTTAAAACTTTTGTATTGCAAGGCGGCGAAGATGCCTACTTTACCGACGAGAAACTTTTGGAGATTATTACGGCTATAAAAAAGAATTATCCCGACAATGCGCTTACGCTCTCTTTTGGCGAAAGGAGTTATGCTTCCTATTTGGCATTTAAAGAAGCGGGCGCCGACCGATACCTGTTGCGCCACGAAACCGCAAACCCTGAACACTATAGCAAACTGCATCCCAAAAATTTGTCTGCCATTCCCCGCAAACAGTGTTTGTACGACTTAAAAAATATCGGGTTTCAAACGGGAACCGGTTTTATGGTAGGTTCTCCTTACCAAACCGTTGAAAATTTAGCGGAAGATATGCTGTTTATTGCAGATTTTCAACCTCAAATGCTGGGGATTGGTCCGTTTATTCCGCATAAAGATACCCCTTTTGCCGATTTTCCGGCGGGCAGTGTGGAACTTACGCTGTTTTTAGTAGCATTATCCCGACTTTTGCTGCCCAAAGTTTTGCTTCCTGCTACCACAGCTTTAGGAACCCTTGACCCCAACGGGCGCGAAAAAGCGGTGCTGGCAGGCGCCAACGTGGTGATGCCTAATTTATCACCGCTGGAAGTTCGTGAGCAATATATGCTCTATAACAACAAAATTGCTACCGGGCTGGAGGCTGCGGAAGGCGTAAAAAAATTAGCGGAAAGTATGGCTACCATAGGATATGAACTGGCTCACGAGCGTGGAGATTATGATTTGTGAAAACAGTACGCAACCCTGTCTGTCATATTCTTTTATGCAAATTCCCCTTTCGGATATTCCCAAATTCGTCTACTTCAAAACTATCATCTAAATCAAAAAGTGCAAAAATTAATTTTTGCCGTACAATATTTTCTGTATTTCCAAAATAGGTAAGGCGACCGTTTTTCAACAGTAAACTTTTGGGAATTGTTTGCAATGCCAACGCTATATCATGAATAACCATCAAAATGGTAGATTGTTGGGTATCGTTAAGTTCTGTTAAAATATCCAATATTTCAAATTGGTGCGGAATATCTAAATTGGCTAATGGCTCATCCAGCAACATGAGCGGTGCTTGCTGCACAATGGCACGGGCAATCAAAGTACGTTGAAATTCTCCTCCGCTTAACTGAGATGTCATTCTATCTTTCAAAGAGAGTAGATTCGTTTTTCGTAGGGCATCAATGACTATAGCTTCATCTTCAGGATTATAATAATTCCACCGGGTTTGATAAGGGTGCCTTCCAAACATTACCATATCAAATACCGAAAAATGATATACGGGTTCGCTGCGTTGCGGTACCACTGAAATTTGTTTAGCCAGTTCTATAATGCTGTAATTTTCAATTTTTTTCCCGGAGATATAAATTTCTCCTTGCTGTTTTTTTAGAGTACCGGAGATAATATTTAATAAAGTAGTTTTGCCCGAGCCGTTGGGACCGATGATAGCACCATAATCTCCTTTTTTTAGTTCAAAAGAAACATCTTGTAATACAAACTCTTTTTGATAGTGATAATAAATATTCGAGACAAGGAGCATTAGAATAGGTAAGATTTACAAATCTGGATATTTCGAAACTTCAGGCTTTTTTCACTACTTTTTTAATAACTTCACCGGCATCGGTATCAATCTTTAAAAAATAGATCCCCTGAGCTAAATGGGAAATATCTATAATCGCCCCTTCAACCTCCGGCTGCCACCCATCCAATGAATTGGAGGGGAATTTTTCTCCCACTTTTCTGCCATAAACATCATAAATTTCAATACTTGTAACTCTTAACTCTTCTCTCATAATTCGTAACTCACCCGCAGTTGGGTTCGGATAAACCGATAAAGAAGGAAATTTATTGTCCTGTATGCTATTGGTGTGATCTAAATAGAGTTGGTAATAGTTTGGAATTCCGTATCCGGTTCTATTATCCGGGTTGTTGTACCGATTGCCGTATTCTCTAATTAATTGCATCAGTTCTAAGGATGAATATTGGGGGAGTGCCTGCCACAAACAGGCAGATAACCCTGCTATAATAGGAGCCGCCATGCTGGTACCACTTCCTTGTGTTAGAAAGCCTTCGGAAACGAAAATCCACGCATCCCACCCTACAGAAGCTATATCCGGTTTAATACGGCCGTCGGCCGACGGGCCGTATGATGAAAAACTTGCCACTGCCCCTGTCCCGTTTACAGCACCCACCGCTAATATATTGAATGCGTCTGCCGGACGACCTAAAAATTTCCACGAGTTATTTCCTTCATTGCCGGCACTATTTACAACAATAACCCCCTTTTGGGCTAAAAGAGAGGCGGCACGAGATGCAATACTTGATTTTCCGTCATTATTATTCTGTGTATAAATATTTTGCCATTTATAAAGTGTGTCAAAAGTAGTATAACCTAATGAGGCTGTACTTACATCGGCACCAAGGCTGTCGGCAATTTCGGCAGCCTGAGCCCAGAAATCTTCTTCCACTAATTGCTCGCTCCAGGGGTTTTCTGAACGAATGAAATAGTAGTTGGCTTTAGGAGCGGTTCCCACCATACTTCCTTCACTCGCACTTGCCATCTCAGAAGTTACGGCGGTACCATGTGAGTGTCCTATATAAACATTATTGATTCCCGGAATTAAATCTCTCGTTCCCCAAATTTGCCCGTTATCATATAAAGATTTAAAAGAGGGAAGGTTGTTGAAATTTTCCCACCCTGCGTCAAATACACATATCAACATATTTTCTCCACAATATCCGGCTTTATGCAAAAGGTCTCCTTTATGCAAATAAATATTACCTATACTATTTCCATAATTATAATCACATGAAGAATTGTATACGATGGCATCAGAAATCTGCTCATAAACCGGTATTTCAAAATTTTTTGATTTCGGATAATTTGCCACCGGCAGCACATCCTTTACAAAGGGTAAACTATCCACTAACTTATTCACAATAGATTGCCAATTTGTTGTTTCCGGACAGAAGAGTACCACCGAATTATTCCATTTTGAGATTGCTATAATAGAGGTTGGCTCATTTATAATATTTTGAATAGCAGTAATATATTGCGGATTTACAGGCAAATCTTCTACCACTACCGGAATGTTAAACCGCTCACGCTTGGCAATGGCGCGGGAAGAAAGAAAATCTTCAGGATGAGTTACAGAGTATGGGGAATTGTTTTTATCCGAAAAAGTAACACGGAAACAATTCGGGTTTTGACCATACACAAATGCACTAAAAAGCAGAAAAAAGCAGAAAGAAAGCAGAAAAAAGAAAGTTTTTGTATTCATAAATAAAAAAATTAATAGGATGAAATAACTTCTGTTTAAACGATATTGCAAATAAACATGAATTTCTTTATATGCGTTTTAACTTAATCTCATTTCTGTCAATATAGTTTGGATATTGAAACAAGGGGATCCCAAGCGCCATGCCTGCCATTATGTTTCCGTTGATGCCCAAAAGTTTTTCCAGTTTTTTATTTTTTTGCTTTATGGCTTGAAGTACAAAACCTGTGTAGAACTGTGATATTCCCAAACTTTCAGCCATTAAGGAAGCGTTTTGGTAGGCCAATTGGCAATCTTCCCTCATAAAATGATAAGATTTTGGCGTATGAATAAGCAAAACTGCCGTAGCGCCCCGTAAAACGCCAAGGTCTTTACCTTGTTCCCTGAACACCTGCTGCCATTTTCGAAACATGGTAAAATACTTGGTGAGAGCAGGAGAAAACAGTTTAAAAACAGGTCTTATAAGAGGATTGTCCACCAATTTTATTTTGGAAGCAAAAACTTCAATTGTAAAGTTAGAAATTATTTTTAGATTTTTAGGATCTGTAACTAATGTAAATTCAACATATTGTTTATTACTTGCAGTAGGGGCCCGGTGCGCAGCCTCTACAATTTGAAGTAGTTTTTCTTCAGGAACAGGCTTATCTGAAAATGCTCTGTTAGATCGTCGTTTTTTGATGAGTAACGACAGTTGTTCGGGTGTTGGAAGTTGTGAAAATTCTACAGAATGGATTTTTTCAGGCGGAAATTGTTTATGTATAATAGCATTAAAATTACAAACGGCCGCACAATGCCCGCAACGGATACAAAGATGTTCATTTACAATATGAGGAGGCTGGTTTCCCTGACTGATAAATATTTCTGACGGACATACTTTTACACAATATTCGCAACATGTGCAGTTTGATGAATTAATAGTTACCATAATAGATATATTTTAATCTGCAAAAAAATGAAAATATTATAATTTTGCGCAAATTTTTAAAATGAAAATGCTACGCAAGCCCGATTGGTTAAAAATTAAGATTAACAATACTGAAAATTTTGCTTTTGTAAAAAAGGTTATATCTGATAACCAATTATATACAATTTGCAGTAGCGGAAAATGCCCTAACCAGTGTGAGTGCTGGAGCAGAGGCACTGCCACGTTCATGATTATGGGCGATATCTGCACCAGAAAATGTAAGTTCTGTGCCACAAAATCCGGAAAGCCATTGCCATTAGATAGATCCGAACCCGCAAAAGTGGCAGAAAGCATCTCTCTTCTGAAACTCAAACATTGTGTAATCACTTCCGTTGACCGGGATGATCTATCAGACAAAGGTGCTGCGCATTGGGCAGAAACCGTTCGTAAAGTTCGAGAACAAAATCCAAACATCATTATTGAACTGCTTATCCCGGATTATAAAAATGAACTGTTACAAATAGTTACGGATACTCAACCGGATATTATGGGACATAACTTGGAAACAGTAGCCCGGTTAACTCCAATCGTGAGGAGTAAAGCAACTTACAGTAACAGTCTGGAAACATTAAGGCAAATTGCTCTTTCAGGAATATTGACTAAAACAAGCATTATGGTTGGACTGGGCGAAACTGAAAAGGAAGTTTTTCAAACCCTGCAAGATGCCCGAAATGCCGGAATATCTATGGTTACTATCGGACAATATTTGCAACCTTCCGGGAATAATATGGCTGTTGCGGAGTATGTGTTACCGGAGCAATTTGAGATTTATAAGAAGTATGCATTCAATTTAGGATATAAATACGTAGAAAGCGCCCCGCTGGTACGTTCTTCCTATCGGTCGGATAAAATAACAATCTGAATTTGTAATTAAAAATGTAATTTAAGTCCCATATTATTTCCGCCAAGTGCTAAATTTAATTGCACTTTCTCGTTAGCAAATAATGAGACTCCATTAGAATTTAATCTTTTTATCGTATTCATTTGTGTTTGGCCAATGGGCCACATCACAATACCGGCCACCGTTACACAAGGGCCTACAACACAAAATAGAAATGAGCCCACAACCGCTCTATCTAAACTCACTCTTCCATTGCTTACAACCGTTCCTACCATTATTAAACCTGTTAAAGTCAAACCCAAGCCGCCGACAAAGCATCCGACTCCGGCATTCCTCAACTTTTTGGCATTAATATAATCTGTTTGGGTGTAATAAATGGTATTATTAGTAACGGTTGGGGCAGAAGGAGAACTACCCATATCTATTGAAAACACATCCACCTGTCCGTTCTCATAGAGAATCGTAGAAATATTGGATTTTTTCATAGTATAAACAGGGCCATCAAGGTTCTCAAAATTTTTGTATTTAATCTCATTTTCACCTATTTCAGTAACTTTAGAGTTAATTTTCTTCCCCTCTTTGGTTACAATCACATCTTGTGCAAGGGAAATCAATGAAATTTGAATGGCAATAATAGCAAGTAAAATCTGTTTCATAATAAAAAAAATTTATTTAACGTGCAAAAATAAAAAAATAGTTTTTCGTTACATGTAATAATAGTACCTAAAAAATAAACAAATTTGAAATATGAAATTTACGGATTGGGGAGTTATTAATTATAAAAAAGCTTGGGATGAGCAGGAAATACTGTTTAAACAAATTATTCAATCAAAAAAAGAGAAAAGGGATACTAGCGATTTAGAAACTGTTTTTTTATGCGAACACCCCCATGTTTACACTTTAGGAAAAAACGGACAAATTAATAATCTTCTTGTTAATAAAGAATTTTTAAAAAAAATAGATGCCACTTTTTATAAAATTGACAGAGGGGGTGATATTACTTACCATGGCCCCGGACAATTAGTCGGTTATCCGATTTTAGATTTAGAAAACTATGGTGGGTCATTAAAAAATTATATATTTATGATGGAAGATGCTATTATACAAACTCTTAAACATTTTGATATTCAGGGAGAGCGCATAGAAAATGCAACCGGCGTGTGGTTAGACGGCAATACCAAAACTGCCCGTAAAATTTGCGCTATCGGTGTGCGTGCCTCCCATTTTGTTACTATGCATGGTTTTGCCTTAAATGTTAATACCAACTTAACTTATTTTAACTATATTAATCCCTGTGGTTTTGTGGGTAAAGAAGTTACTTCTATACAAAAAGAACTTGGGAAACCCATTGCCATAGAAGATGTAAAAAAAATATTCTTACATTATTTTTATAAGATATTTTTAACTTAGCCTCTCTAACCTTAAAAAAGGCTGCCTTGACTTTTAAGGCAGCCCAATTTTTATTTTATTTCTCCATTCGTTGCAAAAAGAGTATGCTTTTGAAACGGTTTCACAAAGATACGTCAAGATTGAAAAAAAAACTATTGAAATCTGAAATTTTGACGTAAAAAAGGCGTAAGCGTAAAAAAATAATTATTTTTTCTTAAGGGTTGTTTTATCATTTGCATCGTTAAAAAATAATAAATTCTAAAATTTTTATTTAAGAAAACATGTTTTTTTCTATTAATTTGCGCATTGATTTTCTAATTGAAGATGAAACACAACTACTCTGCTGCTTACACACCTCCTTTACGCGTGATGGGAATTGTAATTGCTATCGGTATTGTATTCGGCGACCTCGGAACCTCTCCGCTTTACGTGATGAAAGCCGTTTTAAATGCCCTGCCGCACAATCATCCCGAATACGTTATCGGCGCTATATCCTGCGTTATCTGGACATTAACCCTGCAAACTACCATCAAATATATCTTGATTACCCTCCGAGCAGATAACAGAGGGGAAGGAGGAATTCTCTCTCTTTTTGCACTCATTCGTAAAAAATATCGTTGGGCTTATCTCATTGCTGCTATCGGGGCTGCCACGCTTCTGGCAGACGGAGTCATAACCCCTTCTATTACGGTTGTTTCCTCTATTGAAGGATTAAAAAACGTATATGCCTCTACTCCGGTAGTTCCCATTGCCATTGGCGTAATTGTCGTTTTATTTGCCCTGCAATCTTTCGGAACAGCCTCTTTAGGCCGTTTTTTCGGAGTGATTATGATTGGATGGTTTGTAATGTTGGGAGTTGTAGGGTTCGACAATTTTGTTGAGTATCTGCCTATAATAAATGCTTTTAACCCTATATATGCGATTAAGTTTCTCATATCTGCACCGCAAGTTTTAATTTTACTGGGGGCAATCTTTCTGTGTGCTACTGGCGCAGAAGCATTGTACTCTGATTTGGGACACTGCGGGTTGCATAATATTAGAATTGCTTGGATATTTGTAAAAATTGCATTGATATTTAATTATTTAGGACAAGGCGCCTGGATTATCACACATCCTGATGCCATTCTGCCTGATATTAACCCTTTTTTCGAGATTATTCCGTCTTGGTTTCTGCTTCCCGGAATTGCCATGGCAACCCTTGCTGCCATCATTGCCAGCCAGGCGCTAATCAGCGGCTCCTTTACGGTAATCAGTGAAGCAATATCCTTAGGTTTGTGGCCCAACATAAAAATAAAATACCCAACAGAGATAAAAGGACAGATGTTCGTACCCGGAATTAATTATATTTTGATGATTCTTTGTATATTAATAATCTACTTTTTTCGCTCATCCAGCAATATGGAGGCAGCATACGGGCTTTCGATTACGATTACCATGTTGATGACCACCCTTCTTCTCTTTCTTTATATGCGGGTTAAAAAAATGAAACTGTGGCGGGTAATTCCTATTACACTCCTTTTTCTTTTTGTTGAATCCGGCTTTTTATTAGCTAACAGCATGAAGTTTACGCATGGGGGTTTTATTACCATTTTGATTGCAGGTGTTATATTTTTTATCATGTATATGTGGTACAACGGGCTTCGTATCAAAAACCGCTGCGTTACCTACGAAAAGATTGCGCCTGTAATTCCGGTGCTCAATAAATTAAGTACAGATTCTCACGTACCCAAGTATGCTACTCATTTGGTGTATGTTACACGTGCTAAATACAAAAATGAGATAGAGAGTAAAATCATCTATTCCCTAATCAACCGGAAGCCAAAACGTGCTGATACTTATTGGTTTGTTTATTTAAGGAGAAGTGATGAACCTTACGAATTTCGCTATGAGGTAACTACTCTCTGTAAAAGAAAGATTTTCCGCATAGATATTACTTCCGGTTTTAAATTAGGATTTCATGTGGATGACTATATGCGGAAAATAACCGAAGCCATGGAAAAAAACGGTGAAGTTGACCTCTTAAGCCGTTACCCGTCGTTGCGTGAAAACAATATAGTAGGAGATTTCCGGTATGTAGTAGTGGAACGTACCATGCGCAACAGTTTCTACTTGCCTGTTTTCAAAAAAATTACCTTCAATATCTATTCTCTTATCAAAAGATTTGTTACTTCCGATACCCAAATTCTCGATTTGGATCCCTTAAACGTAACGGTAGAGTCGGCTCCGTTGGTAAAAGCAACAAAACGCTAAAATTATGAAAAAACATCACATTCTATTATTTTTTATTATTGGATTAGGAATTTTTCTTCGATTGTATGGAATATGGAATTTCTCTTTTATGCACGATGAGTTAAGTGTAATATCCAGATTGCATTTTAATTCTTTTTCTGATTTGATAGAGAAAGGTGTGAAAAATGATTGCCATCCCGCAGGTATTCAAGTTTTTCTTTGGTTGTGGACTAAAATCTTCGGCATATCGGAAATATCCGTACGAATCCCCTTTCTACTCATGGGGATCTCCTGCATCCCGCTGACCTATATTCTGACAAAAAAATGGTTTAATGCCACGGCAGGGTTGTTTGCTTCCGGAATCGTTGCAGTAAGTCAATATACAATTATTTACAGTATAATTGCCCGTCCATATTCTGCAGGATTGTTTTTTACTTTACTATTCTTAATTATATGGACAAAAATGGTGTTTGAGCAGGATTATCGCTGGAAAAACATTATTCTATTCGGATTATTTGCCGCAGCCTGCGCCTATATCCATCAATTTTCAATGCTTACGGCATTTTTAATTGCTTTTGCCGGACTCTTCTTGGTAAAAATACAAACATACTATAAATATTTGATAGCATGTTTATTAGCTATTGTATGGTATCTTCCTCACCTCCCCATTGTATTACATCAAATTGGGTTGGGAGAGACTGCTGAAAATAGTTGGCTTGCTCCGCCCACTCCAAGATACACACTTTATTATCTTCAATATTTATTTCATTTTTCCTGGATTACGGCAGTAGCGGCAGTCATTGCCCTTGTGCTATCCATAAAAATTAACAAAGAACTATGGAATCGAAACAAAATTAAAATCGGAATTGCTTTATTAGTATTCATAGCCACTTATGCCATCGGATATTTGTATTCCCTTTACGAATTCCCCGTGTTGCAATACTCCTGCATGCTTTTTGCTTTCCCATTTTTACTTTTGGTTGTAGTATCTTTTATTGATTCAACTTTAAATATTAAAAAAGTTATTGCTTTGTTGTTGCTTTTAGCCGCAATGGTCTATAGTTTAGTCGTTACAAGAGAACACTACCAATTTCTTTCTAAACAATGGTATGAAAAAAGTGTGTCAAAAAGCATGGAATGGAGAGAAAAAGAAGGAGAGAATAAGGTAGCGTGCCTGCTGAATATGCCGGTAGATTTTTTAAAGTATTATGAATTAAAGAAAGGGATTCATCTTGACAATAAATTTGAACCGGATACTTTTTATAACAATTTTTTCTTTGCTAATAAAGTGGCATCGTTGAAGGAGAACTACTTGGTTGTAGCAGGTTTGACAGATATGCAAATTGAGATAATCAAACCATATTATCCGGTTTTATTGGAATATTTTCCCTGTTACACTTCTGAAATATATGTATTTGCTAAAACAGGAACCACCCAAGAAGGAATGAAAAAGATAAACTCAGAAGAATTTACATGGAATGAACCGATTCCTGCAGAGCAGGAATTTATTCCTATTAAAGAGTGTAATTTATCGGATTTATGTGCTTCCCGTTTTACCAAAATATTACTGACTTTTGATTATAAATGCAGTGATAGTACGGCAAACTATGCACTGGTACTTCAAACTTCCTATAAGGGAACCATTGCCGATTGGCGATGTGTTAAAGCTCAGGATTTTTTTATCAGGGACGGAGAAAATTACCGTTCTTTCCTCCCGCTTCGGTATGAACTTTTAGTAAAAGATTCAAAAAGAATCCCTTATTACAGTGTAAAAATATTTCTTTGGAACATAGATAAAGAGGATAAGGTGCAGCCTATTAAGTGTACCATATCTACCTATTCCGACAATCCCTACATCTATGGGATGGGAGAAAATCTGCAAACTCAGAGCAAGTGAATTTTTCTCAAAAACTTCTTTTTTTGATACAAAAAATGTCTGAATTTGCAACTTTTGAGTTTAAAAAACAGGAAATTTCAGCCAAAAAATATTATAAATGACTGAAAATCAAAAAAAATAGAAATAAAAATACTTATTTTATAGAATTGCTTAATTATTTTATTTACTTTTGAAGTGATCTAAGTACATGAAACTATGTGGGTTTTTGAAAAAACACAATTTTGTTACTATCAAAATGTAAACCATTATGTATAAAATACTTTTTATTTCCAAAGCATACAAACAGTTCTTTCTGGGGCTGTTTGTATGCCTTTTTTTCGCTTATACACTGCAAGGGCAAGAGGTGCCTTTAACTACACGGGCTAACCAATTTCATCATAAACCCGTGCACTCATTTAAGTTTTACCTTAACAACGCCATTTATACCAAGGAAAAATTCACCAATCAAAATCCAAACCCAAAATAGGGCTGGGATCCTTCAGCCTCGTATGGCACAGAAATAACTATTGGATATAATGTAACATACCCGTCCGGATTTGGTTTTTCGGTGGAAGCAACAACAGCTTCTGTCAGTTATAATTTTAAGGACCGTCCCAATGGCTTTAACAAATGGGGATGGTTGCCTTTCCATTGGCGCATTATTGAACCGCTGTTTTTGGCAAGCCCTCAGTATTTTGGTTTTAGCACGAAATTATCTTATATCAAAAAAATAACTCCTTTTTTATTCATTCAGCCAAACATAGTCTTAAAGTTTCCATTTTATTTAGAGGAAAGTTGGACTCGCAATAGTTTTACCAATACCTTCACTGAAGACAATAAAACATTGGAAAAACTATATGTATTATGATACAAAAGAATGCAAAAGAAAGTTTGTTCCGGATTTAGTTACCGGTACCGGACTTGTTCATTGCATTAAATTTTTTAGTGCATGGAAAGAAAAATAAAGCACACGATTTTGTATTTGGTCTAAATGCTCAAATTTGTTTTGTTGACAGGTTAAAAATTAATTACAAAACTACCGATGTAATACCTAATGAAAGTCAAAGTAGCGGATGGGCTAATTTCCGCACAACTTCAGTGGGTTTGCATTTGGGATACTTGTTTTTAAAAGGGAAAACTCAGGACAAGTGAAAAACTGCAAAAAGATTATTTTTTCATTGATTTCAGGGCAATTTTACGAATTTTCTGATAAACAATTTCGTTTTTTTCCGGCTGCAAAAGATTAAAATCCAAATCGACGGAAAAACGCGGCAACTCGTAGAAAAGCATCAATGCTGTACCACCCTTAAAACCTAGGTAAGCAGCGAGGTCAGCATCGGTGTAGATATCTTTCAACACCTGCGTCATATAAAATCTGTGTTTAACCTTTAAACATTATTTTTTGAAGATAAAATAAACGGCTAATACTAAAAACACAAATCCAATCAAGTGATTCAGCCGAAGAGATTCATTTCTGAAAACAAGAATAGTAAAAACTGAAAATACCACAAGGGAAATGACTTCCTGAATAACTTTTAATTGCCAAAGATTGAAAGGACCGCCATTACCGTCGAAACCAATACGGTTAGCCGGTACCTGAAAAAAATATTCAAACAGAGCAACTCCCCAACTCAAAAGCACAACAACAACCAACGGCAGAGCGGCGAACCAGTTCATATCCTTAAATTTGAGGTGTCCGTACCACGCAATGGTCATAAAAATATTAGCAATAATTAATAAACCGATAGTATAAAGTGCTTTCATTTTTATTCTCTTTTATTTTTCAAGTTTTGCTAACTCTATGCGTTTTAATTTCATGCGCAAAAATACAACTTTATCCTTTCAACACTTTCTTTACTGTTTCGCCGATTTCTGTATTTATCTTCAAAAAGTAAAGCCCAGCCGACAAATGAGAAATGTTTATCATAGTTTCGGGGATACTTACAGTTTTTTTTTATATTTGCACTCACTTTTTGAAAAATAATAATATTTTATAAATCAAACAAATACAAAAATCAATGAAAGTTTATCAAACTAAAGAAATCAGAAATATTGCTCTTATTGGCGGTAACCGAACCGGAAAAACTACTTTGGCAGAGGCTATGGCATTTCACGGAGGCGTAATCAGCAGGCGTGGAACTATTGAAGATAAAAACACCATTTCAGATTATAGAGAAATAGAATTGGAAAGACAGCAATCTATCTCATCAACTGTAATGTACTCGGAATATGCTGGTTGCAAATTTAATATGATTGACTGTCCGGGTTTTGACGACTTCATTGGCGATGTTATCGGCGCTCTCCGCGTTGCAGATACCGCACTTATGGTAATTAATGCACAAAACAGCGTGGATGTAGGTGCGGAAATTCAATGGCGATGGACAAAAAAAATGCACACTCCCGTGTTTTTTGTGGTAAATCAATTAGACCACGAAAAAGAAAACTTTGATGAAACTTTACGTCAGTTGAAACATTACTTCGGAAATAGCGTGATGCCGTTTCAAATTCCTGTAAATGCAGGTATTGGGTTTAACTCTGTAATTGATTTGTTACAGATGAAACTGTTGAAGTTCCCTGAAGGAGGCGGTAAAACTGTAGTGGAAGAGATTCCCGGCGATCTGAAAAGCAAAGCGGAAGAGATGCACAACGCATTGATTGAAGCCGCTGCCGAAAACGACGAAAAACTGATGGACAAATTTTTTGAAGAGGGCACACTCACTGAAGAAGAGATGACGCACGGGTTGAAATTAGGTATTATTAATCGTGGCACATTTCCCGTAATTTGTATCTCTGCTAAAAACGACCAGGGCGTTACCCGCTTGCTGGATATTCTCAAAGCAAGCGCTCCTTCGTCGGACGAAGCACCCTGCGTGAAAACCGAATCAGGTAAAACTTTTGCCTGCAAAACAAGCGACCCCGCCATTGCCTATATCTTTAAAACGGCTATCGAACAGCACCTTGGCGAAGTATCCTTTATGAAGATTTACGGCGGAGAGATTACTGAGGCTATGGATATGGGAAATACCGTTTCAAACAGTAAAGAACGTTTGTCACAACTATTGTGCATTGCCGGAAAAAACCGCGAAAAAGTTGAAAAAGCTGTTGCCGGAGATATTATCGCTACCATCAAACTGAAAAACTCTCAAACCGGACAGACCTTAGTAAAATCGGGCGATGAAGTAATTATCCCTACTGAATACCCTGAACCGAAATTCCGCACGGCCGTGCGCGCTAAAAGCAACTCCGATGATGAAAAATTAGGCGCAATTCTAAATGATTTCAAAAAAACCGACCAAACATTTTTAGGCGAACAATCCAAAGAATTGAAACAGGTAATTATTTCAGGCCAGGGGGAACAACATCTGAACATTATCAAATGGATGATTGAAAAACTGAACAAAATTGAAATAGAGTTTTATCCGCCTAAAATTCCTTATAGAGAAACCATTACAAAATCTTCTGAGGCGATGTACCGCCACAAAAAACAATCGGGCGGCGCCGGACAATTCGGCGAAGTGCACATGCTGATTGAACCTTACTATGACGGTATGCCCAATCAAACCAAATATCCGGTTCGCGGACAAGATACTTACGACTTGCCCTGGGGCGGGAAATTAGTTTTCAACAACTGTATTGTGGGGGGCGCTATTGATGCCCGTTTTATGCCCGCCATTCTAAAAGGGATTAATGAAAAAATGGAAGAGGGACCGCTTACCGGTTCTTATGCCCGTGATATCGTAATCAATATTTACGACGGAAAAATGCACCCCGTGGATTCTAACGAAATGGCGTTTAAATTAGCCGGACGTAACGCATTCCGCGAAGCGTTCAAAAATGCAGGCGCTAAAATTCTGGAACCTATTTACGACGTGGAGATTTTTGTTCCCTCCGAAAGAATGGGTGATGTGATGACCGACCTGCAGGGACGCCGCGGCGTAGTAATGGGGATGGACAGCGAAGGGGAATTTCAAAAAATTCGCGCTAAAGTTCCATTGGCAGAGATGAATAAATATTCCACCACTTTAAGTTCAATTACTTCGGGACGCGCTTCTTACGGGATGAAATTTGCAGAATATCAACAAGTTCCTGCCGATGTTCAAAACGAAATCATTAAGAAGTACGAAGAGGAAAATAAAGAGGAAGATTAATGAATAAGGGTTTATTCCCATTTACCTCTCAAAAGGGACTCTCACTGAAATTTTAAATGCAAAATTATCAATAGTTTTATATTGAGGTTTTGGAAGAAAATAAGTTCCATAGCGAACGAAAACTCCCACTCCAAACGAAATAACCCCTTTAATTACCAAAAGATCACCTATCATTAATCCCGATTCAAAATAACCTTTTTCCATCGTTTTGAATCTAATTCCCTTATGAATATCCGGATTCCGGATCCCCCCGAACCCAATATTCTGACAAAAAATAATTCGTGGAGAGAACTTTTTATTTTGGGTCATTCTTCCAAAGTTATGGCGAATAAAAACAGATACATATTTATCTGAAAGAAATTCATCGGGCCGCATAACCCCGAATTGCTCTGCCCCGTCCATACCAATTGGATAATAACCGGCACGCTGGTTAAACAATAAAGGATAAGGCAATGGGCAATCTACATATCCCGCATAGAGAGTTATATTTGTAAATCCTAATATTTTCCAGTCTTTTCTGTATCTCACCTTCAAATCTATTCTATTATAGTTGTGGCTACTATTCATCACCCCTTTAATTCCTCTTGAATATTGAATAATTATAATGGGATAGGGCGAAACAGCATAAAAGTAGTATTTTTCCGCACCCCAAAAATGTTCTTTAAAAGCCAAACGCACTCCTATTTTAATATAAAAGTCATCAAAAGAATAGGGCGTCGGGATTCCATTAGAAAACTGATTTTGAAAACTATATTCAAACAGTGTTTTGTTAGCACTATAGTAAGTGGACACATAACCGGTAAGCCAGCGTGTTATTCTGCTTTGGGCTGTAAGGCCAAGGGCATGGCTCCTGCAAAACCTTTCAAACAACCAACTTCTATAAAACTCTCCTGAAAAGAGGGTATAGTCTCTATCAAAGAAAAGTGTACCGCCGCTTTCTATCAGATTGGAATAATAATGTAAAGTAACCTTAAACTCCCTTGAGCGAAGAATAATAAAACCTAACTCCCCTCCCCATTTTAATTTTCTATCTTTAAAGCCGTAGCCGAAAAATCCCCCAAAATGTACGATTTTACTTAAGCGGTCATTGGTATAAATACCTACCCCTAAACGAACGGCTTCCGTTGAATTAAATTGAAGAAGTTCGCGAATATTAATATTAAAAAATGAGATCGGAAGTTTCCCTGTAATCAATATTTTTAATGATTCCAACTTTCGGTCAAGTCTAAAAGGCTTTGCCAACGAATCTATCAGCACAAGCGTATTCAATTCTTTATCGGTCAAATTGATGGGACGATAATAGGCTAATATTCTCTCCTGAGTTACTAAATCTCCAACCTCTTCGTCAATATCAACAAGTCCAAAATCGGTATTGCGTAAGTGTGTTTGGTAATCTATATTACTAATTCGTTTTTCAGAAAATAGCGCCGGCTTTACAAATATATTGCCATGATTAAAAGTAACTCCCATATTTTTTAAATCTACCCGAAAAAACATATTTTTTAGGAAATAGGTTTGATTCTGTTGTTTCTCATATTCTTGTAATAATTCAAAAGAAAATCCCAGTGATTTATCAAACGGAGCAACCTCTATTTTTGTGAAGGCAAAATTATCAGCCGTAATCCATATTTTTCCGGTAAGCGATTTAAAATGCACATTTTCTTTGGGTTTGAAAGAGATCATATATACAGTATCATTTCCTTGAATAAGTTTTTCTTCTAAATAGAAATCGTAAATAGTTAATGCATTTGCTGATATTGGGTTTACAAAATTAGCTTCAAAAATATTTATAAAATCTCGCTCATAAAAGTTTATGGTTTGCTGTTTTGCCAAAAAAACGGAAACAATAGGGTCTTGTAGTCCGGCCGTACGGTGAGCAACTACTTTTTCATAAGAGACGGCAGGTCTTTTAAAATAACTTTTTGTAACCGTTTCCATAAAAAACAGATGGTGGTTATTCAAAAAGTCAATCGTTTTCAAGTAGCCTGAGTCAGTTTTAGACAATAAAGTATCGGTAGGTAAGGAGTCGGTGAGTTGAAGCACTTTGTTTAAAGAACTCCTTTCTTTATCAATATCTCCCGTAAAAATCATTTTTTGATAGGAAACGTATGAAAAATATTTATTTGAAAATTGTCCATTCCCGTTTCTGTTTTGAATTGTTTTTTTTATAATGGGAACAGCAGGATTATTTTTTGCTACAACTTCAACTCTATCCAAATTTCCTCGTAATGTATCCAAATTTTGTGAATAAACTATGCTGATAAAAGCGCTAAAAAAAAGGGGGAAAAGGAAAAAAAATTTCAACATATTAACAAAGACCTGCAAAAATATCATTATTCCCCTATTTTTGGCAAAAATCTTTTAAGAGATACTGACTTTTTAATTTATGGCAAACGAGACTATTACGACAAAGCGCACGGAGCAAAGAATACATTATAATACGTTGGATTCTACTTTAGGAGTTACCGGAAAACTTACGCCACAGGCATTAGATTTTGAGATGGCTGTGCTGGGCGCCATTTTGATTAATGCGGATGCTGTAGGAGAAGTAGTGGATTTTCTGTCATCCAGAATGTTTTATAAGGAAGCCCATTTTCATATTTATAAAGCGATTGTGGATCTTTTTAATAAATCTGAACCTATTGACTTATTGACGGTAACCGCGCATTTAAGGAAAAACAAACTATTAGAATTTGTAGGGGGTCCCTCTTATTTAGCATCCTTAACCAACAGAGTGGCTTCATCTGCAAACATTGAATACCATGCGCGTATTATCATGGAGAAGTTTGTGCTTCGTGAGTTGATTAATAATTGCAACCTGATTATCAAAGATGCTTATGAGGATTCTAAAGATGTATTGTCTTTATTAGATAAAGCAGAAACTAATCTTTTCGGCATTATTCAAGATAACTTTAAACGCGACAGCAAAGAGTTGAATATTGTAATGAAAAAAGCGTTAGAAGAATTAATGGCCATGAAAGAGAGTGAAGGGCATTTTCATGGAGTTCCTTGCGGAATTAGGGCAATAGATGAAAAGACGGGTGGGTGGCAAAAATCTGACCTCATTATTATTGCGGCCCGACCGGGCATGGGGAAAACATCGTTTGTACTTTCTATTGCAAGAAATGCAGCTATTGACTATAAACGCCCTGTAGCCCTGTTTTCATTAGAAATGTCTTCCACTCAATTAGTTCACCGTTTATTCGCTATCGAAACCGGAATTCCTTCCGAAAAAATTGCCAAAGGAAAACTTTCGGATGATGAGTGGCTAATTTTAACGAATAAATTAGGCCCTTTAAATAATGCAAATCTTATTATTGACGATACACCGGCATTATCGGTTTTTGATTTAAGAGCCAAATGTAGAAGACTAAAACACCAACATGATATTCAACTCATTATTGTGGATTATTTACAATTAATGCAGGGTAGTGTGGAAACCGATAAAGGAAAAGGAAATCGCGAACAGGAGATCAGTTATATTTCCCGCTCTTTAAAAGCTTTGGCAAAAGATCTGAATGTACCGGTAATTGCTTTGTCTCAACTTTCCAGAGAAGTAGAAAAACGTTCTGCATCCAAACGACCACAACTGTCCGACTTGCGTGAATCCGGCTCCATTGAGCAGGATGCTGATCTTGTAATGTTTATTTATCGTCCCGAATATTACGGATTAAGTACATTTGAAGATGAAGATATTCCTTCGCAGGGGTTAGCCGATATTATGATCCAAAAAAACCGGCACGGGGCTACCGATAATATTCGAATTCGATTTCAAAGCCAATATACAAGATTTACAGATATTGACTTTGGATTAAGCAGCGAATCCTCTTTTTCAGGTATTACCCCAAATTCCGGTTTTGATATTATTAACTCTAGTATGAACGATGATTATGCGGATGATAATCACTCTGATAATCCGCTAACAGCAGGAATCCCATTTTAATTTCTCAACTAAAAAGTTTACATTAAAAATTTTTTAGTTGAAAAATCCCTACTTTTGCGCTCACTCTTAGCAAAAATTATTTAGATGAGCGAAATTAGATTTAACAGTTACTCTTTGCTTCCCCCTGTTGTAAAAAACTTATTGATTATCAATAGTATCATGTTTTTAGCAACATGGGTTTTTCAAACTCGCGGGATTGATTTGTCAGAAATTTTCGGACTGCATTACCTAACATCCCCATACTTTGAGATATGGCAACCGATTACCTATATGTTTATGCACGGAAATTTCGGACACCTGTTCTTTAATATGTTTGCTTTATGGATTTTTGGTGCTGCATTAGAAAATATATGGAGTAAAAAACGTTTTTTAATTTATTATTTAATATGCGGAATTGGGGCAGGAATGATTCAACTTATAGTTACCGGATGGAGAATACACTCTTTGTCGCAACATCTACCCCCCGAGCTTATTCAAATACTTTATGAAAACGGAAGAGCCATTTTGAATGAAGGGAAAAACTATACAGGCGATGCGGGGGCTCTCAATTTAGCAATCAATTCGGTTACTGTAGGCGCTTCGGGTTCAGTATTCGGACTATTACTCGCTTTTGGAATGCTTTTTCCTAACTCCTTGATTTATGTTTATTTCTTGCTTCCTATTAAAGCAAAATGGTTTGTAATGATTTACGGAGCCCTGGAACTGTTTTACGGCGTAGCAGGAACACAAGACGGCGTCGCTCACTTTGCCCATCTGGGCGGAATGTTGTTCGGATTTCTCTTATTACTCTATTGGAACAAGGATAACCGATTTTTCCGACTTAAAATCCCCTCTTTTAAAAAGAGAAAAACACCTAAATATACCATTTCTTCTAATTATCAATATAATTCACAGTACTTTACCGATGAAGAGTATAACTATCAAAAAAAACAAAATGAAGAAAAAATAAACCAAATTTTAGATAAAATCTCAAAAAATGGGTACGACTCATTAAGTAAAGAGGAGAAAGATTTCCTGTTTAGCCAAAAAAGATAATCACTATGACCATTGGATTGGATGCTAAAAGAGCCTTTCACAATTATTCCGGTTTGGGAAACTACAGTAGATTGTTAATACAATCATTGTTGGATTTATATAAAGAAAATCAATATTATCTGTATACCCCTGGATACAAACCCCATCCTTTACACAATTTTGTAAATAATGAAAATTGTAAGGTTATTTCTCCCAACTCTATTGCTTCACTGCTTCCCTCCTCTTTTTGGCGTTCTTTTTTGATGTCAAATAAGATTAACCACCAAAACATAGATATTTTTCATGGATTGAGTGGAGAATTGCCTTTTTCTACGCTAAAAATGCCGAAAGTGGTTACGGTTCATGACCTCATTTTTATGCGCTATCCTAAGTATTATACTCCTTTTGACAGAAAAATGTATGAAAAAAAATGTAAACATGCCTGTAAAGTGGCTGATACCATTATTACCGTAAGCAAGCAAACGGCAGACGATTGCATACATTTTCTGGGTGCCGACCCCCGAAAAATTGAAATAGGATACCAAAGTTGCGACCCGCAGTTTTTTATGCCTGTAAATAAAAGCGAGATACTGAAAAAATATGATTTACCTGAAAAATTTATCTTAAATATTGGAACAATTGAAGTGCGAAAAAATTTGTTAAATTTAGTTAAGGCATTGAAATTTATTGATGATGAGATATATCTGGTAGCTATTGGGAAGAAAACATCCTATTACTCTCAAATTGAAGAATATGTTAAAGAGAATCATTTGGCTCACCGTATAAGATGGATGCACCACGTGCCTTTCTGCGATTTTCCGGGGTTTTACGCCGCCGCTTCTGTCTTTGTTTATCCATCTGTTTTTGAAGGTTTTGGTATTCCCGTGTTAGAAGCTTTAGCAATAGGGACCCCCGTAGCCACTTCCAATATTTCCTCCATGCCTGAAGTAGGCGGAAATGCCGTACTCTATTTTGATCCATATAATATTGAAGAAATAGCGAATACAATAAATTTACTACTCACTGACAAAGAAACTGTTACAAAACTTAAAGAGTACAGAACTGCTCAACTGGAAAAATTTTCCGTAAAAAATATTACAAAACATATTCATACCATTTATCATTCTATTTGATTCTGTTCCTCCTAATACATAAAATTCCTTTTTTAACCCTTACCTTTTAAACTTTTAAATTATGATAAATTTTGAACAAATTAAAGAACTCCCAATCCGGCTCAGCGAGTTAAGGAGGTGTCTTTGACATTGATGCCAAATTAACGGAAATTAGTACAAAAGAAAAAACCACTCATGAAAATAGTTTCTGGAATGATCCTAAATCTGCAGAAAAGTTATTGAAAGAGATCAGCCTGATAAAATCCTGGGTGCAAAGCTATGAACAAACCGCCGGTTTAGTAGAAGAAGTAATTGTATTATATGATTTTTTGATTGCGGGAGAGGGTACCGAAAAAGAGTTAGAGGAATCGTATCAGGCAGCGCTTCAATCTGTTGAAAAGTTAGAATTTAGAAACATGATGCGTGAGGAGGAAGACTCACTGGGAGTAATTGTAACCATTAATTCCGGCGCAGGCGGTACGGAAAGTTGCGACTGGGCGGAGATGTTGCTTCGTATGTACCTGCGTTGGGGCGAACGAAACAAGTACACTATCAAATTATTAGACCGTCAGGAAGGCGATGTCGCCGGTATTAAATCAGCAACCATAGAGTTGGATGGCCCCTACGGTTACGGTTATCTTAAAAGCGAAAACGGCGTGCATCGCTTAGTGCGCTTATCCCCTTTTGATGCGGCTAACAAGCGTCATACCTCTTTTGCATCTGTGTATGCCTACCCTATTATTAATGATGATATCCTGATTGAGATAAATCCTGCGGATATCTCCTGGGATACTTACCGGTCGAGTGGTCCGGGAGGGCAAAACGTAAATAAAGTAGAAACGGCCGTAAGATTATACCACCATCCTTCCGGAATTATTGTAGAGTGCCAGGAAACACGTTCCCAACTCCAAAATCGTGAAAAAGCCATGCAAATGTTAAAATCTCAACTCTACCAACGGGAATTAGAGAAAAAACGTGAAAAAGTCTCTGAAATTGAAAGTACCAAGAAACGGATTGAATGGGGCTCCCAAATTCGAAGTTATGTAATGCACCCTTATAAGATGGTGAAAGACTTGCGTACCCGCTATGAAACCTCCAATATAAATGCGGTAATGGACGGAGAATTGGATTCCTTTATTAAGGCGTATTTAATGGAAAATTAGAAGAATATGACCATTCTTACGGCATAATTATACAAATTCAAATAACTCAAAAAAAAATATATTTTTGCGCCTCTTAAAAAAATCATTATTAATTAAAAAAGAAAGAGGTAATTTTTATGATCGTTGTATCCGTTAAAGAAGGCGAAACTATTGACAAAGCCTTGAAAAAACTGAAAAGAAAATTTGAAAAAACCGGCGTTGTACGTGAACTACGCATACGTCAAAAGTTTACGAAACCTTCTGTGATTAAGCGAGATCAGAAACTGAAAGCTATTTATGTTCAAAAAATGCTTTCAAAAGCTGCTGAAGAGTAATACCAGCAACGAGAAATTAAAAAATATATCCCCATTTTCCGATTTCCAAATTATCTAAATTGGCGGGGAGCGTTTCCAACCAGCCAAACTGATAAATAGGAAATATTCCTAACAAAGATTCTGTGTTTTTATGAACCAGCGTAATAACTGTTGGAATTGCTTTTCTAATACTATAACCCATATTCTTTTTGTATTTAGGGTCTCCTGAAATGGCTTCCGCAAAATCTGCCTGCAAAACCGTAGAAAACTGAGGCGTGCATTTTAGATAATAATTATTCGCATCTGTTTTGCTCATTGAAGTACTAAAGCCATCATCCGGCGCTATGGAGCAGACCGGGAGCAAAGTACGTTCGTTATCAGGGTAAATAATAAATGTTTCATGAATATCTTCCACCAGCGTAATCCCCGTAAACAACTCCAAATATTTTTTTTCTAATTCATTTAATTGATTAACAAGATATCCGAAAGCTTCCTGAGTGAGCGGCGTTTCTTGTACAAACGAAATAATAGCATACCTGTCATTCCGTATTTTCTCAATCCAGTCCGCAGCCTCTTGCGCTTGCTGGGCGAGAGATTTTGTGGTAACTTTGGTCTGTGTGGCAGGAACCTGAGTAACTACCCCATCAATAATTTTGGTTTCAGTATAGGTTTCATGAGTTTGTTGCATAATAACATCTGCATAGTTCTTAAAAAAGTCGGGTAAAATATCTATATTATTTTGTTCTAATGCAGATAGCGAATAACCACCCCGTGAATTATTTGTATATAAAGTATTTAAAAAACCATTTTTGATTTGTACGGAGGAGAGTTCGGCTACATATTTTAACGTTTCATCCGGAACTGTAAAAGGAGTTAGGGTAATGTTTTTTAGTTCATAAAAACTTGTATTTTCTTTACAATAATTGGTAATGCCCAGCATTTTTTCAGCATAGTCAGCATATAATCCTTTCTTGTTGGAAGTTTTTGTAATAATAACATCTACTTTAAAAGCAGTTTTCGGCAAAGTGTAGAAAAAAGTAGGATTTATAATGACGGTACCCCCTGTAACCGGTAATTTATAAACTGCTTTTTGAGAAAAAACATTTAGAAAAATAGATAACGTAAAAAAAACAATGAACAATTTTCTGTACATAATGATTAAGTTTAATTTTGGTTGCAAAAAAACATAAAATTCTTTAAACTACAGGCAAGTTAAGCATGCAAAAAAATTATTAATTTACCATGATTCCCATTTTATTATAATATATTTATAATCAAAAAAATAACAATGCAATGATTCAATGCAAGTAATAATTAACTAAAAAAACTATGGGAAAAGCACCCTGGGGATATAAAGAAGGTTGGGTAATTTGCGCAGGAATTTTTCTTACGGGAGTTATTCTACAATTTTTTTTCGGAAAAATAAATCCCGAATTATTCCGGTTTCCTGTAAATTTGATTTTCGGAGTCCTGTTTTTAGTCGGTTTAGTATCATTTCACCTGGCATCCCGAAAAATTAAACGGTTTCAATGGTTTACCGGTTTTCATGCAGGTATTACTTCGTTTGGTTCATTACTTTTGTTGCTTATTATCATGGGACTAACCCCTCAGAAACCTTCTTTTTGGGACCTTTCTCAGGAAAAAGGATTTTTTCTCCCTATAGGATTCAGTCAAATTTCCGTATCATGGTATTTTCTTCTCATCTCTTTTTATCTCCTTTGGATTTTAGGTTTGGTGATTTTGAAAAGAGTAAACAGTTTTAAATGGAAAGATACTAGGTTTCTGCTCAGCCATACCGGATTATTTATTGCTTTTTTTTCAGCAATTTTGGGCAGCAGCGATTTACAGCACCTGCAGATGGTGGTTCCGGTAAACGGTGCGGAATGGAGAGCCGTTAACGAAAGAAAAGAGATCGTAGAACTTCCGTTTGCAATTGAATTAAAATCATTTACTATTGATGAATATCCTCCTGCACTGACATTATCGGACACTATGACCGGCAAAGCAGTGCCAAAGAAAAAACAGAAAACCGTGAACGAAAAAGAGAGCTTGGTGATGGCGGCGCATAAGCCCAAAGGCTATATTTCCGAAGTAACTGTGTATACACAGAACAAAAAAATAGAAAAAGCCTTAATTGAGGTAAATAAGCCACTCTCCATCTCCGGCTGGAAAATTTATCAGTGGGGTTATGATAAAGTTCTTGGAAAAAGGAGCAGGTATAGTGTTTTTAAGTTGGTAAAAGACCACTGGCAACCGGCAGTCTATACGGGTATTGTGATGATGCTGGCGGGCGCTCTGTTTTCGCTTTTATCAAGAGTTCCGCTTAAATGGCAATATTACCGAAGCAAACCGGTTGTGGTACTATTTGCCGGTATCCTTATATTCACGTTTATTATAGCAGCTATTTGGTTGTCGCCCGAACGCACCAAAACATTGATGCCTGCACTCCAAAGTCATTGGTTTCTTCCACACGTTATAGCGTATATGGTTGCTTATGCACTGCTCGCCGTAACAGCCCTGTATGCTTTCTATTTTCTTCTCTCGCCGTGCAAAACAGAGCAGCAAAAACTCTCTCCGGCTTTATGCGACCATTTGGTTTACGCCGGAAGCGCTTTCCTCTGTACAGGCATGCTTTTGGGGGCTATTTGGGCAAAGGAGGCCTGGGGAGATTATTGGTCTTGGGATCCCAAAGAAACATGGGCAGCCATAACGTGGATAGCCTACTTAATATATATTCACTTTCGCTTACACCATCCTAAAAAGGAAAAAATTGCAATATATCTATTGTTATTCTCATTTTTATTACTTCAAATATGTTGGTTTGGAATAAATTATCTTCTTGCTTATCAAGGAAATAGCCTGCATGTGTACCGGTAACTTTCTGGAAAAATAAGGGTGTAAGTATCCCTAAATCTCTTACAGTTTCAATTAAGCCACTACGCTGTGGGGCGAGTTGGCTGATAGGCAAGCAGACAGGCGTGAAACACTAATCACTAATCATTAATCCCAACCATTCTATCGCCTCGTCCACACTTTTAACATTTTTTATCATTAGTTGCGGTTTACCGTTTACGGCTTTCATCTCTACCCGCGGATGATGTTTTTGTAAGAAATCTAATATTTTGGTAAAGAGTTCCGATTGGAAAAACGGCGAATTCATGTTTCCGGTAAAATAACCGGTAAAGTTTCTGTTTTTGAGTACAATTTTCTCGAAATGAAAGCGGAGCGCTTCCCGTCGCAATGGGATAATTTTTAATAATTCTGCCGTTTCCTGCGGCAAAGGACCAAATATATCCAACAGTTTCTTTTCAAATTTGGCCAACTCCTCATCCGTTTTAATGTTGTCTAATTCCTTGTATAAACTCATCCTTTCGCTCACATTAGTAACATAATCGGAGGGAAGTTGCAGTCCGAGGTCGGTTTCAATTACACAATCGCGATGAATCAACGCTTCGTTGTCGGCCATCTGTTCTCCGAGTTCACTCTCTTTCAACTCGATAATCGCTTCATTAAGGATTTTCTGGTACATTTCAAATCCTATTTCGGTAATAAAACCGCTTTGTTCTGCGCCGAGAATATCTCCTGCGCCCCGAATATCCAAATCGCGCATGGCAATTTGAAACCCGCTGCCGATGTCGGAAAAATCTTCAATCGCCTTGAGGCGCTTTCGGGCATTGTCGTTCAAAATATCTTTGGAAGGGATTAGCATGTAGCAAAATGCTTTCTGATTGTTTCGCCCCACGCGCCCGCGCAATTGGTGCAACACATTCAACGCAAAATTTTGAGCGTCATTAATCAGCATGGTATTGGCATTAGGAATATCCAACCCGGATTCAATAATGGTAGTGGCAACTAAAACATCATAGTTGTCGTTAATAAAATTTAACATTACGCGCTCTAATTCTGCCCCTTCCATTTGCCCATGCCCGACACCGATTCGTGCTTCAGGAACTAAGCGTTGCAGCATACCGGCTATGTCTTTAATATTCTGTACTTTGTTGTGTACAAAAAAAACCTGTCCGCCACGTTTCATCTCGTAAGTTATTGCATCTTTTATCAGTTCTTCATTAAAAGTATGAATTTCGGTTTGAATGGGATGGCGGTTGGGGGGCGGCGTGGCAATTACAGAAATATCTCTTACCCCCATCAGCGAAAATTGCAAAGTACGCGGAATCGGCGTGGCGCTCATGGCAAGCGTATCAATAGTGGTGCGCACTTCACGCAGTTTTTCCTTAGCCGCAACTCCAAACTTCTGCTCCTCATCCACCACCATCAATCCTAAATTCTTAAACATAATATCTTTACTTAATATTCGATGCGTGCCGATAAGAATATCAATCGTTCCTTTTTCCAATTTGTCTTTGATTTCTTTAATTTCCTTAGGCGACTTAAAACGGTTGAGATATTCCACATTACAAGGCATATTTTTCAATCGTTCTGAAAAAGTGTTAAAATGTTGTAATGCCAACACGGTGGTGGGCACTAATACTGCCACCTGCTTACTGTCGCACACCGCCTTAAATGCCGCCCGGATGGCGATTTCCGTTTTACCGAATCCCACATCACCGCAAATTAGTCTGTCCATCGGTTTTTCCGATTCCATATCTTTTTTCACTTCATGGGTGGTTTTCAACTGATCGGGGGTATCTTCATAGATGAACGAGGCTTCCAGTTCGGTTTGCAGATAATTGTCGGGAGAGTAACTGAACCCTTTGTTGGTTTTTCGCGAAGCATAAAGTTTTACCAAATTGATAACCAACTCTTTTACTCGTGTTTTGGTACGTTCTTTCGTTCTTTCCCACACTCCCGAACCCAACCGGTGAATGGTGGGTGGCGCGCCGTCTTTGCCCACATATTTGCTGATTTTATGCAACGAATGGATGCTGATATACAAAGTGTCAGCATCTTTGTACACCAATTTGATGACTTCCTGCTCACGCCCGTTCATCTCCATTTTGGCCAACCCGTGATACACGCCGATGCCGTGGTCAACGTGCACTACATAATCACCCACTTGCAAATCGTACAACTCTTTCAGTGTAAATGCTTCACTGCGTTTATATTTATCCCGAATCATAAAACGGTGATACTTCTCAAAAAACTGATGATCGGTGTAAACACAAATCTTGTTTTGCTCGTTTCTGTAGCCTTCATGCAGCACATAATTTTGAGATTCAAAAAGTTGTTCTACGGTATAGGTTGTTTTTTCAAGATGATTATACTTATCTAACAAATCCCGCATAATCACCCTCATTCGCTCGTGTTGGTTTTGATTTTCGGAAAGGAAAACCGTTTTATATCCATGTTCCAGATTATCCACCCATTCCTCCAACAAAAGTTCAAAATTTTTGTTAAAATGATGTTGGGGCTTTATGTTAAAGTCGGTTGGGTTTTCATGTTGCAGAAAATTGGAATCAATCTCAACAACATTAAAATCATTGATAAAATCGGTTAAACGCAGTGGTTTTTCAATTTCCATCCTTTCGCAAGTGGTGTCTATTCTTCCTTGAATTTCAGGAATATTTTTGAGCCATAAAGTTGTTTCTTTGGGCAGAAAATCAAAAAAAGTAACCCTATCTGTTACCTCTTCGCTTAGTAGCGCCGGCATAATATTCAGAGTATCCAACTCGTAAAGAGAGAGTTGTGTATTTGGATCAAAACTTCGGATCGATTCCACGGTTTCGTTGTTTAACTCAATACGGTACGGATTCTCTTCCGAAAACGAGAATACGTCAAAGATGCTGCCGCGCCATGCAAACTGTCCGGGCTCAAATACAAAATCTTCCTGTTTGTATTGATATTCATATAAAAACTCCAAAAAAATATCCACTGGAAGCAGTTCGTCTTTCGCAATGGAAAAAGAGTTTTCCTGTACATATATTTTCGACACAAGCCTTTCGCAAAGCGCATCGGGATATGTAACTATGAGCATTCCTTTGGGGTTGTGAAGCAACTTGTCTATCACTTCGGCTCTCATTTTCAAATAAGTGGTATCCAAATCTTGCCAATTTACCACTTTATTAAAGGAGGCAGGAAAATAATAGATTCGCTTTTCGCTGAGCGGTTTCTCTTTATCTTGCAACAAAATCTCCAAGTCATTGAAAAAGAAGAGCGCTTCTTCCTTTCCCGAAAGCACGAACAGATGCGCAGATTCATCGGTTTTTACCTTATCTGCGGCGAACACTGCAAGCGATGAACCGGCTAAATTGCGGATATTTTTTTTATTTATTCCCATAGTGTCCATAAGCAGCAATTGCAATCACTATTAGTTCTTTGTCTCTTATTTCATAAACCAATTTATGATGATTGTCAATACGGCGACTCCATACCTCGCCTTGATAATGTTTGAGACGTTCAGGCTTCCCTGTGCCTATCCGAGGATGGTTTTCCAATTCGTTAATTAAAACTCCAATCTTTTTAACTAAATCAAGTCGTCCTGCCTTGCGATGTGATTCTACATCAGTAGTAAAACGTTTATCAAAAAGCACAT